>Ga0307507_10012769_pt1 | contig 10314 bp, 9 predicted proteins | sample 7_EM_MG_FD_207223 | JGI IMG/M metagenome (GOLD analysis project Ga0307507, IMG submission 207223) | Populus trichocarpa ectomycorrhiza microbial communities from riparian zone in the Pacific Northwest, United States - 7_EM | ecosystem: Host-associated > Plants > Roots > Unclassified | place... | reverse complement strand
TCTCAGGGAATAGAGAATAGCGTCTTTATCTAAGCAGGGATCTGTCGGGACCTGTAGGCATCTGTGGGGATCTGTCGGGACTACAGGGGTCTGCGGGGGTCTGCGGGGGTCTGCGGGGGTCTGCGGGGGTCTGCGGGACCTGCCGGTATTTGTGGAGATCTGTGGGGATCTGTCTGGCCGCACACTCTGAGACATTCTGAAACCTTGTTGTGGGGCCCGCCGTCTTCCCCCGTCCCACGGCCATTAGCCCCGGGCAAAATTCTCTCCAGGACTGGACGGACTACGATTCGTAGTCCGTCCTGGTCCTATCCCCAGGACGGACGGACTGCCCCGTTGCGAACACTGTTTCTATGTTTGACCTATATAGCGGAAGCGCTGGATGTTGGATATGGAACAGACTAGCACTAGCTGCTTACTACGACACTCTTTATGTATCGGTATTGTTTAAGATGCGAGACAGTGGAAGATTTCCTACTTTTCATTTGGTCCTTCCTCTTTTTTCTCTGTGGTTTTTGGCCGACTCTGTCTCTATAAGAGATCCTACTGTTCGCGTGTATTTTCATAATAACTCGCATTCATATCGTCTTCTTCGTTCCCTCTGTACATACAAATCTACTCTGTCTCTCCCGCTCGCATAGTTGCTCCTGTACGGAAGTGAATACCACGGCAGTCACCCATTCGCCCTAAAACTTCACGACCACCACACATAACCCGGTGCTTCGCATATTTTGTTAACACTTATGTTAAGTTCCTCCACTATCGTACACCGCTTCATCTCTATCTAAACAAAAATTTTATATACAGTTTATCTATGACCTAAAGGATTCTATCACTAGAGAAGGGGGAAGGAGGGAAGGAAAACGAAGGGGAGGAAAAAACAAGGCAGGGTAAATACGCTACAAGAAGCAATTTGGAACTAGAGCAAAATTGAATCGAATAGGGTGAAAACTGCAATCTATGAACTGAACCTTCTCACAGTGGAGCCATTTGACCACACTAGCTAGACCCTACTATACTCTACAAACAAAAACTAGTATCCTCAAACGACCAAGTTAGACACGGAGAGGTGCGATAACAGAGCTCATAACACAGGATTTCTTTCCTTTGTGAAGAGTATCCAAGCACAGCTTCGATAGGCAACATGCTCCCAAAGAAGGGAAGGAATAGCGGTGATTTATAGGAGGTGCTCCCTGGCCCCGAGAGCGTGCCGTGTACGACCGCTCCGCGAGGCTGTAGCAGGTCAATCATCCTCCGGTGGCTATTCTTAGCTACATGCATGAGTGGTGCTTGGCCGTCATTATCTGCCTTGCTGGGGTTGACCTCTTCCTGCTCGAGTAGTATTTTTACTACGTCCTCATATCCTTCCTGAGCAGCAATCAAGAGCGGTGTTTGGCCGGCATGATTTGGCCGGTCGGGGTTAACCCCTTCTTGTTGGAGTAGCATTTTTACCACTCCCTAGGCAGCACATGCGAGCGGTGTCTCGCCATCACTATCTAGGTTCTCGGGATTGACCTTCTCTCGCGAGTAATATTTTCACCGAGTCCCCATGCCCAGACTGAGCAGCAAGCGACAGCGGTATATAGCCGTGATTGTTCGGCTTGTCGGGGTTGACCTCTTCCCGCGCGAGCAGTATTTTTACGATTTCTTCATGTCCTTCCAAAGCGGCGAAGTGGAGCGGTGTGTCGCCGGAATTATTTGGCTTGCCGGGGTTGACCTCTACTCTTGCGAGTAATATTTTCACCACGTCCACATGCCCATACTGAGCAGCAAGTGAGAGCGGTGTACTGCCTTCATTGTTTGGCTTGTCGGGGTTGACCTCTTCTCGCGCGAGCAATATTTTTACGATTTCTACATGTCCTTCCAAAGCGGCGAAGTGGAGCGGTGTGTGGCTAAAATTATTTAGCTTGTCGGAGTTAACCTCTTCGCGCACGAGTAGTATTTTTACGATTTCTTTATGTCCATCCCGAGCGGCGTTGTGGAGCGGTGTGTCGCCGTAACTATTTGGCCTTTCGGGGTCGACCTCTTCGCGCGCGAGAAGTACTTTTACGATTTCTTCATGTCCAGCCCGAGCGGCCTTCAAGAGCGGTGTGTCGCCGCAATTATCTTTCCCGTTGAGGTTGACCTCTTCGCGCGCAAGTAGTATTTTTACGATTTCTAGATGTCCATGCCAAGCGGCGCTGTGGAGCGGTGTGTTGCCATGAACATTTGGCTTGACGGGGCTGGCCTCGTCCCGCTCGAGTAGCATTTTCACTATTTTTTCATGACCGTTCTGAGCGGCGTACTTGAGCGGTGAGTCGCCAATAATATCTGGCCTGTCGGGGTTAACCTCATCCCGTTCGAGTAGCATTTTCACTATTCTCTCATGGCCATTCTGAGCGGCACGCGAGAGCGATGTCTGACCGTAATAATCCGGCTTGTCGGGGTTAACCTGGTCCTGATCGAGTAGCATTTTCACCACGCTCTCATGACCAGCCAGGGCGGCACACAGCAACGGTGTTAGGCCGTAGCAGTTTGGCTTGTCGGGGCTAGGCCCTGCTCGTCGGAGTAGCAGTTCCACCACTCCATCATGCCCATTCCTCGCAGCCCACACTAGTGGAGTGTTCCCAAATACATCTTCGTGGGTATCATAACTTCCCGCCTCTATCAAAGCAGCTACTACTTCCACAATTCCAAAGCATGATGCGCAGTGTAGTCCATTAAACCGGAAACCGGCGCTCAAATCTTCGAGACTCATACGGTATACTTGTGCTATGAGCGATTTAGCAGATATGTGGCTATCATATTCTTGAAGAAGGTGCAGGGTGAGTGATCTTGTGCAGTCTGAAAGCTCCCTTCTCGCATGGCCTCCCCAGTATCGGGAACAATATCCTAGGAAGGGCGTATTAAGAATGTCTGGGGAGGGTGCGGAGTACAGGGCCTTGACCTCATTCGAATTCAGGTAGGTTAAGCAGATCTCTGCCATTGCGGAGTGAGGTCTAGTGAAAATATCGGGACGAGCGGAAAGATACTCTTTGAGAGTAAAATGGATGAGCCGCACCGTTGACGCCTCCTTATCCACAGTAATAAGTCCTTGACAACAGCTAATTAACTTCGACATCGAAGGGATGTTGTCGGCATTGAAATTCGTGGAGCCTGTCTCAACTCCAAGGGCATGGCAGAGTTCATCCACCATCAACGGCCGTTCCGCATGACTGACCCACATCAATGCCTCCATTCCGAGCCGCCAGCCGCCCCCACCTTGCGCTTTTATTCGTTCTATTGTTGCACCGTAGACCTCCCCCAACCCTAACCCATCAGCCATTTTCTTAAATCTTTCTCGTCTCCGATATATCGTCGATTCTTGCAGGATTGAGTCGATATTTAGGGAAACGAGTAGAAACCTGGAGACATATATCAGCGGAAAACGTATGATGGGATTCCGAGCATCATTGCCCATACACACATTTCCGATATATTCCGGAGAATCTTCTCCAACATTTCCGCCTCTAGACTCGGGTTCATGGCATCTGGCATTTGGTCCTCGCTCAGTCTGACCCGTAGGTATTCAGTGATATCGCCTTTGGTTGGACATACCGATACACTAACCACGCGCCCAGCAAGGCGTTTTTCCATCTCAGCCCGAATATGAGGCCTTCCTGTCACGAACATTCGAGTCCTTGGAGACCTCTCAATGATTTGTTTCAGCGAATCAAGGATCTTGACACGTTGCACTCCCACGCATTCATCGAGAGCATCAATACACATAAATGTAGGCTGTGAAGCCGTGATGATTTGTAGCATCTTCACGAGATCAATAAGTTGCGGTCCGCATCCACCAATGGCTTTTTTCTGTTCTTGGAAGCCGGTTGATATTTCATCCGGAATCCTGTCCATCCCGCTAACCATCTGTTTCACCAAGGAACCCAACATATTGGTCGCAGACTGCTCTTTTCTGGCTGCAAAGTCGAAGTAAAAACACGTAATGGCAGCGTTTTGTCCTCTGGCCTGGTCACACAACCTATCCACTACCAGCGAACTGTCGTCGCGCCTTTTTAGCAGAGCCTCCCCCTCTCTCGATAGAGTAATCCTTGTTATCATACCTAATAAACGTTTTACCAACCCCCGGATCTCCATAGCAAAATATAACTGCGCTGCCGCCTTCCCCTTCTCCGCTCAACCCGTGCCATTTCCTAAATTCCTCAGCTTCTAAGAGCCATTCTCCGACATGTTCGACACGGCGCTCCCGAATGTCCCGATGGCGTAAGCTGGGCTCAAGGGGTGATAACCAGGTTAGGAGTTGGGACCGATCATCGGCAATCGTGTAATAGTTCCGCACATTTGTATTATAAGAGTTCGTATTATAAGAGTTGGTATTATTGGGGAAGTTGTTACTATCGGTGATAGTATATTGCGACATCTCTCACTCTTTATTGCTTGTTCGGTTGAAGAAGAGAAGTTAGTGGGTAGGGTTGGTTGATGGAATTCCCGGGAGAGGAAGAAAAGCGGGGTGCAGTTAGAGCAAAGCTGAGGTTAGCCGGTGTTACACCAACTTCGGAGGTGTTGCACAGCCACCAGTGAGGAAGGGAATTTCAGTTAAGCCACCAGAAAGTATGCCAACCATTATTAAATGGCGGGTTGGACGAACCCATTGCCAATTGGGCAAAGCATGCGCACGACTACATCAAGTGTTCGCTGTGCCTCGGAGGTCAATGGAAAACGGTATAGCCGAGAATGCGTTAAGCTCAGGGTCATAGCTCCAGCAGGTGGGCCCGCGGGATACCCACAATACATAACCACCGAGTTCCCCCCAAAAAAGAGACTTCCCAGCAACAAGAGATCTCCCCTACGGCAAGATTCTGAAAGTTCTCTACAACACGCGTTTTTGGTCGAAGACTCTTTCCACCTTCCAAATCTATCACAAATACCATTACACAAGTACCCAGTTCACCTTTACCACACTCTTTAAGCCACAAGATGCATCGCGGAAGAGGATCCGGACAAGTAAGCAGTAGGGCAGCTGTTAGCCCGAGAGGGAACTCAGGGGGAATCCGGAAAAATCCCCGAACCCATCAACCCCCACACCGATAGGGCCAGAACCCAGAAAGCGAAGCCACTCCATCAAGGAGTGAGGAGACAGTTACTTTGGAGAGCGAGAGCGAGCCATTTGAGGATAGCGAATAGGGCACACCTTCCCGGAACCAGCAGTCGGATGTTCCCACCCACAGCATACCAGATTCAATGTCCCTGCATTCAGAGACACCAGTTCTCTCTAGCGAACCAATCCTACACCACCAATCCTCTGCCCCAACAGCTGAAGCTATTAGCCTTCAAGACATACGTGAGCTACTCCGCTCACACAAGGAAGATATAGTCATCCAAGTTGTTCGCCAGCTCCAACCAGAAGTCTCATCACCCACATTGAACCGCGAGCACAACCATCAGCCCGTACTGGACCCACCAAGACAGGAGCTGCAAACAGACCCAACCCTGCTCCGAATAGCAGAACTCGAGGCCCAGCTTTCACATCTACGGGCTGAAAGGGAGCCTAGGGTGAGGGCAGGCCAAGCTTCCAGAGAACTTGGGACGTACAGCTCCATCCCCCTGCTGGTAGTTACAGCGTTCGAGAGTGCATCTGTGACAGCGGAGTCAGTAGAAGCATTATTCCCTGGCGTTGAGCGGAGCACCCTCACCCATATTATGGAGAACAAGTTCAAACCCGTGAACATATACCATCTACTTGCAACCGAGAAGGATCTAGCGGAATCACAAAGGACAATATGCATCGGTGGAGTGGAATTCGACCAGGCAGAGCGGGATGGCAAGGCAGGTGAATACCGTATGAGCTGCCTCTTCAAGGCTTGGGCCGCATACAGCCGAATCCTGGTTAAGCTAGCACCATATGGCCTACAGGGGGATTTGGCGACTGCTCTTTTTATCTATACGATGACTCTGTACGACCTGCTGGAAAGGTACACTTGGGAGGGGGTAAAAGCCTATCATTTCCAATTTCATCGCAAGCGTGTGGCGAGTGGGAAGAGCCTCTACCTACCTAGCGAGGGGCAGCAGCTAGACAGTGAGCTAGTAGGGTCAAAGTGCTTCACAAACCCAATTATACGAAGCACCTGGTCCCAAGACCAGACACGAACAAGTACACTCTCCCGCGTGCTATCTGAAGTACCATACCGCGACCCCCCATTCCCCAGCCAATCTCATAGCACTGTGGAGCGACGGACTATCCTCCCTAGCAGTCACCAAGCCAGCGCAGCTGGTACGTCCCCCATCACGGCTACCCAAGCGACACCCCAAACATGTCGCAACTCGAATTTTAGAGAATGCAGAAACACGCACTGCTGCTACCAGCATCTGTGCGCGAACTGTGGCAGCAGCCACAAGTCCATACAGTGCAATCAGGGTGAGAGTGCACTCTCAATTCGTGCTCACGGTGGATTAACAAGACGTTAGCCCCTCCACCATACTAGCACCCAGCTACCACTCCTGCATACTAGCTTCCTACATCTTTCCTAATTAGATGCAATTTACTGTTCATGGCTCACTGCTAGCTAAGCTGTTACCACTACTCCCACCACCGAGTCCATAATATTACCCCACAGCGATTTGACTCTGTTTGCCCCTGATGTTAGCAAACAGCCCACACGGCCCAATACCTGCATCCTTTACCCTGTATATACAGAACACCTCATTCCCATGCCAGCTGGCCAATTGAACTATACAGGATGGAGTAGACACAGAACTACCTTCCCAGACCCCGAAGTAAGAAACGCTATTTTAGGAATATGTCAATTCGGAGCGCGCATCGGATACCAGGGGACCAGGGACTCACCCACACTGTACCCAAATTTAGCCACTGCAACAGAGGGCCATGAAACTGTAACTAAGGATTTGCTCCGAGAGTTAGGAAATGGTCCCTTCGAAGAGTATTCCCATTTCAAATTACTCTCAGGAGGGTTTACCGCATCTCCATTAGGCCTAATGGACAAGGCCGACGGGTCCAAGAGACGGATCCACCACTTATCCTACCCACCGGATGACCACACATCTATCAATAGTCAAATACCGGAACACCATGGTACCAGCAAGTACAGCACGATTCACGAGGCAATCGCTGCCCTTCAGAAATACGGCACCGGTGTTACAATCCTCTCCTCTCCGGGTGATACGTGCAGCAGGTAACCGATAGTCTTCTAACGATCACTCCTCTTGGCCCAATGGCTGTTGCGATAGCTAAGTCCGTTGACTCCTATCTAGCAACGTCGATCGCTAGGTTCCTATAAGACAGTCGTGTCTTGATTCCCGAAAGTGTGATAGATAAAGATCTTTGTATTGAAAGTAAATAGTATGCAAGAACTTAGATGGTTGCGTGAAGAACCCAAATCTCCTGCCCCGAGGGTGCCCTTATATAGGGGTTCTTCCCTCAACCCTAGCCCTGCGCGACTCATCTCCTCACGTCACGCGACTCATGACTCATAATGAGTCATAGTGTGAAATCCATCAGCTGACTCGTTCGAGTCAGCTGCGTCCTATCTTGCAACCAATCAAAACCCATAAAACAAGTCATGTGCCCTAACGGGGTCACATGTGCAAAACCCATGACTCGTAACTATGAGTCATGTGCGAAATACATATAAACCACATGACCACAATCGTGCACCATGTCAAAACTTAACCAATAACAATAAGCCAATGACACGCTATTGCGTCGTCATGTGAAAAACCTATGAGTCAACTGATCTCATAGTGTGAAATATAACAAACCGATGACTAATCGCTATTAGCCATGTGAAAGTCTGCCTTGCTTAGTCACTGTTTGTGACAACCGGCTGCTTGTTTGTCAAACGGGACTTCGTGAGTGTCTTTAGACATATTCCAGTGTCCACAATGGACACCCCCCTACTCGGCTTTGAATGGGAGGGGAAATACTTCGCAGAAAGATATCTCCCCTTTGGCCTCCGGACCGCACCTTATCTTTTTAACCTCTTCACTCAAGTATTTCATTGGATTCTGGCCAATAACCTGAAGAGCCAAGCTATGCAGGGCGAGGTAATTCATTACCTAGACAACTTCCTTATAGTCCTCCCAGCCCATGGGAACCCAAATCAATACAGTAGACTATTTACCAGGATCTGTGAAGAGGTGGGCCTAACGATTAAGGAGACCAAAAGTGAACAAGGAATGGTAGCTAGCTTCGGAGGAGTAGAACTCGACACAGCCAAGAGGGTCATCCGTCTACCTACTCGTAAGCTAGCGAAGGCACAGAATCTGGTTACAGCTGCAGTCAACACGGATGCGCTCACACTACTCAAACTTCTGACTCTTACCGGATACCTCAACTTCGTCTGTATTGTCACTCCCCTTGGACCAACCTTTCTGCGCAGACTATACAATTTGCAGATATACTTCCCGCCAGAGGGAGACAACACCGAAGACGGATATCAAGCGAAGCCAACAAGGACTTGAGATGGTGGCTGGCTGCCCTGGCAATGGAACTGGAACCATCAATAAACAGGAGGGATAGAGAAACTATTTCGCTCTGGTCAGACGCTGCTGGTAGCAAGGGGTTAGGGGCATTCTATGTTGACGGCTGTCAATTTACCAGGGACAGGGAAACGCAGGACACTAGGCAAACCATTCATCCAACACCATTAACCGGAGCCGCATTTTCAATCCCACTCCCACGATACCTAAGAAGAATGAACGAGCATCCTAATACAAAAGAGATGCGGGCGGTAGAGCAGGTCCTACTATACTGGGGGAATCAATGGCGAGGGAAAAAGGGCATCATGCATATTGACAACCGAGCAGTAGTGCATGGGTTAGAGAACCAGACTATCCGGGGAAGCTCAATGGATGTCTTACGCCGCTGTCTACTTCTCGCAACCAATCACGACCTGGAAATAGAGGCCAGATGGATTCCCACCAAGGCGAACACTCTCGCAGATGCACTCTCACGCTTCGACTATGAGAAAATAACTAACCTGGCCCCACAGTTAACACACCCCACTTGCAGCCTCCGGGATCGTTGGTTCAAGACATACAGCAAACTGGGCTGTCGCAGATACCTGCATATTTCCTCTAGCGGGGACTAGCGCCGCCGACTAGGCAAAATTACAATCCCCCCAGGGCCTGCTTTGCCCTTTTCTGCAATCTGTCTGACTACCACCACGAGAACGGTGCTTGTTATCCAGCGAAAGTAAGCGGGCTCATCGAATGGCTATGTAGCTTAGCCGGTACTGTCAAGGTGAAAACGATGAAGTTATTCCTCTGTGGTATAAAGTCCTACCCACTCGACTTAGGCATTGAATGCAGAGCATTCGCAGACCCACGTCTAGAGCGGACACTGCAAGGGATCAAGCGCGACCACCAAGAACCACAGCTTGGGGAACGAACACCGGTCACTCGCCCGGCCCTACTTGTTATCCTGAATGGATTAACACAATTGAACTACAATGATGTAGTACTTCGGGCCGCCTTCTCGCTTGCCTTTGCTGGCTTTCTGAGAGTAGGGGAGTTCACTTACCGCCGGATTGACTTAGACTTGGGACCAGCTTTCCGTAACTGGTTCCTAACCAAAAATAGCGTTCCCATTGCTACCGGGGGGGACTACATGGAACTAACTTTACCACCTTTCAAAACAGACCCTTTTCGGCATGGGATCCAGTTAACAATCTCTGCAACTAACGACATAGGATGCCCTGTCTCAGCTATGCGGAAACTAATTCAAATAGATACTCACCGACACTTGCATGCCCCGCTATTTTGTATCGGGCTGCTAGAACAACAACCTTTCACTCAGGAATATGTTGTACAGAAGCTACAACAAATCGCCCTACCCAGTGGTCTAGGACGAGCAGCCTGGAATGGAAATAGCTTTAGGAGAGGGGCAGCTACCTGGGCTGCCGAGGTTGGAATCCCGGAACCCCAAATCCAGATACTCGGACGATGGCGGTCTGACGCATATAAATCGTACATTGAGTACGCGAGCGAGGAACAACCAAAGCCTATACGGAGAACGGAATGGAATCCAGCGATCGAATCCTAAGACCAAGGCCACCAAAGGCAAGAAAGAAAAGAAGAAAACACAGTAGTCCTCAGGAATCACCATCACCCGCTGCACCAGTGCCCCCTACCGAGAAAAACACGCAAACAAAAGATTCTATTCGCGTCCGTCGACCACAACGCCCAACAACTCTCACAAACTCGCTGTTCACTCCTACTAATTTCAATTTCTCTCCACCGCGCTTTCCAGCACTATGGGAGGGACCACAGTATCTACTGATGCTGAATCGAGCTCTACAACTCACGATGCGGGCTCTTCAG
>Ga0307507_10012767_pt1 | contig 10315 bp, 4 predicted proteins | sample 7_EM_MG_FD_207223 | JGI IMG/M metagenome (GOLD analysis project Ga0307507, IMG submission 207223) | Populus trichocarpa ectomycorrhiza microbial communities from riparian zone in the Pacific Northwest, United States - 7_EM | ecosystem: Host-associated > Plants > Roots > Unclassified | place... | reverse complement strand
TGACAACTTCTCTGCTATCATGGCATATTCTCTTTCATCAAGCCTTTGCTGATGCTCTGTGTCCTCTGCACCAGCTTCACTTGCTTCTTGAATGGGATTACAGTTCAACTTTTCAAGCTCAGGAATAGAGCTTAGTTCCAGTAGCTTGTTCGTAACTTCAAACTGCAGTTCTCTAGTGGCATTAGTACAAGCAGATAGCAAAATTTTATGATCTTGTTCTAATTTGGCTATGGTTTTCTCATGTTCCTCTTTAAGCAGTTCCAAATTCTTCATTTGTTCTTTCAAAGACCCCATGTTTTCAAAAACAGAACTTACAGCATCCCTGCTTATCCTTAATTTTCTCAATAGTGCTTCAATAAATTCATTTGTGAAAATTGAGAAACCTTCAAAATTTTCTGCAAGATTTTTGTTTCTCAACTGAAACTCTTCAACAGTCTCCTTAAAATACAAGGGAATGTTATCAACATCCACTGCATTCACCTGACCGTTAACAATTCCACTGTTCACCCTATTGCCAAGGTCATATGGAAAAGGTTTTGTCACACACGAATCTTCCTGGAAAAGAATTCAATTTAAAAACATTGATCAGAAATAGCCCAAAATCCTTCAGCAAAACCAAAAAAATAGGAAAAAATGAAAATTATTACCTCCATCACATAGTAACTTTTCAGTGCTTCCAGATCTGTGTCAACGAAGTGAACTGTTATGTCATTGAGAATGAGATCAATATTTTTCAAGCTCTCAAACTGCTTCTCAAAATGTTGTCTGACCATGGACAATAAACTCTCATTTTTCATAATAATTTGAAGATCACCAACGTGATGCATGAGCTCCACAGACCTGCTTTCTAAGCTGCCGCTGGTTCCAGCTAATTCATCCATGCATGTGTTCAACTTAGAGTTAAGCATAGAAATCTTCTGCTGGGAAATCTTCTTTTCATCTTCTAGCACAGCAATATCATTTGACGCCTTCGACAATGCATCCTCCAGTGATTTTATAGTTGACAAGGCAGATGTCAGTTTGCCAGTCTGGGAATCAGCTTCTTCTGTTAACTTCTTTAGCTCGCTCTCCAAATTGGATCTGTCATCGTGGAAACGATTGTTTTGTTCAGTCAGCAAAGAAACATTGGTCTCTGCCTGAGACAGTGCATCTTCAAGAGCCTTTACAGTTCTAAATGACTCAGTAAGTTTGCTAGTTTGAATGGTGATATCTTCTCTTAGTTTCTCTAGTTCAGCCTCGGTAGAAGCTCTGCTCAGTTGGACCTCTTCTCTCTCTTTGGTGATCATAGAAATATTATTTTCTGCTAGTGACAATGAATCTTCAAGTGATTTTATAGTCGCACAAGCCTCAGTAAACTTGCTAGTTTGACTAGTTGTTTCATCTATTGCCTTTTGCAGGTCCAGTTCAACAGTTCTTTTTGCAACTTCCATTTCCCCTTTCTCTTCAGATAGTTGAGAGATTTGGTTCTCTGCAGCTGATAATGCATCTTCAAGTGATTTCATTGCTCGTTGGGCATCTGCTAACTCACTAGCCAGAATATTAGTTTCTTCCTTAACTTTTTCCAAATTTTGCTCCATGTGGATCTTAGCCTGCTGGCATTCATTCAAGTACCCTGCAAGCCAGTTCACCTTTTGTACAGGCTCTTCAAAATCAGAAGCAACAGGAAGAACAATACCATCAATGGATTCGATAACTCTCTGTAACATGTTATTGCTCTCCAACAAGAATTGCTCAAGTTGATTACGTTGATCTTTGGCAGCAACAAGATCAGCCTCCAACTTTGGGATTTGCTCTAAATCAGCAGACAATCTATTTATCTCATCCCTGCAGTCAGTAACCATAGATTCTTGCTTCTGTAACTCGAGTTTGAAATTCTCAACTTCTGATTTCTTCTCTTCCACGAGAAGTTTCAGGTTTTCTCTATCTTGAACCAATCCCTTGCCTTTCTTAACTGCCAAGGACAACTTCTCCCTCAGTAAAGTAGATTTCTCCTCCGTACGCTCAAGATCTTTCTGCAGGGTGTCTTTTTCCTCCTTCAATGCAGAAAGTCCTAGAGATGCCACTTTTAGCTCACCGGACAGATTAATCACCTCTGATCTCACCAGCATGTCTTCTTCAAGAAGTTTCTCACAAAGCATCAACTCCTGATCCCTGACATACAAGAGACTCTGCATACTTTCGAACACTTCAGCAACAGCAGAAGTGTCAGAAGAAGAATTGCTTTCTTCTTTTATCTTCCCAAAGCATCTATCGACAAGCATGGGCAGATCAGAATAAGTCTGATTGGGTTCAAGACTGTCTGTTGTTATTCCAGAACGCTCTAACAACATCTGCACCATCTGATGCTTTTCGGATGAGGCTTGATGGACCTCTTCAAAGTTGCGTTCTAAGACATCCAACTCCATTTTAATATATTCCTTTTCTTGTAACTCTGCTGAAAGCAAAGCACTTAACTGGTCAATCTCATTTTGTGCAGATGTCTTTGTTCTAGCAAGTTCTTCCCGGAACTCATTTATTTCACCTTTTGATTGGTTAACTGATTCCTTGAGCCAACCTATTCGAGTTTTCAAGTCAGAGGATGAAGCAGTTTCAGGTAGGTCAATTAAAGACAATGCATCTTTCAATTTGTGGAATTCCAGCAAATTATCCTTAAGTGCATTTCTCTCCTCGACAAGCCATTTCAACTTTTCAACAGTATCCACAGACTGAAGTTCCACAGGCACACTTATCTGAGAAAAACTTTCTTCAAGATAGTCAATAATTTTATTCCTTTGTGAAAGAGTTTCCTCAAGTGACGAAGTCAAATTCACATGCCATCTCAACTTCTCAATAAGATCTGTTTCCTCCTTGGGAACATTATTGTGCGACAGAATTTCTTCAAAGTTCTCAAAAATTGCATTCTTTTCTGAAAGCATTCCCTGCAGTGATGTAACCTCATTTACTAACCATTTCAATTTCTCTACAACATCCATCGTTTGAAGTCCCTCATGTACATCAATCTGAGAAAAAACTACTTCCAAGCTTTCCGAAACTGCATTTCTTTGTGCAAGCGTTTCCTGCAATGATGCCACCAAGTTCTCACATTTGACCAGCTCGCCCTTGCATAGCTCTGCGGTCTCAATGGCACTTGATTTCTCTTGCAATTCAGCCAGACATTTGTCAAGCTCACTTGTTTTCTCAGCCAGAGCATGCTTTAGTGAATCCCGTTGCTGAACCAATGCCTTTCCCTTGGTCACGGCCATGCTAAGCTTATCCTTTGTATTTGCAAACCTGTTCTTTTCCTGCTCAAGTTCCACCTTCATTCTTCCAAGTTCTACATTTGCTGCCTCTGCCATCATTTTTTCCTTCTCAACCTGTTCAACCAATTTCCTACTTTCATCCTCTAAATGGCCTAGTTTTTCCACCATCTCTACTTCCTTTCTCTTGAGCTCCACCAACTCACCACGGGCAGCAGCAAAAACCAATGCAGGCCCAAACAGCTCCTGCCCCTCAAAATTAAACCCTCCCTCAGTTAAACACGCCCTAAGCTGATCAATTTCATAGAGCATCCAGCTATAATGCTCAACTAACAAAGAGCCACTTCTCTCAACATGAGCCAGTTTCCCCATAACTGAATAATCCAACAACTCTCCAGGATTAACCACCACGCCAAGTGAAGCCAGCAGCCTGTCTGCAACAACCTCAACACCCTCTTCCGCCTGAGCCTTCACTGTAAGATCCTCGATCTGTTGATTCAGCTCTCTTATCACCCCCTCAGTCCGTAAGCGCTCATCCAATGCAACCTTGACAAACTGAGAGCACTCACTTAACATCTCACGCAATAAGGAAGTATCATTACCGGCCACCATTTCCTCCTGATTTCCATAATCAGCAGACAAAGACTGTTTATCCGCCAAACCCTTAAGCTCATGGCATAGAATAGAAACTTCTCTCGCGATGCTTTCCCTTTCTTCCTGATCAAAAAATTAAAAAAAAAAAAGAAAACCCAAAATATCATTTACAAATCAATAACGTCAAAAGGGATTGAAAAAATAAAAAAGAAAAAAGAAAAGAAAAAAAGGACCTTTAATTCAGTAGAGAGGGTCTGTTTTTCTTGAAGAGTCTTGTCAAGGATTGCTTTTAATTCATCAATAGAAGGAGAAGAAGTAGCATGTTCTTGTAGTAGAGTAGCATCATCGACAATTTCTTGAAACTGATTCTCTTCAATATCATCAGTTGCATCTTCGAACATATCTTCTTTGCTTTCAACATGCCGCATCTCTCCTCCCTCCTGCACGCATTTCCTCTCTCCCTCAAATAATAATAATAATAATATGCAAAATTCAATCCATAAAAAAAAAGTGAAACTTGAGAGATAACCAGTGATTACCTGGTTGGTATGAGCAGCATCAACTCCATTTGATTCTTCATCTTCCGCTGCTGTCACTCCATTTTGCTCCTTTGATTCTGACATTTTCTAATTAAATTATAACCTAATTGCTATCAGATCTGCTAATTAAATTAAACTATTCAAGGTTGGAAAGAAGGGTAACCTAAGGGAATTCGAGACTGTTTGATTTGGGGATTTGAACAGACGGGGAAATAAAGGAAACGCAGTTGGATTTGAGTTGTGGAGGAATTAACGGTGATTTGTCCGTTGATTGTTAAGTGCGGAGCAGAGAAATGTTTCCCACCCAAACCTAGAATTTGGCGTTACTTGCTTTCATAGATCTGCGTGCCTCTTGGTTTCTTTTTTTACAATCGCGAACGTGGTGGAAAAAACCAAAACGGCTTGGTTGTGGCGCGTTTTCGTGAAGTTGACTGCGACGGTGTCGTTCCTATGTCTCCCGTTGGCGTTGTTGAGCTTTCAGTTTGGGTAAAAGTTATTTTAGCTAGCTAGTAGCTATGATCATATCCATGTTTTTAAAAAAATAAAAGGTCATAAGTATTTTATTTTTTATTATTCAAATAATATATGAGATGAATATTGGAGTGTATATTATTTTATGTTGTTGATTGCTTTCAAATTATATTGATAAATTTTTGAATTCTTTAACTTTTATTATAGTAGTAATTAGAAATAAAATGCATATACTAAAAAATAAAAATTTAAAAATCCTGAGGGGTGTAGTTTAACTGGTCAGGCCCTGAATTGCTCCCCAGAAATCACCAGTTTAACTGTCACAAACCTCAGGGACACTGGAGACGTACATAGTTGTTAACTTCAAAGCCTCAGAAGATTAGTCGATGTACGCGTAAGCTAGTCCAGACATCAACAGTCAACAAAAAAAAAATTTAGATAATGCATACTAATTAAAATCATTATTTCGTTGTCTAGCTAATATTTGTATTTGACGATCCTCGTAATATTCGATCAAATATCGAGGCATTCTAGTCATATCTATTAACATTATTCTCTCCACTTATTATTCTTGTTTCAATAAAAATTATTCTTGTATCATAACAATCTTGTCTTTTTCTATCTTTGCCTTTTCATTTTTTTTACCTTTGCTTTCTTTTCCTCTAAAGCTTAAGATTTTTCAAAAAAATTCCATCTATTTCTTTATCATTTTATGATCTTTGTAATCCTCTAGGATCGATCTAACATGCAAAATTGTGTTGCCCTTGTCTTTTTAGCCTACTTCTTTGTCGCCTTTTTACATGTCGATCTCTCCATATTATCATTATCATCAAGAACATCATCTTCTTACAAGTGAATTGAACTTTGTGTAATAGAAAAATAAGCTATGAGGGTTGCATTTCTAATATTTGTTTTTTACTTTTTCTTTAAATTCTCAATTATCCATTTAGGTTGGCTCTTCAATTTATCTCAATAATGTTGAAATGAAAATGATTGGTCTTGAATTTTTTTTATACGCAATCTTCACTTCATTTACGTAATACTAAAGTCACATTGAAATGCATTACTTAAAAAAAATAATAAATTAAATTAATTTAAATATATGAGTTTTATATATAGAATACCTTGTCTTCATAGGTAAGACCACTTTGATTTTATTTTTTATTTAAGCATAGGGCAAAAAAAACTTATTCATCGCTAATTGAATGGTTGACCAACGAGAACTTGATATATGCTCTGATACAAACTTCTTATTTTTCTTGAAGTTACCATGAATTATTTTCTAATACACTTTATTTTTAAAAAATTTTTTTCACATATCAAATCCGTGTTAGTACTAATCCATGCCTCTACAAATCTTTTTCATCTCTAAAGTTGCTTAATTGCTTTATCTTTTTAGTCATGGATGGATTTTCACATGGATCTTGAGATGGCACGACAAATTGATTGGAGTATTGAGCAGGTAGATCATAAACTCTTCTTCTTTTTTTTTTTTATGAAAATCATGTATTCAAATTCAGACCTTTCATACATGATGATAGTGAAATAGCCATAACCTTAAGATTCCATTGAAACTTTTTTAAGTAATTGTGATTGCGAAAGAAATTGAAGTCAAGGAAATATAAATGATAATGTGTAGAGAATAAAGTTGAAAGATATTGATGAAGTGTAAATTTTCAATAAAAAAAGACTTCATTTTATAGAAGGATTTGGATTAGATATAAATTATATTGTTTATCTTAAATGGTAAAAGTTTTATCTTTTTATCTATTAGATTCAAATGACATTTTTAAATGTAACAAATCTTTAATTTATTGATCTCTACAAGTTACAAACAAATAACTCCTAGAGTGCATTTGTTTTTAAGGTAACTTTTGTGGTTGTGGTTTGAAAAAAGTAAGTTTTAAAAAGGTGTGGTTAGTTGAATTTAAATGCGTGTTTGGTAAAAATTATGGTTGAGGTTTATATACAGCAACAATCATGTAAAAAATGTTTGGTAGTTGTGGTTGCTTTTCAAAGTGTTTTTTTATTTAGAAATGCATCAAAATAATTTTTTTATATTTTTTAAAAATTATTTTTGATATCAGCGCATTAAAATGATATTAAAACACACAAAAAAATTAATTTGAAGTGAAAAAAATAAATTTTTCAAAAGCACTTTTGAAATACAAAAACAAACAAAGTTTTACGAAACTCAGTTACAAAAATATGTAAAAACTGCGTTTCAAACTCAATTTTTTAATGGGCTTCACGGTAAAAAAACGCAGTTTAGTGTGTTACCAAACACCTTACTGTGTTTTTTTGCACCGCAAACGCAAAAGCTCCAAGTAAACAAACACAACCTAGATCATGTGTCTAAAAATTTTATTGACTGGGTTGTCTTTATAGGCTCTTTAAAATTAGCCAATACATGTCGGGGTCCTAAACTTCTAACATCGATGTAATTCAAAAGTTGTTCCAAATCCTACTACCAAATGGAAATTTTAACATCATTGGGGAGAAGGCATATAAAAATAGTGCTTAGAATTCAATTAGATTTCAATATGTTATGCATCTGAAGGAACTCCTAACAAATTAAATTAAAATAATAAATAAAAGATAAGGATATATAATAGCTTGAGATCTCACTGGGTAGTCTAACAATAATTTCTTCCCTTATATGAAACAAAAAAGAATTATTAGGAAAATGAAAAACAACAAATTATTAACAAGGAAAAGGGAATGATGTTCAAGGAGTTCCAATACAATACTTTTCAAAAGAATTCCTTGAATTAAGATCAGTAGATTGAAACATAAATGAAAATAAAAATTGATTCAATACAAACCAATATGTTTATAACATACTCATCTCCTTCTCCAAGTGGTGTCAATACCAATGAAGAGAAACAATTAACTGAGGATGAAAAGTAGAATATATGTTATGGCTAACTAGTTAGAGATACATTAATAAGAAAAAAGTCTAAAACTTTTCTCAAACCTAACCCATGAACAATCCCAACTAGAAGCAGCCATCAAAAAACAAAATGAATATAATTGAAACCAAGTTATATCTAAAATAAAGTTGCATAATGTTGTAACACAAAATTATCACCAATGGAGTTAAACATTGAATCATGTTGACGATTGACCTTCATTTCCATAATATCCAAACTAAATTTATTATTCGTTGAAACATGAATTCTACAAAGTTAATTGTCTGTCTAACTTCTTCAAACAAAAAGACAAGACCACTATTCTTTCTTAAATGCACAAATCATATACCTTAGACCTCCATGTTAATGCTAAAATTACACTTTTAATCATTCACTTGTGGATTTCATGTATAAAGCAATATTCGATAGGGAAATGAAGGTGCCATCATGTGAATTTATGATAATATAACTTACATTGCTCAAACTCTACTACTAAGCAATAAGAATTTTTCAATGACAAAAATAGGTTAGGTGTTGTGCAAAAAAGTTAAAGAATACAATTTGATCAATAACATCCCTGGAATATTATGCAAAACCATTAAAATATCATTATCTAATTCATCTTGCTAACCAAGAATTTCTCTTCTAATTTTCTCTTCCCACTAAGTAAAAACATACCATCATTGTTTGCAATTCAAAATAGTTCACAATCATTTAGGATAAATGTTAAACTAGAATATTTCTTTTTTATCTGATAAGTTAGTATTTTTTTGACTCAATATTTTTGTGACTTAAAAGCCCAAGACAATATGGGTCTGGTAATATACTAGATCTAATACGCTTGGGCTCCGCCATCAGCCGAACCCAAGATAACTTGGGTCTGACAAATTATCAAACCCAATACCTTTAGGTTTCGTCACTAGCTAAACCCAAGGTAAAGTGGTTGTAGCAATACACTTGGGTTCGGCCATTAGTTCATGCCAATATACTTGGATTCAACCATCAGCTAAACATAAAGTAAAGTAGGCCTGATAAATCGCCAAACACCATGCACTTGAGTTCAATTGTTAACTAAATCAAAGGTGTTATTAATTTGATGAACAACTATGACCTTTTTATTTGAGTTTTTTCACATGTTAGGTCCAATTGGCATTAGAAATCCAGAACTATGGAGCTCTACTTTTAGATTAATTACATGAATTATTTAGAGGTAATAATCTCCCTTCATCTATAGATGAGCAAAATGCCTCTAAAGGGTCTTACCATCTCATTAATGACATGCAAAAGATATTTATTCCTTATTAATTAAATTCAAATGATATTTATTTCTCATTAATGTCATTAAAGCAAAGAACTTCTCAATTCTTCTTTTCCCGACGACAAGGTTCCAATTACTAAAAAAAAGAAAGAAATACTAATTTAAATGTGTTATTTGACCTTCATAACCTCCATTTTTTATTGTTTTGAAAATGTTTAAGGTTTTGAATTGATGGGTTCTTTTATTTGGGTTTGTGTTTGAATTTTTAAGGTATTTAGATTGATTTTTTTGGATTTATTTATATTTAGCATTATACTAAATCATTGGTAAGCTCTATGCTATTGTCAAATCAAACTCTTTTCAGCATAAAAAAAATATCCAGGCATTATTGATGTTTTTTCCAAAAAAAAAATTTAAAACAAGTAAAGGTTGACCTAGATGTGATTCAGTCGACTTGGCGGATAAAAAAAAAACTTAAACGATCAGTAAAAAAAGAGTTTGACTAAAAACAATTCAAGATGACATCCTTTAAAAAAAATAATATGGAGACGACAATATATTGAATCGACCCAGGTCATGAGACTATAATAACCTCATATAAAGCAAGTTGAAACAAATTATGAATCCTAATTCCTAATTAACCTAGTGTTGAATGATAAAATTGAAAAAAAATCAATTAAAGAAAGGACAAAATAAAACTGACTTGATTCAACCTAGGTTAACTAGCCAAATCCATAACTTGAGTCATGAAATCAAGATAAACCCATATAAAGTAAATCAAAACAAATCATGAAACTCAATTCTCAATGTTGAAGGATGAAATGAAAAAAATCAAAAAATAAATGATAAAAAAAATAACTTGAGTTTGATACGTTAACCTGAGAGTCATGAGATAAGGATAATCTCATAGAAACAAATTGGAAAAACAACATAAGTCAAATCAGGTTAACTTGTCAAACTCACAACTTAATTCATGAGATCAAGATAACCCCATAAAAAATAAATTGAAACAAATTATGAAGCAATATTCCCATCAATCTATTATTGAAAAATAAAATTGGAAAAAAATAATCTAGAAAAAAAACATAGTAAAACGACCTAAGTCAACCTAGATTAACCTGTAAAACTCGTGATCTGAGTCATGAAACTAAGATAACCTAATATAAAGTAAACTAAAACAATATTCCCATCAATCTATTATTGAAAAATAAAATTGGAAAAAAATAATCTAGAAAAAAAACATAGTAAAACGACCTAAGTCAACCTAGATTAACCTGTAAAACTCGTGATCTGAGTCATGAAACT
>Ga0307507_10012765_pt1 | contig 10316 bp, 6 predicted proteins | sample 7_EM_MG_FD_207223 | JGI IMG/M metagenome (GOLD analysis project Ga0307507, IMG submission 207223) | Populus trichocarpa ectomycorrhiza microbial communities from riparian zone in the Pacific Northwest, United States - 7_EM | ecosystem: Host-associated > Plants > Roots > Unclassified | place... | reverse complement strand
TTATCTTTACATCGAATGCTCTGACATGTGGTTAGAACTTGGTTAAACTACCATGTAGGTTCTTCAGTATTTATTGGACGATGTCTCTGATGTTTTATCTATGCAAGTTGCTTCAAAAGAAGGAGAGGGTGATGTGCAAGAACAGAAAGGTTGTGTTAGTTTACTCAAAGAGTTTATTGACTACATAACACAGCGGGAGAAAGAAAATTTTCGTTCTCGAAGACATAATAATGAAAATTCTGTAACCCTGACTACCATTCATCAGGTTTTTCCTCAATTTAACTATTTCCCTCTTAGTGCTATATGGAGTTTGATGATGTCATTGGCTAAATTTCTTTTCATCTTGCCCTTTTTCTCTGTGCAGTCAAAAGGCTTAGAGTGGGACACTGTTTTTATAGTAAAGGTACTTGACTGCATTATCACTACCCTGGCTTGAGTCTTGACCTAATAACCCGCCATGTTATTCAAACATTTTATTTTCTAGCATTGATGTGTTGTATCTTTATGGTTTCCTCTTTCCAGTCAGGAATTTGAATGTGGCTTCCTTGCACATATCTGCTTTGTGCCTTGCTTAATATGATTGGAGCCAGCTTTTCACACTTATTTAAAGAAATTTATGACGAGTGTCAATCAAATCTGCAATGGCTTACGTTACTGCATATTTTTCACTTCTAAATCCAATTAGGGTGGTTGTAATAAACCAGAAGTTTGATGTGGTTTTGATTTTGATGTACCTAGATTATATTCTGTTGAGGTACTAAGGCACAATGGTTCTCTAAAGTCTAAAAGCTGTGTTTATTGTTTATGTTTTCTTTTTTCTTTTTTGGTATTTGAAATGATACTGCATCAACAACTTTTTAGAAGACAACACTGGAAACCCTGGGATGGTTGGTGGTAATGAATTATTGGTAAAATAGTCAAATTTAATAACGGTGTTTGCAATGGTGCTTTGCAAGAGAATCGTTTGTTGGATATACAAGTCTCTTGCTCCTTAAATATTCATCATACCTGCTCTGATGCCCAGACTTCTGATGCAGGCAAATGAATCTGAGATTCCTCTGTTGCATGAATTTAATGGCACTGCGAAGGAAAATGGGACCTCAATTGAGGTAAGCTTGTTCCTGCATGGAAAATTGCTCCTGTTGCTTTCTGCAAATTAGTTCATTGTGGTGCTCAACTGATTATTCTCGCTGCAAAATCTCAGGAAGAGCGGCGTCTTTTCTATGTGGCAATGACTCGTGCTCGAAAGAAACTTTTCATTACATATGTTGCCATGGATTCAAATTGGCAGGTTTGACCTTCATAAACTATTTCTATTGATTTCTCAATCTATGTTTACTGTTGAGTATCAATTTGAGTCCTTTCAGATGCTTCATCCATCACGTTTTCTCAAAGAGATACCAGATCATCTTCGGGAGATTCAGGTGCATTTTGCTGGTTTGACTCTTAAGTTCTGCTGTATCTTTGTATTTTTCTTTTTTAGAAAATAAAGATCCAGCCTCTTGCAATTTTCACACTACTCTTGTAAGCCTATTTTATCTGACTTTATTGCTGAAGTGAAGATTCAGGATAAATTGATTTGAGGTGCATTGTTAAAATTAACATAAATGGCTTAATGCATGAATCAACCACCAAATAAATTGAGTAGAAGGGTAACATCTGTATGAGTATCATGGTGAGTAGAAATTAGGTGGTGGTCTTTCAGCTTTGACATTTCTGCAAACTTTTGTGTCCTGCAAGCAATTTTCTACAATATTTGAATCACAAGAAAACTGCCTACACTTTATCTTCCAGGTAGCCTTTTACTTGTATGAGAGAATCTTTGCTATTAATTATTTTGCCACTGTAGATTTTAGCAAATCCAATACTAACACTGCTTGTTGCATATTTCTAGATAACATTTTTGCTTGCACTCACAGCTCCAAAATTTTCTTTTCGGTTATGCACTTGTTTCCTAGACTGTCCATCCCAGCTACTTTGCATGTTGAGTTTGAGTGTATTCTATTGCTAAGTGTGTGACTTATGTTAACTGTGTTTCTTATTTATTCACATCAATGGCAGGCTGAAGTATGTCTACAAGATTTACAAACAAAGCATCGCGAGATCCGAAATGAAACTGTTGACTTTGTCATTGATCTGCCAAAAGAACAAAAAGTTTCTGATTTAGAAACAGAGTCAAATGATTTCCTCGTTAATCAAATAAACGAGGCTTCAAAAGAGTCATTGGAAACAATTGATTCATACAATGGGAATATTTTCTTAAGGAGGTTGTCCTTGAAACTGGGATGGTTTGCTTGAAGCTGCTGTAGCATGTTCGTATTACTTATTTTAAAAATAACCTTTAATTACTTCCCCTGTCCCCTTTTGCAGATTTGCTGTTGAGGAAAGGTCAGTTGTTTCCCACTTATTCCATCAATGGGCCAAGAAACAAGCATTCCAAAACCCTAAGAGATTGCTTAATAAGGTGACCTCCTGTTCCTATATGTTAACTTTTTCCAGCTCTGAATAGTGTACTAAGTCTTTGAAGTTGAAATGTATGTCTTGAGGGATTAATCTGTTCTTTAGGCCTTCTATTGATGGTAGTTTCTCACTGCATCTGTCCATTCAGCATCACATTCATACATGTAGATGCATCGATTTTATAAACCACATAATCTTCTGTTCTTTCTTATTCATTTCCTTATTGGTTCTTTGAAAAGCGAATGGCATCTTCGTCAATATTGTACTGACAAAGAGCATGTATACTTAGCTATTTAACCGCCCTCTGTTCATGTGGTTTCTACTATCTGATGTCCATGTGAGTTGCATCAGCTGGTGAAACAATGATATTTTCTTTCTTCTATTTTCTGAGGGAGCTGCTTGTTGATTGCATCCTGTAATTTGATGTTCTGATCAATGTTCAATACATTATGGTGATAGCATGTTGTAGTTCAAATGAAATTATGATAGATAGCAGAATCTTTCATAATTTGGAAGGAAATGTAGTTCAGCCTCTTGTATAGTGAAACGGTTGTCTGAATTTGTTTTCTTGGTTGGAGACAGCTTTGGAATTGATATAATACTTTCATTTGATGCATGGATATCCTGATCAATGCTTTACTCTATTTTTATTTTCAGGTTGGATTTGTTATTGATGAACGATTGAGAGTCAAGAAGAACAAACACAAGGTGGCGCAATGTGTCAATTCTGTATTAAAGAACAGTTTTAGTTCTCCTTTTTTAACATGTTTTCTTCTCATGAAATATCAGTTTATGTCATCAGGTTCTGGAATGTTAAAAAGATTATTAGCAGAATAGCATTTATAAAAAATTTCATCTCTGGGCCAATATTTTAGAAAGTGGGACAGCTAAAGAGTTTTGGTGCCATAATTTTATTATGGTCGAGGACAAAATAAAATTGATTCAGATTTTCCTTCCAACCTATTGTAACGAAGTTCAGTGAACACTTAAAGAATATTTTCTTAAGGAGATTGTCTGCACATGCATTGTGGTCAGCATTCCTTGCAAATTTGTTAGACCCTTATCAGTAATAATACGCATGCCTCTATAATGAATTTTATCTAGTATTTGCTGATGCTGCTTTGGCATAATATCTCAGGATGTTTTGCGTGCATTGAAATCCTGCTTGAGCTGTGATGAGGCCTTTCAGTATGCAGAATATGTAAGCTTATAATGCACTTTTCAACATTTCTTTGGCTACTCTCTGGATTTAACAGATAAAACCTGCCTACATTATGGTTGGTTTTTCTGTGATGGTTACTGCAGAAGCTAACAAAAATAGTATAACTATATTCTTTGACCTTCTATGTCTTTCACTCCTGTATGCATTTAGGATTTGATTTTATCGACCAAGATATTTCTTGTCTGACAGGTGCTGAGATGGGAGCAAATTCCTGCCGACCAACGTGCTCATTTGATGCATGAGAAACAGGTCTGTTTTCAGCTTGCAACTTTGCTGCTTAATTTCTCGTCTGAAATTATGCTTTCACATTCTATACTTTTACTGATGTTCTGTTACTAGGTTTCAATTAAGGTGCTAAAACTCCATAACCTTTAGAATATATTCAGTAAGGAAAAATCAATGTACTTGAATACTTGGTTTGAGATTTTCTTGCACTGTTTAGAATTAGAATATCCATTCTTAAAAATCAGAAAAGTAAACAATGATTTGAAGAAAGTGCATCCAGGTTAGTTCTGTCTTTGGAGCTTTAAGCCTCCCCCTGCTGTTGCACTGCACTGCCCCCCGTAACTCAGACCGATAAAACCAAGAAAAGGAACCGTGTTTGTTCTAAGTTGTTGGGATATGTAACGTATATTTTCCTATGAGCAATGGTTTCCCGATCTATAAGGGAGTGCTGGTTGGGTTCCTCGTGGTTCCTATCCTGTAAATGTTTCTCTTATTCGCATTCAAAGTCATTTTATACATCTTGCTGATACTGAGGCAATATTTTTCCCTTTTTAGGAGCATTTCCAGAAATTAAGGATAGAGAATTCAATGAGCTCATCTGCACCCACATCTAAACAGGTAACTACTACTTGTACGACGAGTGAGTTTGGCTTACAGATTCAGTTCTGTGGCAGTTTATGCATCATTTTTGTTTAACTTTCTATATTCTCACGTACAGATTGGATATCTTCAAAACTTGGGATGCACCGTGACCCCTACATCACGTCTCCATGCTTCCCGCTTGATAGAGCAATATAAATCATTATGACAACGATGGATCCCTCTGATGACTTTGATTTGGAAATCCTGCCTATATGGAGCTGTAAGTGTCAGTTTATTGACCCCAAAGACTCAAAGAGTACAATTCATACTGCAGTCATAATTTAGTTAAAACTGAGGTTATTGATGAACTATATTGTTATCTTCCTTTCCATGCAATTTTGACATTCAAGGTATACAAGCTTTATAACGCGTCATGATATTTATTTATTTATTTATTTTTGGTTTAATTGCATGCCCAATTAGCCATGTGTTTTACAACAAGGATAGATCTCCAATTAAAAATCTCCAATCTCAATCATTGAATTGCTAGCTAGGAGACGATGGATGAATTGAAGTTCAGCATGACTTGCAAAAACTTTTTAAGACAAAAAAAAGACACGAGGCATGAGATTTAGCATAATTGATTTTTTGTTTTCAATGGATAGAGAGCAGAAGCGTGCGATATAATGTAAGAATACAACAAGGAAAGTTTATCTTATGGAGAATTAGGTTGCAGATACGGAGCTCCAGCTGTTTGTATATACAAAGCATGCCTTGGGCTCTTACAACCTAGAAAAAAATGGCATGCAGGAGCAGGTAGAGCTTGAAACAATACATGTCTAGTCAAATGGATCAATCCGTGGGTCGTGTTCACTTGCCATAGCCATCCCAGTGCAAAGGCATGTGGGACACATGACCTGCAGTATTTTTTGAACATGAAAACAACATTAGCTCTTCTGACTTCAAATTAGAGCAACCTACTTTTTGTACAGCTGCAAAATGCTAGACATAATGTGCTTAGTAACAGTTTTGAAATCCCTTAAATGATGGAGGGCAACTGATGAGACTCCTAAAAAAATGACATTCTCCACGTTTTATTCCGCCAAGAAAGTTAGCCTCATATGGCTCTCTCCAATTGAAATTGGGTGCTTGGGACAGCTCAAAAGGAGTGGAGAAAGTGTCTGTCCTTGGACAAACTGCTTAGGCAGTGACAAGATTTTATCATTCTATAGATCTTGACGGCTTACCATTACATCTTGTAATATTTTTCCTTCAAAATTTATCATAACTCATCTTTTCTTCTCTCAGCAGGCACAAACCTCTAAATAAATAAATAAATAAAACCATGTAATTGATCCCAGTTGAGCAGCTCGTTCCACCCAGGAATGGGAGATACGAGCAAAAAAGCAGCAGGCAAAAAAAATCAATATACAGCACATTTTGTCACTTGATACAGAAATAAGAGAGAATTTGATGACCAACCTTTCCAGATCCTGAACAATTTGAACATCTTTCCGTTTTAGGTCTTGATAGAGGCTGATCTGCACCACTGATTGTTGAAACTGGTTCAATAAGAACAAGAGCTCCTGTGTTTGAGCACCGAGCACAAGCAAGATAGCCTGCATTTATAGTGTACAGATCAGAATTAAGCACTGCAAGTGCATCATTCACTCCTCATTGATTTATGTTATGTTAGTAGCCTAGGAGAAACATATAGCTTAGCCAGGATTGAATGACCAGAAATAGTTATCATCATCATTAATTAATCAAATTGCACAAATGGTATTTAGTTTAACATCTTGAGGCAGGAAATTCACCAGGTGGGAAATGTAAGGACTGGGGTATTTGGAGAAATAGTTAGCCAACATCGAAGAAAAGGGAAAGATGCCTTTTTGCGGTGGAAGTATTAAATTATTTTTATCTGATCTTTGAGCGATCCAAGGAGTGTAATGGTGCACCAAACCGGTAGAAGCTCAAGAATTTTCTGGATCATTGTGCAAGGATATCCAAGCAATTAAAGGCCACAGCAGGCAAGAAACCCACACAGGAAGAGAGCATGAAGAAGCTAGGAACATACCTGTTCCAAGACAGTATTTGCATCTTTTATGCTCTTGTTGTTTTACATTATTTATCTCAACCACCATCAAGGCTGAGATGACCCCAACTGCTCCGCCAGAGAATGATGCCACTATAGGATCAACCTGACTGCAATGAAATTGACATGTAAATGAAACTTTAAATGATTGTGTTTCGACATACTTCTTAAAAGACCATAGCCAGTAAAAGAACGAGAAGCTAATGAGAAAAAATAGGAGCAATCAAACTCAACAATCAGGATTGCGAAACCGGGCAGTACTTATAAGAGACCATGTTGGTGCAACATACCTCAACTGCATGGGCAGATGCATAGTACGGATAAAATCTGGATACGATGTGCCCCCCAAACCGAGCTTAAGCTCCAACTGATATGAAAAGGAATAAACACTTCAAAACAATGCCAAAAACAAACACTCCGCTAGGATAGAGACTTGCTTGATCATGTGCCTCTCTTTTTTTGGACAATCATTACTAGTTCTCCTCAGCCTGGTTTTCTAAGTTTATGTTGTTTTCTTGATGTATATGTGCACCATTCAAGCTCTGGTAAGGAATTTCATCAATTTTTACACATTTGAAAATCTGAGATCCTCCCTTGAAGTTTCCGATCTTATCAAGTAAATTATGCACTTGTTCCAATCAGGAAAAATTACAATGACAATTTAAATTTTAGCGGAATGAGAAAATTTAGGTAAATCAACAGATATGATACATAACAGATCATAAAAATCAAGCACATAGAAAACTCACCGCGGGTGCTAGAAGGCCGCCAAAAATGATAATCCCAGCAATAAGAGAAAAACAAGTAGCATAATACAGTCTCAAATTTTCAGCACTCTGCATGTTACATGCAAATTAGTCACTGTGTAATCATCATCTTAAAAGGGAAGAAATAAATACATTTCTTGTGATGTGTGATTCAAACATAAAGGGCAAATTAGAAGGAAAGTATAAATGAACAAATGGAAAAAAAAAGGCGGAGAAATGAAATTGCATGATTAAATTGTAGAACAAAATGAAACTCACCAAAGGAGGCAAGAATGGAATGAACGATGGAAAGTTGGGAAGTTCATTCTCTTCGCTTTCGTTCGAAATTCCAAGTTCTGCATTCTTGATCCTCTGTTGTATCCTTAGTCTACGAACCTACAAAAATTTTCATGACATTATAACATCCAGAGGGAAAAAAGGAATAGAAAGTAGAAAACAAGCATCATAAGAGTTGGACTTAGAGCATAAGGATTGGCAATATAGATTTGTTTTCAAAATTTAAAACACAATCATTAAAATAACAGCATTAGCCATTATGTCACAATGTACACAGAAATGATGAATAACATCTAAGAAATCCAGAATCTTTAATTTTTTTCTACATTTCATGAGCCTGAAGAAGGCATTATCTAGCACTTTCGGCTAATAGGTCTACAATATTACAGTCATCTTCAGCTTTAATAAGTTCTAAAACAGTATTTTGAACCTTGATCTTTCTTGAACAGTTATCAAACTTAAAAACTTTTCTTCTTTTTGTCTTTCAAAAAATGATTCTGGATTAGATAAATATGGCTATTGGCCTATTATTATCCTTGGAATTTGGCTATCAGACTATCTAAACAAAAGCTTGATATCAACCACCCGAAGGAAAAAACAAAAAAACAAAACAAAAAACAAAAAGAAAGAAAGAAACGCGATATAAAGACAATTCAAGTCATAGTTTCTTTAATCCTCACCTCTTCCATGTGCAAGAAAATTTTATTCCTCCGACTTCGAATATTATCTTGAATCTCTAGCAATTCCATTTTAGCAAAATCCTGCACTGTTTCTGGCCCTTCTATGATACAAAACCTAACAATCAATCAAATCCCACAGAACCAAACACGGCAAATAAGTCAAGATTTTCACTTTCTTCACAAATAAAGCTTTAAAAAGAGTTGGGATATTAAAAAGTAGAAGTCTTTTACCCGGTAGCGTTTCTATCAGGAGAATCAGAGTCAACTGAAGCAGCGAAAGAAGAAGAATCTGATTCTGAAGCCATAGCTTTCCATCTCAAATTCAATTTATGATTAGAAGCATCTGCAAATCTACTCCTCCAATTTTGAGAACTGCAAGCACTGAACCCATACAACGGTTTTACCGGGCAAGAAACCGTTAAAACCCGACTCAAACAAGCCATCCTCGTAAACCCCAAAAAAAAAAAACACAAGAACAACTCTTGTTTCAGTTTCAGTTCGTTTGTGGGTTGTTGTTCTTCATGTTGGTTAATGCTGCTGTTGTTGATGGAGTTAGGTCATCGAGCTAGGAAGAGACAGGAGAGATCACTGAAAATGGATGCTGTCAGCCTGTCATAATATTGAAATTGTATGGAAATTGGGTTTTCTGCCACGTGGATGGAGAACGTTGGCGGGTGTTTATTGTTTCCCTTTTTTATGTAAGAAAATGGAGATTTTGAGTGGAGGCAATTTAGTGGATAATGGATTATATAAAAATATGTGCTTCTAGTCAAAGTCAAGGAAAATAAAAACAATCCAATTTGTATTGTTCGTCTATTTTCCTTAAATAAATATTTATCTCATCCACAATAATTCTAATTATTATGTGGATTTTCTTGAAAACTTTTGACATGGCATTTGTTGTGTTCATAGATCGTGTCAGTTCACATAGCTTAATGATAAATTTTATGATTAAAAAGATTTATTATATATATTTTTTAATTTTTCAAACTCAAATCTTCGATTTAGTATTATTCAATATAATATATAGATATATATTTAAAATTATCCGAGAAAAAAACTTAATCTTAAATCGAATATAACGTGGATTTTCATAAAAACTTTTGAAGCACTTTATTCATGTCAAGGCAGGAATTTTACAGCACTACGATGCTAACACGTGGCATGTTAGGACTTTTTAGGCATGTGATATGACATATTTATAACGTTTGTTTTCTGTTGCAAATACAAGATATGGATACAATAAAAACAGAATAGATAATATAAAAATAAAATTGCGATGGATAATAACATATAATATATAATAATTATTTTTATATCTTGTTTAATTATTATGGACAAGATAATTAATTATTTTTTATTTATATATTGAGTAGGATCATCTCGAATTGACCCTTCCAACCCTTGACCTATATCTTGTTTTTTGTCGATCTCCTAGTTGGATTTTAAAACTATGATAATAATCATTTTTATTCTTAAGTTCATTTAAATCAATCCAAGTTATCCCCCCGACCCATGATTTGCCTTGGTCGACCCTCAAATTGGGTTTTAAAACTATGATAATAATCATTTTTATCCTTACATTGAATCGGGTCAACAATCAACCCAACTTGTGACCCGATCTTTGATTTAGATTGACCCTCGAGTCGAGTTTTAAAACTATAATAATAACCATTTTTATTTTTATGTTGATTTGAATCAACCCAGGTTGACCCTCTTACTCGTTACTTGGGGTTTGCCTCGGGTTGAATCTCGAGTCGAGATTAAAAATCATAATAATAACCATTTTTATTCGAACATTGACTTAGGTTGACCCTCCCTACCCGCAATATTGGTCTTGTCCCAAGTCGACCTCCGAGTTACGATTTAAAATTATGATAAAAAACACTTTTATCCTTATGTTGACTAAGAAAAACACAAGTAGATCTTGTCCTAGGTTGGCCCATGATATTGAATTTTAAAATTATAATTATTTTTATTTTTATTTTTATATTTACTTTGATCAACTT
>Ga0307507_10012764_pt1 | contig 10316 bp, 10 predicted proteins | sample 7_EM_MG_FD_207223 | JGI IMG/M metagenome (GOLD analysis project Ga0307507, IMG submission 207223) | Populus trichocarpa ectomycorrhiza microbial communities from riparian zone in the Pacific Northwest, United States - 7_EM | ecosystem: Host-associated > Plants > Roots > Unclassified | place... | reverse complement strand
CTTTCTACCTACAAAGAATCGCCAGAGCTTGTTCTCCCAGTTTGCTACTTCATTTTCACTTGTAACTATGTGGAGTTTGCATTGTTGCTGTTTTATGTTGCATCTGTTGTTTGATTGTCGAAACTTGGGAGAATGACAAGCTACCCCTGTCCTTGCATCTGAAAGTACTGAAGTGAAACATGAAATTTTTAACAGCTTACAAGATACAGTTTCTAGTTATCTGAAATTGAGAAGCTACAAAAATGTTGAGATATATCTAAATATTTATGGATTAGCAGACAATGAAACTAATTACAGAAACTGCTAATTGCTAGAAGAACAGAGTTAAACATTGCTAAAAAAAAGAGAGAGAGCATTTCAGATTCAATGATCGGGTGTTTTGTCTTACAAATTTTACTACAAGAAATTAGTATACTCAAGTTATTGCCTTAAATCGTATTTGAAATTCAAGTTACCATACAAATTGCAGAAAATTTATCCTGGATAATTTATGTAAATAGCTTTGGCATATGAATAGGAGGATTTTCTAAAATATAAACATTCAGTTCTTAAGATAGAAAATTAAAAGCTATCCAAAATCATCCTTTCACCATTTATCCATTCATCCATTAGCCATCCATTGAAACTGATCAACTAGTGAACATACGAGCTCTTCAGCATCTATATTTTGACCATGGGTGGCATAGTGGACACTAAAGCATTAAAGTACACATACAAGATAGCATTTTTTTTATTGTTCTTTCATGCCTTGCACGAAAAAGAAAGTAGGTGTGCTATAAAGAGGGCATTCAGCTTAGTTTTAGACCAACTTCGGCATCTGATTTATGAGGTGTAGAATCTGCACTGAAAGGCAAGCTGAACGAACCAGAGAGACACACTAGTTCAACTTCATTAAAATAAAGGGAAAATGTAGGAGAGTTGTTTACCAAAGATTCTGTTATCAAGTAGGAAAAGTTGGCAAACCATATTAGCCAGCTGCCAACCTTTTGTTCGCAATCTTCCCCTTTATAAATTAACCACAGCCTTTTCATCCCCTACAAGCCAAAGAAAACATTCTTCTCTCTACATTTCTAAATCATTGTTGCCAAGAACTTTCATAGAATTGACCCAATGGCAGTTAGAGGGATGGAGGTTATGTTTGCTATAGCCCTTATCGGAACTTTGTGGGCAGGAGCTAAGGCACAATCATCTTGCACCAATGTGATCATAAGCATGTCCCCATGTTTGAACTACATTACAGGAAACTCATCGACCCCGTCTTCATCATGTTGTACACAGCTTGCGAATGTTGTCAAGTCGCAGCCTCAATGTCTATGTGAGGTCGTCAATGGCGGTGCCTCCTCACTTGGAGTCAATGTTAATCAGACTCAGGCTCTGGCCCTCCCTGGTGCTTGCAATGTTCGAACTCCCTCTATTGGCCGCTGTAATGGTAAGCAATTGCAAGTAATCCAAGCTCTAATATAATTTCCTTTCAATGCAAATAGCTAATTCATTTTATCATCTGTTCGAACAGCCTCTTCGCCCACAGATTCTCCATCAGGAACACCAAATTCTCCTCCTACAGGTACAAGATTCAATCAAGTTTTCCAATTATGTTAACAAATCTCCAATTTGCGACTCGAATTTACTCACAACATAGTTTTATCTTATTTTTTGTTACTTCTAGTATCAGGACCACTGGACAAGAGTCCATTTTTTATACTTTTTTGCGTGTTGAGTGCAGGAAGTGGATCTAAGACAGTACCATCAACGGATAATGGAACATCAGATGCAAACTCTACGAAGTTGGCAATGTCTCGACTCTTCTTCCTGCTCTTCATCACGTCATATGCTTCGACCCTGGTCACCATATGATCTCTTGCTACCATTAGTACTGTTACTGTAACATGGGAGTCCGAATATTCATTTTCTTTTGGCATGAGTGAGTCGTGCGCGTGTAAGATATAGCATAATTCTTTTGGGGGTGCATTTTTGGAGTTGATCATATGTATACTCCTATTACCAATAAATAAAAGATTCTTGGTTTTTCATACTGCTCTGGAGATTAATTAGAGGCAAAATTTGCTTACTGAAGTCGGTGTCGCATACAATTCGACGCAACGCTTTTTAAGTAATCGGTAATTGATTCAAGGTAATCTTTGTTTTTGTTTTTGTATTGTAAAAGTATTTTTAAGAAAAATTAAAATATTTTTTTTAATTAATTATTTTTGTGTTTTTAAATTGTTTTGATATGCTGATATTAAAAATAAATTTTTTAAAATAAAAAAATATTATTTTAATATATTTTTAAATAAAAATACTTTGAAAAACAACTCATCATACTCTCAAAATAAAAATTTAGGTTATGTGAAATAAAATTTTCATTAGTATTTAATATAAATATAAAATTAATGTGAAATTACTTATAATTTCGTACCTTATTCGTTTGGATTAAATCATTTATATTAATTAAAAATAATATAAATATAAAAGAAGATGAGGTTAGGATTTCATTTATCATTTTATTCTATAGTTGTTTCTTTAAGTTAAATATAAAAAGATTATATATAAATTAAATTAAAAATATTATTCTACCTTTAATAAATAAAATAAAATAAATATATTTCTTTAACAACTCACGAAAATATCAAGCAAAATATATTGGCAATTAATAAGAAGCAATTCAGATATGTTTGCCTAATCAACCATAAGCGTGTTCCAGTAAATTTGTTACAGTGAGAGTACGAATAAACGACTATCATTTGGCCAGAGGAGTGTCCGTTAAATTACCGACTTCAGAATTTAGATGGCGGGTCATTTTGGTCATTCAAGCAACAAAAGACATATATCATGCCGTGTCAATAGACTAATAGGTGTGCCAATCATAATTTTAAACATGGCCCAGTAGGTTAACTACCAAAATTCATAATTCAAAACTTTAATTCACATCTAAATTAGTTTTAATTTAAATTAATTTTAATGTTAGCTCGGTAAAATTTAATTAGATCATAATAAAAAAAAAAATTAAAATGATTTTATTTTAAAAAAAATAACAGGCTCAACCCATAAATTAATTCAATAATCTAAAATTCTTTTCTATATGTATTATGATGCAGATTATTTTTTTAAAGAGTTTTTTTAATGTATTAAAATAGTTTTTTAAAAAATTATTTTATTTTTTATATAAATCATCATAAATGATTAAAAATATCAATTTAATTTTTTTAAAATAAACAAATAATTTTAACAACAAAAATAAACTATTGAGCCGACAGCACCTTCCTTTTCTTGTAGTTTTTATTTGTTTATTTCGATACAATGATGTGATGTTTCTTTATTGTTTTCTCTTAAAGCACTCTTTTATTTCAATTCGGAGGAGGACTTAATGCTTAAGTTTCTTGGGACCGTAACAAATGACTTTGCAATTGAATTAACCGGCGCCAGAACCTCCAGAAGCGCATCAATGCGACCAATCGGCGCTGTTTTTTTTTTTTTTTTCCCTCATGCATTTAAAAATTTCAACGGGGAAGTCAAAGCGCGTTGCCTTGCTGAGACCTCCAATCACTCACAGGTCCTCGGCAACTCCATTTTTCATCGGGAAAGTTACACTGTAACAGAACAAGATGTCGACGTAGTTTTTTTCTTTTCCTACCTTTTCTGGACAATTTACTCTTTCTAGATGACTGTTTACGTAAGTAACCATGTAATCCATGACCCACAGAAGATAAATGTAAATAATGCATGACAGCAGAACGAAATCAAAAGCCAAGATTATTTCTTCTGCCCCTGCCGTCAAATTTCAACAGGGAAATGGTTCCTGGGAAATAATTTTTTTAAAAAAAAAGATATGTGATACCGCCAAGATTATTTCTCCGCGTTTGTCTTCGCCAAGTGTATGTTTTTTAAAAAATGTGTGCTTCACACTTCATGAAAAAACATGTAACGTGATGCACCTGGTGAAAAATTTCTTCAGCATGTGTTATAAGATTGTTTGAGAAGGCGGTTGAAATTATGTTTTTTTGAATTTTAAATTTTTATTTTTTATTAAAAATTATTTTTTTAATATATTTTTAAATTATTTTGATGTGTTAATTTTAAAAAAAATAAAAAATATTATTTTAATATATTTTTAAATAAAAAAAACTTAAAATCACAACAGATAAACCTCCACGCTTTTCATGCGGTGCGCCCGCACCTCACAACTCAAATTCAACCACAAGAAATTGGGGTTCAATTTTTCATGGGGCCAGCTAGCTGTAGCCTGCAAGAACCAGGTCCTTGACACTGTCTAGTGCCCAGTAATCGTCTGGGGTCAGTTTTGCTGGGCCAGTAAATTTAACGCTCTTTTACATTATAAAAATGTCATTGAATGCATGATCCGAAGCAACCCTTTTGGTTTTCACCTGTGGCTGTGAATTTCAGAAAATAATTTATTTTTTTATGAAATTGGATAGAAACCATAAATGAATTCTTATTTTTCTATGACAAGATCTAAAAAAGAAGAAGAAATGGTTAGCAATCACCTAAGATCCATTTCAATGCGTATTAATTATCTTATTTGATAATCTAAAGTCGCACGATAGACTATTTGCTGAGTTGCTGCAAACAATTTGTCAAAGCCTTGACAGACAAGTTAAGAGAGGGCCCAAGGTGGGAACACTAATCATAATTAAGCTTCTTAAACCAAAGATCAACAAAATAAAAACAAAACACATTTTCTTGGCGCATTTCAACCACGTGCCATGAACGTGTCGGCCAAAGATTGCGGTTTAATTTTAATTAATAAAAATGGCATTGCAGTGAAGGGAGAAAAAAATGGACTAAGAAATATCCTCAAAGGCCTGTGTTCTGGTTTAGACTTTAGGGTAAGCACGAATTAGAAAAAGACTTGAAAATAAACATATAAATAAATAAATAAAACGCTAAAGAAAATCACAAAAACGCCCATCAAGCACTGTGTGTTCTTTTTTCTTTCTTTCTTTCAGTTTTAGCGGTGAAAGTCTCTCTCGTAGGCAAACTTACGCTACTTTTGATTTCTCTGCGTGTCTGTAGAAATCTAAGCAACAGAGCCCCGAATCTTATTGGGTTTCAGGTAAAGCATGTTGTCTTTCTATTGTGCAAGCAGAAGGAAATTAACTCATTTCTTGCTTTCTTGTGACAGAATTTGACGGTGATTTGCTGAAATTTTTATTTGATTTTGAAATTAATGAATACCCATTATTGTTTGTGGTGAACTGGAAGTGGGTTTGGCGTTTGAAGTGAAGAACGTTCTGTCTGGTTATTTTTGGGTTGTGTTACTTGTTTCTGAGGCTGAATTTAGCGCCTTTGTATTTTGATTTTCTTTGTCTTGCATTTAATTGGTCGATGAATTTTAGTAGACCTTGGCATAAATTCGATACAAGTGTGCTTGGCTTTGATGTCGAGTTTATTATTTATTTTTTTTCAGAAACTATAGGTGAGATTGCGAGTTGCATTGGTTCTTGTGTTGGGTATTCATAAATGTGTGTGAGGTATAACTAGAACTAAGAAGGGCTTTGATGGTGATTTGCATGTCTTAAGATATTTGGGGTTCAGCATTTATTAATTAAGAGGACTTTGAGCTTTGTTCTATGGGATTTTTTAGTTTATGTTCCAAGGTTTTAGGACTTTGAGAATTTATTAATTTATGTTTAGCTAGTAAACTCTTAGATGCAGGCACGTGAAATGAGATTTGTGGTATTCGATGTTCCATATCCTCCTTCCACAAAATTGTTATCTCAAATGCTTCTATGATTACCTGTGTTAAGTTAGTTTGTGTGTGGAATCAAATAAATTATGAATTTATGGTGCATTTCAATGAATCTGCTCAAGAATATGGAGAAAATTGCAAAACCAGATTGCTTATCACAGTTCAATTTGTGACTGTGACATGTGAAAGTGAAAACATGTGGTCATATTCTGTCATCGATTGAAGTTCACTGACTTATCTCTTTATCAAGGAAGATGTCTAACAATCTTAGTGTGAATGTGGTATGATCTTGGTGATCCATGGAATGAAATTGCTTATGATGATTTAGCTTCTTGCCTTGGGCGTTCTTTTATCTGTTTCTTCCTTTGTGTAATGCTTGTTGGATGTTAATTGACTTGGATAAAGCTGTTATAGAGTATCGATCCTTTGATAATACCTTTAGTTACTTATTGCAGGCAATTTTGTGTTTTTTTTTTTTTTCCCAGACAGTGTTTATATGTACGATCAGATCCATCTCAATGTCGTAATTAGGCATCAAATGTCCTGCCTAGAAACTTGTTTCTTAGACAATTTTTCTTATCTGGGATTATCAATTTCTTTTAAAGATGATACAGCTACCTGCAAACAAATAATTGCTTCTAGATTTTGACTTCAGGTGTTAGTAGACACTGATTTACAATTTTGCATACCAAAACAAGTGATTGAACGTAGTCCTATTTAATCTTTATGTTCTGGATTTCTTTTCCTTTTTTTTCCAATATAATTCTCTCGCCATTCTGTTTGATGATGGTGGTGGCTATTTAAAGGATGAGTTTTCTCTTCCAAGTGCTTTAGAGTGCAGTGAAAAGACAACTGTAATAATTTTATTTTCATCAAAAATTGGATGCACCTTTATTAGTACATTGATTTTGAAATTCCAGAACCATGAATTGATTCATATAACCATGTCCATGCCTTTTTTTTTGTCAGATAGCTTTTGCATTGCTGTCATCAGTATAGCAAAAAATCAGCAGTGAAGAAACTATATGAAACTGATGCAACATTGGTTAGTATGTCTGAACTGATTGAAGGTCTTCCAGACGCTGTTGCCATCAGGTGCATTGCACGGGTTCCCTTCTACCTCCATCCCAAGTTAGAGGTTGTTTCTCGTTCATGGCAAGCTGCTGTGCGTAGCACTGAGCTGTTTAAAGCCCGGCAGGAGGTTGGTTCAGCTGAGGATCTGCTATGCGTGTGTGCCTTCGATCCTGAGAATTTGTGGCAGCTTTATGACCCTCTCCGAGACCTTTGGATAACCCTTCCTATTCTCCCTTCTAAGATCAGGCACCTTGCGCACTTTGGTGTTGTCTGTAGTGCAGGAAAGCTATTTGTGCTTGGTGGTGGTAGTGATGCTGTTGACCCATTAACTGGTGATCAAGATGGAAGCTTTGCAACAAATGAAGTCTGGTCATATGATCCTGTATTACGAGAATGGGCAGCACGTGCATCTATGCTGGTGCCCCGAGCAATGTTTGCATGCTGTGCTTTGAATGGAAAAATTGTTGTTGCTGGTGGTTTCACCAGCTGCCAAAAATCAATTTCTCAAGCAGAAATGTATGATCCAGAGAAGGATGTTTGGGTCCCGATACCTGATCTCCATCGAACTCACAATTCTGCATGCTCTGGAGTAGTTATCGGGGGGAAGTTGCATGTCTTGCATAGGGGCTTGTCAACAGTACAAGTTTTGGACAGTATAGGGTCTGGGTGGACCGTTGAGGATTATGGTTGGCTCCAAGGTCCAATGGCAGTTGTTCATGATGCTCTTTATGTGATGAGCCATGGACTAATTGTCAAGCAGGAAGGGAAAACCAGGAAAGTGGTAGTTTCAGCATCTGAATTCCGGAAAAGGATTGGATTTGCAATGACAGGGTTAGGAGATGAGATGTATGTGATTGGAGGGGTGATTGGCCCTGATCGATGGAATTGGGATATCAAGCCAGTGTCTGATGTTGATATCTTGACAGTTGGGGGTGAAAGACCAACATGGCGCCAGGCAACTCCAATGACACGGTGCCGAGGAACAATCCGTGGTTGTGCACAGCTAAGAATTTAACCCCGTTTGTTCTTGTTGTTTCTTTGGTGTGAGAAGTGTGCCCTTGTTAAGGCATCGGTTCCCTCCTATTGGAGACAAGGAATGTAAATCTTTCACTGGCTATCCCGTTTTATCCGTGAGCCATAATCTTTGCCTCTGTTTTCTGTTAACTTTAGGAGTTTTTGAGGGAAACTTCCATTTGGAAGGCAAAGCTGAATGTGTTGAATCAGTTTTAACGGCAGCAGTGGTACATGAAATTTGTTTAGTAGCAGCATGCATGACAATTAACGAACCATTTGTTCTTTTTAATCTGCACAAATTGTATCTGCTGGTTTCTTGTTATTCTTTCCACTCCATAATATTCCTGTAGATGAAAATCTGTGCTCATTGACTAGCTCTCTCTTAAATTTCCTGGGCTCGAGCGCAGTAGTGCCCCCATGATCTGAAAAGTAAAACCCTCCTCCATTGTCAATGGGTTGATTTGATAACTTGTGTTGTGCTTAAAAGTTATCTCTGACTATGCGTCATCTGATGCAATTACGGTGCACATGACAGGACAAGTCAAACCTGGCATCATGGGGTAATAAATCGTTGAAATCTGGATAGGCCCAATACATAAAACAAATATGCTTCGGTGAGCACGTATACTTTTTTCTCAGGCCCATACAGTTAAACCCTGAAAGGTGAAACCTTATCAGCAACAACTGTTTAACAGGAGCAAAAATGGAGGACACTCAAGTTGGAGGAGGAGAAAACAATGGAGACGTAGAGGTAGCTCCGGCCCTAATTTCAGTTCAGCCGTCCCAGGATTCCGTGGCTGTCGCAGTCGGGTCAGACCTCCGCGTCCTCGACTTCCGGTAAGAAATCATCACGACAATTCTGCATGATTTGACCCAATCAGAATTCACAGTTGCAAAATGAAATATTTGGAATCTTGGAATTTAACTCGTTGTATGGATTTTCTGAAAAAGAGGGGGTTGTGGGGTTACATTGGTGGATGAAACTGGCGAGGCATTTCATAAGGATTCTATAATTGGAAGCTGTTTGTATCAGTTGGTGATGATAAACTTGTCAATATTTGGTCTACTGGTTCTTGGCTCTGCATTACTTCCGTGTAAGTTATTTTATTCTTTGAAGTTTATGTTTTCTAGACCTTGATATGGGATATTTCTTGGGTGGGTTTCCTCCTGAATAATGCCAAGAGTAAAATCTGGTGCTTGTCGTGGCTGAAACTTGGGAATTATTTCTTGTGGCGTTTGCTTGATACTTGTGTTTGGAACAGGTGCTCTGAGAAGACAGTGAGTGCAGTTGCCATTTATGATGGAATGCATGCTTGTTTTGCTGACAAATTCGGAGCTGTTGGGAGGTGGATCTGCATGGACTTGATGGAAACGAGTCATTGGAAGATCCAGAGTTTGAATCCGCAGAGAAATGTTCATATCAAGATTTCTACTACTCGTGGGCTCGGACCCAACTCGGTATTCAAGTGGTATATGGCAATCGCAATTGTAGACAGCAAACCATGTGCAATATAAAGTTGATTCTACAGCCCACACAACATTCCGAGCTTCTCAGGTGCCTCTTGTCGTGATAACATGCCATCTTTACGTTATCACTTAGCAAGTGAACTATGAACCTCCAGGCCTGTCTCGACTCTCACGGGCTAAGAGCCGTTTGGGTTGTAATTTAACCGACTGTTCTCTTGCAGGAAAGGGTCTATCAAGGGTGGGGTTGGTAGAAGATAGACCATGATAAAAAAAAACATAAAGCATGGACGACGTGATAGAGAATTCAGGGAAAATATATTTAAATTCTTAAACTTTAAAAATAACATAATTATATAATTCAGGTCTTTTAAATTTTCAAAAAAAATAAACTTAGGTACAGAAATTTATTTTTATTATTTCTTAGTCTCTAGTTAGAGAAAAAAGAGAAAAATGGGTTGCTAGATTCCAACAATGAGAGAGAAAGTCATCGTTCAAGGCATCCATGACCACCAAAATAGATTTTTTTTTTTGTAGTCACAGGTTTCACGAGATAGTAGAGGTTTGATGGTGGTTGTTTAGAGTCTTAATGCTTCCTGAAAAAATAAATTTAAGTTGGGAACGACAAATCTAACTCATTTTGATTTTGGATTTTTAGACCTTTTTTCGGGTATTTTTTAGTTGATGGATTGGTTTATGAGTGTTCCAAGGGTGGTGGTGAGGTGTTTTGGAGTTGAAATAATTTATAAATTAGGCTTTTAAATCAAATGAGAGGTTTCTCTAATTTTCCGGGCATCATAGTGGTCAAATAATTCAATAAGTGTTTATTTTTATTATCGTTTGATTAAATTAAAAAATTATTTTGATTGGCAAGAGTTAGCAAACACAACCAAGTAAATATCCCTGGTTAAAGAGAGAAGAGAGAGATGGGTCACTAGATTCCAGCGATAAGAGAGAAAATCATCATTCAAGCCATCCCCGGCCACCAGAATAGATTTTTTTTTGTATTCACGGGTTTCATAAGACAATAAGGGCTTGATGGTGGTTGTTTGGAGTC
>Ga0307507_10012761_pt1 | contig 10317 bp, 14 predicted proteins | sample 7_EM_MG_FD_207223 | JGI IMG/M metagenome (GOLD analysis project Ga0307507, IMG submission 207223) | Populus trichocarpa ectomycorrhiza microbial communities from riparian zone in the Pacific Northwest, United States - 7_EM | ecosystem: Host-associated > Plants > Roots > Unclassified | place... | reverse complement strand
ACAGTCTACACCAATGTCACATTAAGTCCGAAAGAGACCAATGAAAATCACGGACCTTTCCAAGACCCATCCCATCTGCCGGAATAGCAAGCCAATTGAGATGGTCTTCCTTGGAGCATCGAGGTGTGACTGCCATATTTTGTATGCCTTGACGCAATTGTCAACCTGTTTGAGACCCCAGAAGCGCTTGAGGATTTCGTCTCGTCAGTGTTGTGGAGGTGGGTGAAAAATTTCCACTTGATGCGAAATCGCTATCCAAATTCATGAAGTAGCAAAAATTTCGGAAGATAATACAACACCTACAACGTTCTCGAACCAGAGGTTGTCATGACCATCTTCTCGTGACTATGACCCAATACCGCCTCGATCTCATCCTCCTGGTGGTATTGGACATTGGGATCGACGTGGTAACCATTCTGGACATTCTCCTCAAACATTTCAAAGTCCTGAACATCGTCAACGTAATTAGGAGCCTTGGTCCCCCGACTAGAGATGCGAACTTCTTCAGGAGGAGGACGGGATTTCTTCTTCGTCTTGTGGGAACGGGAACCATAGTCAGAGCCCGATTCCGATTCCAATTTCCAAAGAAGAAGCTTGACGAGCGGGAACTTTAAGGGCGGTTGTCATTGTTATGGACATGAGCAGCACGGGGATACACTTACCCTTCGGCTTAGACGCGGGAGTGGTGGAGGTACGCTGTTGGTGAAGATGATTGAGGAGACGCGCCGAATGGGAGAAGAGACTGATGAGGGCCAAGCTAAGAAGGGGTTGTGGTTGCAACTGAGGTGCCAGGCCCGTGTTTCGCTCAGGGGAGGGTTTATCCGAAGACGGCCTTTATGCTGAAAGCCTTCGTTATCTCTGGAAACGATCTTTAACTGGTATAAAGAGCTTGAACGACGATGAAATTGATTTGACGAAGTTGCTGGAAGTGCGCAGCGGATACATAAACAAACAACATACAATTATTATTTGCGTGGGTGGGTTGGTCTACTTTGATTACTTGTTGGGTTCGCTAGCGAACCCGGACGACAATAGTGATAGAAGTAACATAAGTTGGTCAAGCTTTCATGATTTATTTAATCCAAACCGCCTAAAGTCCCACGTCAAACCACTCTAGTGACACCCGCAGCGGGAAGTCTCACCGTTGGTGCTGGATCTCCGTCAAGTTTTATTGATAAAATCTGTGCCCCCAAATAATTAATCACATTACCATGATCTCTAGACAACATGAACTTCTTACGTGGTCACCAAGACGAAAACTTGATGTAACTTTGCCATACTTCACATCCCCACTGCCATTCCAGTAAAAAATCTCTGTGCCAGGCTAATGAAAAGGTTAGATGGGAAATGGAAAGATCATAGCTCAGTGAAAACAAACCGGGAAGTTATCCATTGTACGACAAGCAAAAAGTAGACTGGTGTTGCAGGATTTATATACGTTGGCAGGAAAAGGACTTCCAAAACAAGAAAGGTACGATCGCATGATGACCGAGCGCCAGGCCTCGTGGAATCATTGTCCAACGAAGACGTCCAGGATCGACCTCACACACAGATTGAGGAAGGTGGTCACAAGGGCTTGTGCGATTTTAGTAGTGTGTAGGTCTTCCCAACGGGATCGTACCTTCTTCATCAAATATAGTAAGCTCGATGCATCCCATTGGCAGTTCCGCGCGTGTCCCAAGGGTTGATAAAGATGCAAGAGCGGAAGACGAGTCACTGCCTGTAAACTAACAATCAGATGTATAGCTATCCAACAGAAAACAACCTTACTGAAAATAAGCGGCATATACCTCCCTCCTCAAACTCATGAGCCCTCAACGCCATCCCCTCCCTCAAACTCGTCATAATACTTAAAAAGTCTCAAATACTGGCTAAACGTCAAACCCTGTAAAAACCTCCTGTTGATCCTAGACAACACATCTGAAACGCCTCCTGCAACCTGTTCGTTTGGCTCATGTGCCATAGTTGGTGTACGGGTAGAAGCAGAATCGTCGCCTGCTGCGGCTCTGCGGGAGAGAGCGGCTTTCTTCAGAGAAGCGGGGTTGCTTGAGAATCTGGGTTAGTGGTGCGAAGATGTCTTGATTTGATGGGAGCAGGAAGATCATTGTCGAGAGCGAACCTTGTGAATCATGATGTGGCGATTTTATGTGTAGGAGAGAGCGCAGGGTTGCAAACCGACTCTGTGATATTGGGGAGATCAAGAATAAGGTTGAGATAATTATCAGGATGTACAGACCTTGTCTTTGAGATTATGGAGGCGTCACTAGAAGCGCAGTGGAAGCACAGCCGGGAAACAATGAACTGTTGCGGAATGAGACTACGAATGCAATGTAGCAGTGAGAACTCACGTCGGCCTGGTCTTAGCCCAAATGGTCTTTGTGGAGAGAAGAGTCTAGGGAGGAAGGAAAAAACGTGGTTCAGAATTTGCCCTGTGACGCCATTTGTGACAACGGCGGTCCGTTCGCATAAGTAATTCCGCTCTCCCATGTCGATCCCCGGAGAGTTGTTCTACGCTAAGCCAGCCGCAAGTTCAAGCTCAAAGCTGAAAACGCCACCGCCACCGCCGTCTAACAATATTCCTATACCACATACACCCATATCTCTAAAGACCTCAGGCTGCGATACGTATGATTCGGGCTCGCACCTTCGTCCCAGCCGTAACAAGCTACTCGCGATGGAGACAGAAGGTCACTATTTGGGCAGCATGCCCGCGCTCCAATTCATCAACTACTTTTTCCCCACTGCCGGGTTGGTCCCAACAGAATCCGAAACGACCACTTTCGCCGCAGTCGTATCCGACGTGGTAAAATGCGAAACCGATATGTATGACCCATTTGTGAGCCGTCCACTTTCTAATCATTTGCACAACGCTCAATAAAAATCTTACTCACAGATCACGGCTGCCAAGGAGTTTGCTCCATCCTTGACTTTTGCCAACACACATTCCAACGGTGATCCTGAGTGCGATAATCTCGCAACAGATGTCAGTGGCTACAAATCAAAGGACCTGCCTTCGAATCCTGGCAAAACGGATTTCGCAAAGATGGATATATTTGCCGAGTTCAAGTTCGATGCCAACGCAGACCCCTTCATTGATCCAGAGGGTCCCACACCCAACAAGGAGTTTGAACGGGACACGGACACAGCTCGCTTATTGAGAGGTCAGCTTTCGTCCTACGTGGCGGCTCTCTCTGGATCCCAGTTTCGGGTTCATGTGTTCACCATCCTGATATTCGGCCGCTTGGCCCGTCTCATGTTCTGGGACCGTAACGGCACTGTAGTCTCTCGCGCGTTCGACTACACTAGATTCAACTACATTGGCTTATTCCTACAAAAATACGATCAAAATATCGACCGGCGTGGACATGATCCTAGTGTCACAATTTCCAGCCAAAAGCAATTTTCTAATTACGATCTATCCGAATTGAAGAAGGACAACAATCGTCACCGTGAATTCCGGATAATGCTGATTCCTGACCGCGATGATGCGAGCAAGAACTCACGGTTTTTCATATCCTATCCCCCAAAGTACACCAGTCGTTCACCATTTGGACGTGCAACCAGGCCGATGCTTGCGTTCGATGTGGATGAGTCGCGCGTTGTGTTTGTGAAGGATTATTGGAGGTCTGTCGGAACCGACAAGGAAGGCGATATTTACCGTATCCTGGTAGAACACAAGGTACCCCACATCGCCACGTTTGAAAAGGGGAACGACGTCGTAGGCAACGTCACCATTGTGGAACAGCTCAGGACGGCGAGTTGGGCATGTCCGACGACCGACATGGCCGCCCTTCAAAATTACAGGATGTCGTTGAAGGAAGTTGGCCGTCGTTTGAGTCGATTCAAGTCGTCCTTCGAGTTTGTGTGCTCTATTGCGCATGCGATGGAAGGTAAAGAGGCTCATCCCATGACTACTTTTTAGCTTTGAATACTCATTCGTGGTTGTTGCAGCGCATGACGGTGCTTACTTTGATGCCCGTATTCTTCATCGTGATATCAGTGAGGGGAATATCATTATCACGACTGAAGGGGAAGGACTTTTGATTGATTGGGATCTCTGCGTTAACCTTCGCAATCATGAAGTGGCTGGTCGTCGACCGAAGCGAACAGTGCGTGTCTCTGCCGACCTTTTCTACCTTTTTAAATTGTTGAGCTTCATCCTCAGGGTACATGGCAATTTATGTCGGCGAAGCTTCTATCTGAACCTCACTCGAATCAGGGAATAGAGGACGATCGGGAGTCGGCCTTCTATGTTCTCCTCTACCTTGGATTGCTTTACACCAAACACAATCAGATATCACAAAAACTGGATACCTACTTGGAAATATTCGACTACACAACGGTTGCTAATAATGTCGCAGAGGGAGGGGACCTGAAGTCAAACTTCCTCGTAACTCACAGCCGTGCCGACGCACTCAACTTCGATTGCCACCCGATGAACGATCTTATCAAGGATTTTCGAAATACCTTTTCTGTTCGCTACGAGGAACCGCCATCGGTGGCAGTTCTTTCAAATTATGAGGACTTGAAACGCAATCCCAACGGTTTTGCCCAGGCCCTTCTATATCACCCAGCTGCTCTACATGAAGCACGTCAGAACTTGCTTAAAGAACGGGGATGGCTTGTCAAGACCATAGTGAAATATCTCGACGATCCAGATCTGGTGTGGCCGACCGACAACATGGCAAAGAATAACCGAGAAGCCAATTCGAAGAAGCGAAAGCGCCAGGAAATGGAACTGAATTCGGGATTAAAGTCGAAGAAGTCGAGTCGTGATGACAGGAGTAGTTCGAAACTTGTACGGTAGTATGTTGCGTAATTTAATCCTTCTACACACACCGAGCAGGGATCTGCCATAAAACTTTCCAACTCTTTGACAACCATGTACTCAGGCAATGAATACTCTCTAGAAATAGGTCCATTTCAAGTTGCCACCGTATACACCCTCGTTTGGAACAGTGCGTCAGTGGCATTCACTTAATTTTTTGTATACCAACTTTATACGCCTAACACTATTGCTTTTCGAGTCCGGTAGCGAACTCGAGGAAAAATAGAGGTAGGTTTTGTGGGACGGAAGGGTGTCACTTCAAATGGCCACACAGTAACGCGACAGATAGAGCACACCCATTTCCCTACAAATGTAGGTGATTCCTTCAATATGACTCATGTGAATTAATCTTACTACCTCTAGGTTATTCTGCGCACCCAAACGGCACTCTCGAGTGGCGCCGTCACTCGAAACGAGAGCCGGAAGATTTCCACAAACCCTTCTGTTGCTCGAAACGAGGACGGAAGGCTTTTTTGCCACTCATCTCCGTCTCTCTTTGACCCTCCTTCACCTCGTTCGTGACGTTCACATTTTTTATTTTGTCCAAATGTTTACTGACTACCCCAGTATTCAAGGTGATTTTAAGAACTTAGTTACATCACCACCACCCCTCCCTCGCACGAAATGCGAGACGGAAGGGTCTACCACGTCACCACCACCCTCTCGCGTTCCCACCACTCAACGACCGTCTCCACCATCCATCATGACCACAAGAACGGAATCAACAACGACAATGATGGAAGGGGGGCATAGCTTGAACCACAACAACTTGAACAACGAGAGGATGGGCGTGTATGCCACATTTTTATTTGTTTCATTATTCATACTGACTACCTTTAGTTATCAACAGTGAACGCAGAGGGAACACCCTCGTCATTGCTCATCCACCCCTCCATCGCACAAAATGCGAGACGATACATCTTCACCTCTCCCTCGCACAAAACGTGACACTGGTACGGATAAAGAAGCTTTGGAGGCATTGGACCTGGGACCACTTGACGAGACCATCAAACATGCGCGCCCCCATGTGCTTGTTGGACCACAGGTGTGGAGGATTTGGTGAGGCTGGCAGTCTGAGTACGTCCCATGTTCTTACCAGTCTATCACCTTGATACTCATATGTTGCTGTGAAAAGGTTCGCTCGTCCTTAGCTCCACTTTCAATGTTACTTGCCGATTTTTTAACGCATAATCAAGAACAAATTATTTCAAGTTGTTGTCCGGGAGTTCTGTATCTCTTCACCGAATGCATTTTACTATACGTTGCCATGCAGCAAGAACCAGCTACCGTGATTTATTTGAGGCGCGTTGGATCTCAACTGGGCCAATCATCGAATCTTCCCCAAGAAATTTATAGTTACTAAAGTTCCGCGTCGTCAAACTAATTCTCTTCCTTCCCGAATGCGCTCTGCATTCGAGGGCACAGATCGTTAGGTTGAAATGTGGAGTGAGGCCATTGAAGTTTAAGGTTCTTGCATGTCATCATTGTTACCATCGCTTGTTCGCCTACCATCCTAATCAATAGCAAAATTGCATGGATATGCGACCTGCTCGACATCGGGCGTAACTCTGCTCGATCTAAAACAGGAGCCAGAGGGAGCTTTGAATCAAGGATCCCGCAAGACAACGGCAATTAATTAAGCTAGACTTCTGCAAAGGGTTTCCATTGCAGACCGTAAGCTCGTCTTTCTGTCCCTTTTCTCCCTCAACCAAAAGTCCATCTGTGGCGTATATTCCGTTGCCACAGACTACTTTTATTACCTCTCGAACCAAGATTCTATATAATATTTAAAACTCCGCCCAGTAGCTCCAATTTTAAATTTCAACCTTCAACGTCAACGCCCGGCCAATATCACTCGTTTTCTCCAAAGTTTGACCCTCTTTCAACTCTTTACCAATCACTCTACCACTTAAAACACCATGCCTGTTGTCTGCCACATCAGGGCTTACTCCTCATCACTCTCTGATGATTCACTTTCTACCTTCTTCCGATCAAAGGCAACAACACCAGAACCTGAAGAACTTGGGTTCGAACAGGATATCCTTAATCGATACCTTGCTTACTACGTCAGACGAGCGCAGTATGTCCAGATCGGACGTGACCATGATACCATTAACCCGCCTACCATATTCCCCTCGCCTCTTCTTCCTGCGAACGAAGTTTTCTTACACCACAAACCACAATATGCGGACCAATGGCCAATAGGCTTCCATCGGCCAGGGGAGTGGGCGCATATCTGGAATGGACGGCCGTACGAAATCGACCGTCACATAAGATACTGTATTGACAACACTGGTGATGAAGTCCCATGGACCCACGAGACCGAGTTCAAAGGTGCATCCTATCGTTTGGCTGTTGATCATCTCCAAACATCAGCCAATTTACCAATACTCACGCATGGGATGATAATCTCATGCCGAAATTGGAATACCGAGACACACAAATACATCATTGACCACTGTGTCTACAGGGACGAACTCAATGCCTATCTGAAAATCGTATGCTACGATGATATGCAGTATGCATATGATAACCGATTTACACGTCCTCCACTCATACTTGCTGTGCCGCTGGCCCATTCGAATGCCCGAGAACATCCAAACTTAATCAGCAAGCTAACTCCTACCAGAACGATTTCGATCCCTGGTTTTATTCAAAAATTCACCCACTCCACCAGACGCAAAGAAGGCCGAAGTCGAGGCCTAGCATTTTTGAAATGTCTTGCTCCTCCAAAAAGGCCACTTCGTTTTCGTATCAACGTATGTGGTACTGCCTCTCGGAGTGTGCGATTTGGGAACGAAGAGCGAGTTTAGAAGGTTGCTGGGCCAAGTTGCTGTGTGCCTCGAAAGGGTAATTCATTGTCCTATCAAATTTCGATCATTCTTGACGACACATTCATAGAAGGGTTATATATTCAATTATCACTATTTCAAACACTGCAGCAGTCGTGACAAAAATACTATCTTAATTAATTCCTGGGATGAGAGTTGACTCGAAGTGTAATTGCAGGTTTGGAAACCTTCTGTGCCTAACCCCTTCTTCAAAATGCCAGCCATACGGGGCGATCCCTCCTGGACCTTATTCCTAACACTATTGCTTTTCGAGTCCGGTAGCGGACTCGAGGAAAAATAGAGGTAGAAATTCCCAGGTCGGGCATGATATGTTAGGTACCTATGTATGTCACCTGCATCGGTTCACTCCCTGAGATTTGCAATCATTCATAATCTCCAGCGATTGGAGGAGTTGACCAGGTTAAAGATGTTGGATATCGCATATCCAGGGATTGGACCGAGGCAGGACTATGCCTTTTTGTTACTCTACATTACAAGGTCCGAGTTGGGGGAAATGCAAAATTTCTTCGCATCATACAAAATTACATACATATTCACTTGAGATTACAAAATTACTCAAACAATTCGTCTGGAAGATCGGCAAATGATTCTGCTGTAAACCGCCCTGTGTTAGGATTACGTTCAATCCCAACCATCACTCCCGGAGCACCAATCGATTGTGTAGCCACAGGAGATTCGGGAAAAACAATGTCCGAGCCTGAGTCGGAACTTGCCACTTCCATTGGGATGTAGGTTATTTGACCCGACTACATCCATCGCATCACTTCCCTGGTCATCTGAGACTGGGAAGGATATCTTGGTTGAATTACTAGAGTCGGAAACGGTGTCAGAATCGGATAAATCGATGGCCAGGGATTTCGTCCGAGGCCGAGCCAGGATGCGCTCGAAGCACGAGCCAACTATCTGACGAGAACAAAGTATGTTTGTTTTATTTCTTTTTAAATTCAATTCTTATGTTGTGGGATGCAGTGAACGCTCTCTTGAAGCCCAGAAACTCGCGTTGGAGAAAACACCAGGCCATGGTTCCCGAATCAACATCGTTCTTACCATCGTGCGAATCATTTGTTCTTCAACGACACGGATATCGTGACGACCAACATCTCCAAAGCTGAAAAGTAAGCTCAGTTTACTCAACTTTCATTTCGTCTATTGACACAGATCCCACTCAGGCTGATAGACGAAGGAGGCGATTGGGATAGACGTAACCGCCTCAAAGTCTATAACGGTTTATACCTCGTCTCCATCCGTCAATTCAAGTCGGGCAACCGCGCTCATCAAAAGTAGCAAAGGCACGCTCACCGTCACCTTCACCACCTCCCCCTCCAGTCATTCCTCTCCGGACTATTCGGCTTGACATTCATTTAGGTGGACCTCCGGATTATGAAGTAGATATCTCGCAACACGCCAAGGAAACGGGTCAGAGACCGTCAGCACCTCCCGCCTGCAAAAAGTAGTGATGAGGAAGACAACGATGAAGAACGGAAGGAAAAGCCAAAGAAGAAGAAATCACGTTGACTATCTCCATGGATATTCGTGCGCTGCTCAAACTTTTGCTGGATCTAGCGGACAAACGCGGTTCGGAGGTTTATGTTACGATGACTCGGAGCTTGCTGTCGACGAACGATAGTATATCGCTCAGACAAAACAGCAAGCGTTTTACGTTTCGAGTGGGGAAGTCGCTCTGTTGAGGGACAGGTAACGCGGTATGGTATTTTCATTGTGCCACAACTGCTCATGTTGACTTCAACCAGAACACCGAAGAAACCAAAGTCAAAACGCCCAACCTTGCTACCTGGGTTAGGCATCACAACAATCAAAAAAAGAACCGACCGCCACCGTACGATTCGGTACGAAAGGCCAGCGTACCGATGCCTGACGGATCCGTCGAAGCGTCCATTCCCATTGATTGTGACGCTTCCACCACCCGCCTCCTTGAACCAAAGCAATAATTCTACCATTCCACAATCATCCCGTGTGGCAATTTCAGTGCGAAATCACCAGGATCGAAAATGTCAATGAATATCAAAAACTTGCCTGTAGGGCGTTCGAGATGAACGTCATCGACTAAGGTGAGTCTTCCGCCTTCATTGACATTCTCACCACTTCTCCGAGTCTGACCCTCCTCGTAGGTCACAACAGCTGAGAACGGCTCGAAATGCAAAAAGTGGGTAGTGCTCGCATTTTGACAAGTCTCCCAGCCCTCGACAAACTTTATGAAACCCACCGAAGGGTTCGACAAACTCAGCAGCACCCTCACAACAAGTATCTCGAGTGCGCCATCGCTCAGGTTCAAAATATTGACAGCAAGGGATTCATTCAGAGCAAGGGGACCCTGGCAGGTGTGTTCGTCATTTCGCATCGATCGTCTTCCTCCCCCTCGAGATGGAAATCTAACGCCAATACCTCGCAGACGGCACATTCCCTTTTCGGCCCATCCAATCCCTCAACGGCTATCTCTATTTCTTCTCACGAAGATCGAATTGCCGCTATTGATGAATACAACAAACCCGGAAGTGAAACATTCATCTTCTTGCTTACGAGCCGTGCAGGCGGCCTCGGCATAAACCTAACAACTGCCGATGTTGTCGTTCTCTATGACAGTGATTGGTAATTACTTACTGCATCTCAACATACTGG
>Ga0307507_10012760_pt1 | contig 10317 bp, 4 predicted proteins | sample 7_EM_MG_FD_207223 | JGI IMG/M metagenome (GOLD analysis project Ga0307507, IMG submission 207223) | Populus trichocarpa ectomycorrhiza microbial communities from riparian zone in the Pacific Northwest, United States - 7_EM | ecosystem: Host-associated > Plants > Roots > Unclassified | place... | reverse complement strand
CTACTTAACAACATTAATTTAATCTAATAAGTTAATAAAGTAAGTTATCTTAGTCTCTTCTATAATTAATTAGATTTTTATTAAAATATAAAGCCGTTAGCTATGTAAAATTTTGCGACAAAATCGCGCCTAGGTGAGGCTCTGGAAATACAGCGTCAAAATCACCTTTTTTACTGCCGTATCTTAACCCTTTTATAACGTCTAGTTATTATAAAAATACTATGAGGTAGAAGCTCTTTAGCTTCTCTATCTATTGCACTAAATAACGATGTTGTGGCTATATTGTATAAAATATTAAATATGGGCAGTTGGTCGCATTTTATCAAAAATATACCAAAATTACCTTTTTCACTGCCGTACCTCAACCCTTTTATAACGTTAAGTTATTATAAAAATACTATAAGGTAGGAGCTCTTTAGCTTCTCTATCTATTATAATAAATAACAACGTTGTAGCTATATTATATGGGATATTAGATATGGGCAGTTGGTCGCACTTTATCCAAACTTGTTACTTTAAATCTCACGAGTCGACCTAAAAAAGTCACTTTACGTTTTTCTACCTGTAATTTTAACAACTTACTTTTATACCATAGGGTTTTTATATAAATATTCTTAAAAAGTAGCTTTAGTTATATAATCAATTAGATTTTTAAAAATGCCTTATTTAGGGTAAAAGCAGGGCATTAGAAAAGGTGGAAGAGAGATACCAGTCTCAAGTCAACCCTTATACATTTTCATACTAAAGGCCCTTAGACGGCAATCCAGACAGCTTTATTAACTAACCCTAATTCGATCATACTAGCAAGGGTCTGGTAAAGCTATACTAGTTAAGTACTAGCGAGATTTACTGTCTTAATTACCGGCTGAGTCGCTTACTAAGATAAGCTCTAAGCGAGTTCCTAATATTTTGGTGATGACTGTGGATAAATCCTAGAACCAGCAAAAAATTTTTACTTCAATAATTAGAGAAAATCTCAGATCGCCAGATATATTGTTTGAATGGCTTTTCTTTTCGAGTATATAACTGTGTTACTGCGAGATATGTGTGTTTATTTGATAAGGTTGAGAATTATCGTACTTGTTGAGGTTACATAGAGGTAGAATTGGGGCCTCTACTGCAACGAATTCCTCTTAACGTCGCGTGCGTATAAGGAGCCAAAGATCTTATAACATATAGAGTAGGCTTTTTTCTATAATTTGGTGTAATTTTTATGTCAACAGGTAACGTATTAGCCACCCAATCGAGCCACCCCAAAATACACCAAAATTTACCAACTTTAACCTTTTATAACTCTACCCCTATTAAAGATATTTAAACAAAATTTTAAATACGGTTGTCTGTATATAAAAACTTTTTATTTATATAATTTTTTAAAATTAATTATATATATTTAACTTAATATAGTAATTTTTAAAATAATAATTTTAGTTTTAATATTAGTTATAATTTTTATAATAATTTTATAATATATTTTAACTATATATGCTTTAAAAAGTTTATATTTAAAATTCTAGCTAAATAGGTGTTGTGGTGGCAGAGTTATAAAAGATTAAAATTAGTAGATTTTGGTAGGTGGCTCAATCGGGTGGCCAAGACGTTAGAACGTGACCACTTGCTTGTGGATCACGCCACTCGCTTGTAGCCTAGTTACTCATTTAACCTTCTTCCACAACTTCTTCACATCTTCATTCAACCTCCCGTTCTCACGATTCCTTCCACAACCTCTTCCACTTCTTCCACTTGCTCTTCTGGTCAAATACATCAAGCATGCTTCAGCAAACACTTCGTACAAAAGTGCGCCTCCTTCAGGTACCTAGAATTTCTGTAGTCAACTGTAAGCCCAGATATCACTTGGTCTATATTGTTTTACTAACTTCTTTTCTGCTAAAGCCTACACTCGCCCCTTCCACTCCCAGATTCGCACCTTCCGCTCCTCTACGCGTAAGCTACCTCTCACTGCTTTTATAGCAAAGATATTAACCACTCTAGGCCGAAACACTGATGATTCAACCGACGACTTTACCTCCAAGATCGACAAAGTAGAGGCGGACGTTAATGGCCTCAAGGGAGATGTCAGTGTCCTTAAGGGACACGTCAGTGCCCTTAAGGGAGACGTCAGTGCTATTAAGACAGATATAAGAGAGCTTGGAAATAGCATGAAAGAACAGTTGGCTGGATATGCTCTCAACCAAGAGAAGCAATTATCCCAATATGCTCTTAGCCAAGAGAAGCAATTATCTCAATATGCTCTTAACCAAGAGAAGCAATTCTCTCAATATGCTGTCAACCAAGAGAAGCAATTCTCTCAATATGCTGTCAACCAAGAGAAGCAACTCGCTAAACTTGGTCAGAGCCAAGACAAGCAATTTGCTCATTTCTATCTCCGTAGCCTCTATGGTGTAAGTCCCACTCTATATAGTATACCGGTTTCTAACGAGGTTAAAGGTGCTGGGTGTTGCAATATTGTTGGTTGGTAGTTCATGGATCCTACCAATGAATGAGAAAACGCGTCTTGAGTCTGAGATCATGAGACGCGCTGCTATCCGAGACGGTATGGATAATGTGACTGAGGTAATACGTGGACGCACTATTGTCCCAGAAAGCGTGGAGAAAGAGTCAAAGGAAAAGTAACATGAATGTTCGGATTGCGACTTCGTAGGAGCGAGTAGGAAGGCTCCCGGTGCTGGCGGCGTTAGGCATTTCTTATTCTGGCAGCATTTATGGGCGTTTGCCAATCTAGCAGCATTATGGGCGTCTACTAATCTGGCAATTAAAGCTGCGATATACAAGTCTTATTCATCATCGCTTTTCGGAACATAAATGAACAGTATCCAGCCCAAGCAAACCAGCCCACAAGCCTTAGCTGATGTAATGGTCAAGCTATACACCGACTTGACTTTAACCCACATCTTGGCATATGTGCAGTAGTATAAAGCTGACATGGTCATAACGTGATTAGTTTATCATCTTCAATATTTAATCGGATGTGAAAGAGCAATATACACTTACTCAATGGCGGCTTCCAGTCCTCAGGGCCCGAATCACCCTTTGATTCATTGACGTCATCAGTCACGGCAAGTAACTGCGGATTGGTCAAGTCATTGGCGAAAGCTCGACGCCGAGCAGTGGTCCAAGATGCGGCGCCAGACTGGATTCAGGTCAGTTCAAGGTTAGGAAGCATTTAACAGGAGAGCAAGCACACCTTCCAGGCGTTCGACAGCGGAACAAGATGATCGATATCAACATCACTTGCCGCAGTCCAGGTGGCGCCATCGTATGGACTACCACGAACCACTAATAGCAGCGCAGGAGGAGCTTTGGACCACGTTGGTGCCATCGCGCTTCAGGACAACCTCACGAGTATTGCAGGTTCTAGTCGGTTAGTTTTGCATTGTAGTTTGGGGGGCAGGGATATTATCCACTCTGGGTGATCCAGTGAGGAAATAAAGCTCGGGAGTAGCCATCTTGCGATCCTTGAGCTGCAGCAGTCAATGAGGCCAGCTCGCTCTTGGCGGTTGAGGCTGACGGGACACTTGGTGGAGAGGGTACGGGAGCGGGAGCGGGAAGGGCGTGGACAAGGGGTGTGGCGGCAAGGAATCCGAAGACCATGAGGACCTTCATCTTCGCTCAAGGTGCAGATAGATATCCTAATTAGAAGGAGGTATGAGATGTCCCTGAGAGCACTGAGGGAATCGTTCGTTGCAATCTATGTCGCCTCCTAAGTAAACATGATGCTAAGAGGAGCGCACAAAGTGCCAAGGCCTAGTGTTTATAACCACTAAGTTGAGCTGCTTCATTGGGTTTCGGGGAGAAGTGAATAGCTTGGCAATGTCGTTGGACGGGGAAGGATGAATAGAAGATGAGAAAGGAGGACTTGGTGAGCGGCACGCTGCGGAGGAATCACTTATCATTCGCTCACGGGGCAGAGTGTCCAAGAGTTAGCGACGCTGTCAGCGAGCTTATAGAGTTGTGACAGCCTTGGTGATAAGATTTAGTAGTAAGTTAAAGCTTTTAGTAGAAGTTAAGGATATTTAGATCTTCGGCTAAGATCCGATTAGTTAATTATACGCTAAGCAATAAGAAACCTATAGAAATTTCTCGCTTAGCTATAGTAAATAAAGCATTTCCCCTAATATCTTTATTACGCGCCGTAAAACCGTTCTCCCGGGCTAAATTTACTATTTTATTACCCATATAAAATGTATTGTATATTACATTTTAAGGATAGTTCTAGAAGAGTCCTCTATACGCGTTCCCTGCTTATATAAGCAGACTCCCTTTGTTCCTTTTTAGTTTATTTCTATAGTAATTACTTACTAATTGCTACACCATATAGGCCTATATTAAGGCCTATATGCGTTATAGTTAGGTTATATTCTAATATTATTTAGTTTATTATATTTTATATATTAGCCAGGCAGTAGTGCTTCTTCCTCTACTTCTTCCTTATTAAATTTACAATCTATATATTACTTAACTCCTTTAGTACGACATAGGGTTTATAGATTAACTACTTCCTTCCATCTTCTAATTAGGGCGATTAAAATAATTCTATATCGCGAGAGCCTCCTCTAGTTAATTTAAACCACGGCTATATCTTTCCTATTAATTAGAATAATCTTTACCTAATAATATACGGCAAGCTTACTGTCTGAATAAGGTTCTGTAATATAGTAGACACAGTTGCTTGTAACCAATTGGGTTGACTACGTGAGCTAAGCGAGCTCAGGAGATCCATCAAATTCCACCTATAGAAGTAGAAGAAGAAGAAGAAGAAGAAATCGATTGAAACCAAAACCCCCTCCCCACCGTGATTCCAATACTTACTAGTAAATATGGATACCAATTTACTAATAAGCGGTTACTATTAAGTAAAACTCCTATATTACTAATATAGAAGTATAGGGTAGACCTTTTTTAGGATAGTTCTTTAGGTAAAAAGAGGCTCTATATAAGAGTATATATATTAGATCCCGCAATAGTCGCAATAGATTTACAAGTACTATCTGTCCTTTTAGCTATTTAGCGACATAGAGCGGGACACGTTACACTTTAGCTATATAAGCTCTACTATCTAGCTTAAAGACTTAGTGCTTTACTTATAGTTAATAGCAATAATTATATTAACGGCTATTTAAAATTAAAGTATAACCTTGTTGTTAACCCTAAAAGTTATAGTAGTAAAATATAAATACTAGCCGTAGAAGCTTTTACTTCCGCTAGTAGTTATAAACGCTAGTTAATTTTACTAGCTATAAGCTAACTATAGAGGCAGAAAAGCTAGCTTAGTAAAATACATTTAATAGAGCTTCGCATTTAATTAAATCTAATATAAAAATAGAGCCTCTAAAGCCCTTACTACTAACCATTCTACCTACCTTTTTAAGCTTCTATAAGTGCATAGGACGAAATTAGCTATATTTAATACTATATTAGGTAAATTAGGGCTAAATTTTAATTAGGTAATATTAATATTTATATATAAAGAGGCGCTGCTAAAAATCTGTAATAAAATACCATAAAATATATACCACTTTCTTAATTAAGACAGCTAGCTAACAGCATAGCAGTTAGTATACGTTATCTAACAGTTAGCAGGTAGCGAGCGATTTAATTAACCTAGTTAGTTAGCTATAAGGCTTAAGCTCGTAGCTAGGCTAACTATTAAATATACTTTTAAAATTATAATTCGCTCCATGGACCGGCTTGGCTTTAATAGTCTATTATATATATAGCTTCTAATTTATAGCTTTAACTTTAACGAGCGGAAACGGCGTAGTTAATAATATCCTATTATTTAAGTAATTGATTCCTAGGAAATATACGGCTTTAATAGAATTTAGTAGGGCAGTTTTAGATAATGCAAATAAGTAAGCATAAAATATCCTTTATCTAATAGAAAATGTATATAATATTACAATTGATAAAGATAAAGTGCCTTATGTGGGGCTTTTCTACCCCAACCAAATGGAATTTAGTAGAATTTGGCAGATATTGTAGATATTGCGGATATTGTAGATATTGCGAATATTGTAAATATTGCGGATATTGCGGATATTGCGGATATTACGGATATTACAGTAGGAACAGGTCCCTATATACCTCTCCCCCTAACTATATAATAGCTAAATACTTAAAGAAAAATCCCCTATTCCTTTTATAGTTCTTCTCTAATACTAATTCTTTAAATACTTTATTTTCTTAAGAGTTTTAAAATCTATCTATATTCTCTCCTATAATACTATATAATATCCTTTTAAAAAGACTTTTTTTTAGCTTATTACTTATTGCTAGAATTAAGTGAATTTTAATTACTATAAGCGGGAGCTATAGCTAGCGCTTTTATTACTATTCTTAAAACCACTATTAAAGTGCAGTTATTAAAATCTTATATAGCATCTTAGAGATAAAGTCCTTATTGTTACAGGACACCTCTATAATACCTTATACACATCTACCTATTTCTACTAACGCAGTAAAAAGAGACTAACTGTAAGATAACAATCTAATGGCAACCTACTAGCAATCTATAGCAATCTAATAGCAGTCTACCGCATTCTGCTATATTTTGCTAAGTCTATTAAATCCTACTAAGTTCTACTAGGACCGCCACTTAAATCCTATTCTGCTCTATATATATATTAACTAAGCAACCAAACTAACAATATATACCCTTTTTTCCCGTTTCCTTACTTTCTTTCCTTATATAATGTCTTAACTTTATTACACAGTTTATATATATAGCTTAATAATATCTACTTTGCTATATATTATTATCGCTTATATTTACTCCGTAATACTATATTACGTTAATCCTATATAATACCCTCTAAAATATAGAACAACCCTAAAGCCCCTATAATAGCCGCTAGCATTATATCCGCACTTTAAAAATAATTAGTAAAAATACAGAAGTTCTTTATAAACGCCCTCGCATAGAACTAAGCCACTTTAGCTTAATAATAGGCCGAATAGAAAGCATAATATTGGCAAATAATTAAGGATCTCTAAGAAGAAATCCGCACCCTTAAAATGCCTATACTAGGTATCACGGAGCGAGCATAAGCGGTAATAATATATAGCAAAGTAAATATTATTAAGCTATGTATATAAACTACGTAATAAAGTTAAGACATTATATAAGGAGAGAAGGTAAGGAAATAGGAAGAAAGGGTATATATTATTAGTTTAGTTGCTTAGTTAATATATATATATAGAGTAGAATAAGATTTAAGGAGTGGTCCTAGCAGAACTTAGTAGGACTTAGTAGGCTTAGTAGAATATAGAAGAATGCGGTAGATTACTATTAGATTACCATAGATTGCCAGCAGATTGCTATTAGATTGCCATTTTATAGTTGGTCTCTTTTTACTATATTAGTAGAAATAGGTAGGCTTATATAAGGTATTACAGAGGTGTCCCGTAACAGTACCCCCCCTTTAAACTTAAGCTTCTATAAGATAGGGCTGTGGTAGTTTTAAATAGAGTTTATAAAAGTCTTCTATAGCTTATATAAGTCCTATAGAGTTAATAGGTTCCCATAAGGGTTTAGTAAAGCCTCTCCATTTTATAAGGTATATATATTTCTATTTCTATTTATTATACTTAATATTGTCAACTCTTTTAATAAGGTACTTATCCTTACTATCTACTTTAACTAGTAGGGGAGGGTTTTATATCTATCTAGGCAGGGCGTCTAATATAGAGGCGATAGGGTAAAGGACTAATATATAGAATATAGGGTGGATTTTAACCGTATTAGGGAGCTTTAGTTAGTAGGTATAAGAAGAGACAACTTTTTTAACCTTATAAGGGCTGGCGTTCTTCTAATTAAGTTTCTTAGTAGGTTATTTTATATTTAGATTTCTTATATCTAGCTAGATAAAGTTACTAATTTAGTAGGCTGGTACTAGGGTTTAGTTCTTATTTACTACAGCTTTATAGACAGATTAGGCCTATATTATTTTATTAATAAGGAACTTTTATAGTTCTTCCATCTTCTTTATAAATTAATTTGCTTCTATAACTTATAAGGCTTAATAAGCTAGGCAAGGAATACTACTAAAGGGTTTAAAACCTATTTATAAATACTAGCCGTAATTAGCTAAGAATAGAGAGACCTTTATAGTTTCTAAGACGGAGTTATTTATAGTAAACGTGGTAAATATAAGCCAGTCTATTTAGTTATCCTATAAATATAACGTATATATCCAAATATACTGTTCTATTATAGCGTTTACACGTTTTATTTAACCATCTATTTTTAGGTAATATGCTATAGACAATAGTGCTTTAATATAGAGTTAGGTAGTTAATCCCTTTTAGAATATAGAGATAAACTAGCTGCTTTTATTAGAGATAATTGTTTTAGGAAGTCTATAGAGTTTCCATATATAATTTAGGAATAGTTAGGCAATAGTAGGTGTTAATATATTAGGATAAGCAATTAAGTGTCTTATCTTAGATAGTTAGTCTATAACTACTATAATATTTATACAGCCTTTACTTATAGGGAGCTTAATAACAAAGTTAATTAAGATATCTTTCTATCTTTAGTCTGGAACAGGTAGTGGCTTTAGAAAGCCATTATATATCTTATATAAAGCTTTAGCTTATTAGTAGGTATAGCAGCTAAAGACATACCTTTATATTATATTATACATATTTAGCCAGTAATATTTTTATTAGAGTAGTTTTAGGGTTTTTCCTTGGCCTAGGTAACCGGCTACTAGTAAGTTATATATATATTTAAGGAGCTTAAGCTTAAGTTTGTTATAGTTAGGTATAACTAGGCGGTTCCTATAGTATAAGCGGTCTCTATAAGCTTTATATTTACTTAAAGAAATTCTTTTAAAGCGTCTAATGCCACCTTAGATTAGCTTAAGTGTCTCTTAAATAAACTTATTATTTAGGTATTTATTAACTATTATCTATTTAATTAATTAGTTAGTTATTGTTATGGGACACCTCTGTAATACCTTATACACGTCTACCTGTTTCCACCTGTTTCCACCGACGCAGCAAGAAGAGACCGACCACGACGAGACGGCAATTTGCCGGCAATCTACGGCAATCTGACGGCAATCTGCCGCATTCTGCCATATTCTACCAAGTCTACTAAATCCTGCCAAGTTCTGCTAGGACCACTACTTAAATCCTATTCTGCTCCGTGCACGTATTAACCAAGCAACTAAATTTATAATATATACCCTTTCTTCCCGTTTCCTTACCTTCTCTCCTTACACAACGTCTTAACTTTATTACACAGTTTATATATATAGCTTAATAATATCTACTTCGCTATATATTATTACCACTTATACTTACTCCATAACACTACATTGCGTTAAAAAAAAACCTATATTCCGCCCCGCTCTATTTAAAATACAGAACAACCTTAAAGCCCCTATAACAGCCGCTAACATTATATCCGCACTCCGGGAATAATTGGCAGATATACAAAAGTCCTTTATAGATGCCCTTGTATAAAACTAAGCTGCTATAGCTTAATAGTAAGCCGAATAAGAAGTACGGCACTAAAAAACAATTAAGGCCCTCTAAGAAGAAATCTATACCCTTAAAACGCCTACGCTAAGCACCTAAGACTAATTACTATTACTAGAAGCCGGTACGCGGAACGCGAGCCCTAAACCAGCAATAGTTATCCCACTAGTAGAACCGACTACTACGTTATAACGATCCAAAAAACTACTAAACCCTTTAGTATTTACTAGTGAACAATAAGAGCTTTAGTTATTCTTAAGCCGGCTTAAGAATAAGCTAACTAGTAATACTAACCGTTACCTAATTAAAGTTAACCAACTCTACTACGCCCTAAGTTGACTAGGAGGAGACGTAACTAACCTTATTAAATCTCTTTAGCCGAACTTAGTATAAAGCCTAGTTGTACTTCTTAAAGCTATATATAGTAACCTAAACCGCCAAGCTACCGCTTAAAGAAAGATAAACTATATAACTTAAGAAAAGAAAAGTTTCCTAGTATACTTTTCCGAATTTAATTGTTACGTAAAGAAAATAGGCTAGAATAACTCCGCACTAATTAACAACAGCCTTATTAAATCTTTAAGCCCTAAACTAAAAACCTCCCTAATTAGTATAGACCTACTAGGAGCCGTTAACGCTATTAGCGACTCAGTCAATCGAGGCACGAGCACGGCATGAGGGACGCGTAAGCCTGTACAATTGGTAGTCTATAAACGAGGATCCAAAGCTAGAGAAAGGAAGGGAGAAGAATAGCAGCGCCGTGCGAAGTTTTATGCGGTCCTCTAGTCACGTAGACTCACGTGACTCGGC
>Ga0307507_10012758_pt1 | contig 10319 bp, 7 predicted proteins | sample 7_EM_MG_FD_207223 | JGI IMG/M metagenome (GOLD analysis project Ga0307507, IMG submission 207223) | Populus trichocarpa ectomycorrhiza microbial communities from riparian zone in the Pacific Northwest, United States - 7_EM | ecosystem: Host-associated > Plants > Roots > Unclassified | place... | reverse complement strand
GATGGTTGCTAGCATTTCCCATACCACTTACAGATTTCACCTTCTATTTCCTTCTTTCTATAAGCAATACAAAATGAACCTTGAGCAGGGATATCCAAAAATCCCAGCCAAAAACAAAAAAAAAAATCAATTAAAACTCACCATTTCTAATTTATAGAAAAAAAAATTGAAAAAGAAAAGGAAACCAAAAGGAAGAAAAATAAAATAAAACAAACCAGCAAATGTATCATTCGTGGACATCATTCCACCCAAATCTGATTACAATCTTGTAAGAAGAGACTGATTGTCAGTCCTTAATTCACACCACCTACTATCAATAACCTAAAATGACGTTCACGGACAATTGAAAATAAAAAATAACCATGCATGGCGTGTCAACATAAAATGATCAAACACAATAACTTCAAATTCCGACAATAAATCAGCACTTCAATTACTTTCACTCTCAATCACTCCATGCCTCCTATTCTAATCAGTTAATTCTAGCCGAAGTCCTTTAACCCCTAAAATCACATTCAATTACTATATCCATTCCAATCACGAAATCATAGAAATAACAAATTATCCGATTCAAATTAAAGATTCCCAAAACATAAAATCCCCTAAAAAAGCCACATTTCACAAATCATTTCAAACTTCAATCATAAATTCAACAATTAAATCACGAAATTCTAAACAATCAATCAAAATTATACGTTAACAACCCTAATCCAGCTCAAATTTATTAAAATATTAAAAAAAAAATTGTACAAGAAAAGAAAAACCCGAACCTGTAGGAGAGTTCCAGGCAGCGTGAACGACACACCGTTCTTGAACATTAGAGCTAAAACCGACGGTGATCTTATTAAGATCGCCACGTAGGACAGCTCCATTCCAAACTGATGCTCCATCATACACAGTAACTTGACCCGCGAGTACCACATTTGGTGCCACGTATGCATCCACAGCTACCTTCGGTAGCCATTGACCTAACGGAATTATTTGCCTCTGTCCTCGGTAGTCCCATTTCACTCGATCTACTGATGGCGTTATCGATTTTGAAGACGTTGTCGAAGCCGCAGCCGCCTCCGTTACGAAGTGACGGTTAAGTGAGAGATTGGTGGTGGTGGTTAGGGATTGTCGAGCGATTCTTGCTAGGGTGGTTGCCATTTTTTTTTAATCACTGTTTGTGTGGAGCTTGGGTTTGATGAACAAGCAGAAACGAAAATGGAGAGAGTGATGGAGTGAGAAATAATATCCGGGCTTGTAAAATGGGCCTATGGGCCTTTTTATGTTTCATTTTGGGTTTTTATGGCTGAGAAGTGGGGTTTTTCTTTTGTTCAATTAGTTTAATATTAACAGGTAACAGATGAAGTATTTTTTTTTTCTTAACTTCAAAAAAAGTGTGGAGGTTGTTAATATTTTTTTATTAAGAATATTTTTTAAATTTTATAGTGTGTTTAATTCATTAGAATGAAAATTATATGTACTAGTAAATCATAACAAAATTGTTGATTATAATGAAAATTATAAAAATGTTATTTCTTAAAACAAATATGTTGGATATTTGTTTCAGTTTAAAATTAGACTCCGAAAATTTTAATTGAATTAATAAAACTGAATTTTATTTTTATCAAATTGATTATTAATTCAACGTCAAAACTTATTATTAACATTATAGTAGCCTCATATTCAGTTTATTGTGAGAGTATTAGATTGGAAATAAAAAAGTCAAGTGGCCAAAAAAATTAAAAAAAAAAATATTGTGGGTAACTATTGCAACCCAAATTAGATCATGTCTTTCTTCTATACTGTATTTTCATTATTTGTTTTTAATATTTTTTCCATCTTATATTATATTACATGATCACGATTCTGCATATCATTCTATAGTTTACCAAGTGTTAATTTTATAAATTTGCACTGTAATGGTTAAATAAAAAGTAAAATGATCCAATAAAAAAGGTACGTGCAAATAAAACAAAAGGAGATTTATTAAATGGAAAGTAAAAGAACCCAGTAGAAAAAACACTTGAATGAAAAGAAAAGACCTGATAAAAAAAGGGACTTGCATGGAAAAAAGAAGAAGAAGAAGGACTTGAATAAAAAGAAAAAACTTGATACAGTTCAAAAATAAGCAAGTAAACAAATGGCAACCAATAAAAAGATGTAGCTTAAACAAAATAAAAATAAAAACAAAAGGCCCATGAATTAAAAGATATCAACCCTTCAAAAGGCCTGGCCCAACAAAAAACAAGAGGCTTTCACTGTTGAGCCACCCAAAATAAACAGGCCCAAAGATTAAATACTTAAAATAATTACTGGGGAGGACCTTCCCAAACAAGTGGGCTCAAGACACTTAAGGAATTGAGGGGTGTAAATTTACATTCGCATATAGTTATCATGATAATAGTTAATAAATCTATAACGAGTCAAGTTTTAAATTAAATAAAAAAACATATTGATCTAAATTGAACGAGTTTTATTGTAATTTATTTAATTCAATCAAATCAAATCCGATTAATTTTGAAAAAATATTTTTATTAAAAAAACAATATTTTAATAAAAATAACTAATTTGAATTAACTTAATACGTAAATAATTTAAATTTTTCACAAATCAATCCTCAATGGAGTTTTACCATTATAATTATAATTATGATGAATTTAGATGAAAGAGTAAATATTATATTGTAAATATTTAATAATTCATATGAAAGTAGAGTCCATTTGTATTTGGTAATATTTATGAAGTGCAAATATAATTTTTTGTTTGATTTAACTTTGGGTATACTTCGTGCTAATGAAATTGTCTACCATGCAGTAAGATTTAGCCCAAAAAAAAAAGTTACTAGCTGCTAAAGAATTTTTAAAGTAAAAAATAAAACAAGCTCAGATGCACTCTTTGTCGTCGGATGGAGATCGGACGGTAGTGATAGACCCTATCATCACAATGAGCACAGATTTCCTCACAGCTTGTGAATGCACCAGCCGGGAATCGAACCCGGGTCTGTACCGTGGCAGGGTACTATTCTACCACTAGACCACTGGTGCTTGTTGATAAAAGCATGTGAAATATACTATCTATTGTGTTTACTAAGGTAGTTGTCCGATTTCACCACTAGGAAATTAATTTCTCCTTATAGCATGCCCCAATACTTCAGTGCTATAATATTAATTGACATTTCACCATGACTAAAATCCTTTTACAACATTCACATTATACTCTGCAGTACAGATTGTCTGCATCACGCATTTATCTGATTATTTTTTATTTAAAAATATATTTAATAATTTTTTAATTTTTTTATATTAGTATTTAAAAACACATAAAAAAATATATTTAAAAATTAATAAAATAATAATTCAACCACAGAATCAAACACAAGTTATAAAGCCATTGCGGTGCACAACTTTTAGGACTCATGGCAGATCCTGAATTTGAGACTTTCTATACCAAAAATATTCTTTTAAATAAAAGCATTCGTGCTTGGATAGCGGCTCAAGATCAGCCTTATGAAAACCTTATATTTTATGAGGAGGTTCTACCCCGTGGAAACACTCTTTAATGGAACTTTACCTTTAGCTGGTCGTAACCAAGAAACCACAGGTTTCGCTACATCCTTAACAATATTATGTGCGAGAATAAGAAAGGGTTGATATCTTTTATATTGATTTTTTTTTATCTTTTTTAATATTGAGTATTTTTTTTATGAGGATAGCTCAGCCTCACGACTTGAATTACGAGTTTGTCATGCTAACTCGGATTAACTTGGAGTTTTTATTTAATATTTTTTATTTTTTTTTTCGATTTTCTCCTTTTAACTTTGAGTTATCTTGAAATTTAGCTTCATAATTTTTTTTCTTTCCCTCAAGTCATCATAATCACTTTTTTCTTTTTATATTCAGTTCGTTTACCATCATTGTGTTTTAATCATAAAATTAAATTAAATCATCTTATTGTATTTTGTTTTAAAACAAGTTAGCACCGCTTTAATTAACATTATTTTTTAATTAACATTGTTCGCGCAGGGCAACCTACCTAGTACTAACTAATTAAGCTACCTCGTATCTACAGTGAAGTATACTGTCATCTTTGAACAATGGAAAATCACGTGCTCCTGCAACTTTGAAGTTTGAACACATTCATGATAATATGCCAAGAAATTAAGAAGCAATCACTCTCTCTCTCTCTCTCTCTCTCTCTCTCTCTCTATATATATATATATATATATATATATATATATATAAGCAAATCAAGAATATTATCCACAACCAAAGCCAATATGGATTGTCTACTTGCTTCTTTTTTCTTTTTCATTTTTTTTATCAACTAATTAATGAATTAATGAATGGAAAAATAACCATTAGTCAAAAAGTTAAAAAGGGAAAAAATCTCATAGGCTAGAGAAGCATTATACATATGTATTTGGACTGGAAATTCAACAGCTAAATTATATACGGAAGCATCTTTTTACATCCCGTAAAGTGCCCAAGTAAAAGGATAGGCACAGAGCTGGAGGGTTATCTCCAGGCACCCCCAAAGCAGGATAAGTTATTATCACCATGGATCATTTTTTCAACTATCTTGCTGATCCAGATCCTGTTGCTAGCATTCTGTAGCTACTACAAGATATTTTTTGATCGACCATTATCCATTTGAAACAAGTTGTACCAAGTCACTGCTATAAATACCAGCACTTCTGATCCTGGATTTACACCACAAAAACACACACATATATAGTAGAAAGAAGAAAGAAGAGCTGTTTTTGAATCAATGGAAGCAAACTATAAGCAAAGAGGGTGGTTCAATACCAGCAGTGTCAAGCTGGTCATGTCTCTGCATCAAGCATCCAATCCATCATCATCTACTGTGCATTATGATAGCTCAGTCAATCCAAGCCGATCTTCATCAGTTGCTTCTGTGCGCAGAAAAAATGATGGAAATCTGGATCATCCACATAACATTTATAATGGTCAAGACAAGTTCCTAACTGGTGATGAAAGCATTGATGCCAGAGCTGCAAGTTACATCTCAAGCGTTCGGCAACGGTTTAGGCTTGAGTGATTTGATTAAGCTTATATATATATACCAGTGGAAGCAAGTATATATCTTTTTTATATACTTAATTTCCTCAACATCTCATCTTAATTTTATATGCTTAATTAATTGTATGTCTACTAGCTATCATAATGTAGATTGTGGAAGTTTCTGTAGCATTCAGTTCTATAACCATTGCACCTAAGTGGTGCTTCTACTCGAAATGGACCTCCTCTGCAGTTTCCACTTACACAGCATGAAGAAAAAAATAAAATAAAATAAGAGATAAATATATTAAAAATAGTATTAAATTATTTCAAATGACCATGTTTATATTGTGAATATAATAAGAGATTATGGTAACAAATTAAATCAATCTACAAATCATGAATAATTTGATTTTTTGTATTGATTCTAACCGCTCCATAATCTTATCTACATTATATTCTCTAATATATCAATGGATATTTAAAATAAATCTAGATTGATTTGACAAATAATTATATTTAAGGAGTGTTCGAGACAATTTTTGCTTGGAAATATATTAATATAATATATTTTTTATTTTTTAAAATTTATATTTTACATTAACCAAAAATACAAAAAATAATTAAAATAATTAAAATTTTTAAAAAACACACTTTCAAACACAATCTTGAAACAACAAGATACGATCGACATGGATATTCTCGTACTATGAAAAAAATAAAACAAGAGAATTGTATTAATCAATAATATTGGATCGTTATAAATGACTATAGTATAATAAAAGTTTCAGAGAACCGTCTCAACCATGCACGTCTTTGTTCATTTTCATCTGCAAACCTAATAAATCCATATCGTCAGGAACAACTTTTGCACCTTTCACAGATGGTTTCACATTTCTAAATGTTTCTTGTGGAAGGTAATCATTGGCATCAGCAGCCCAATCTCCAACAAAAACTGTATAATCAGGCCCATCATCTTAGCGCCTCTCACCAGCACCAAGGGCAGCCCAGTTCAGCCGGAAAGCCTGCTCACTATTTGGCATTGTTGTGCCGTTGTATGTCTGCAAAATCCTCTCTGCTGCAGCACGACTTATAAACTCAATAAAACCACAACCCTCTGGATAACCTGTTTGCTTATTACGAATAACTCTCCAGTGGCAGCAAAGATGCTAAGAAGGTAATTCTCATCCATCCACTGCTGCAAATCCCCGATCCACAACGACTTAATCTCGTCTCCACCTCCCCCACTTCCGGCGGCTGAACCGTATTGAGTCGGAGGAGGAACTGGCGGTTATTCGTAACCGGTTGCGATTGTTGCTGTTGCTGCATCATCCATTGCTGCTGTTATTGTTGGTACTGCTGTTGCTGATCTGGTTGTGGGACCCCCACTCCGGCGAATCCTGGTTGTTGCATCATGTTTGGATCTAGGGATCGTGTCGTCCTGGCGGAGGATAAGGTGGTGACTGGCGAAGATACAGCGGAGAAGGAAACCAAAACAACCTCGTTTAAAAAGCTTAAATCTTTGGTTGAAATAATTTTTTTTGGAAAAAAACAATAATAATAAATTAAAAAAATTAAAAAATATAAATAATTTGATCTTTTCAATCTCGTCTGATTAAAGGTTTGATGCGTTAGAGATGGTCTCTTCAGGGTGCATCCATAAAGTAGAACAAAAGGTTAGAAAAAGAAAAAGGTCGTCATATAATTTGATCCTATCCTGTCGAATCTTTTTGTTTAATGAATAATGAACACAACATTATAAAAAGAAAGTCTTTCATTTCCAACTATATATTTGGTTTATATATAATTATATTATATGTAAAGTGACGAGTTAGGTTGTTGAAAACCTTCCTGTGTTCTTTTTAAAGATGTTATGGATTGGAAGACGTCCGTGGGATAACTGAAATATGATGACTTTTTCTCCCATCTCTTAAACAAAAAACTAAAAAAATAAAGTTTTGGATTAAAATTAATTTTTATTAAAACTTTAAAAATTAAAGGGATCCAGTTGTTATAATTAGTAAAGAATGATGACTAAGTTGAATGTTTTTAAAACAAATTCAAGAACACCACCCATCTTCTTTATGTGTTTCATTTTAGTCCTTCATTTTTTAATTTTGTCATTCCTTAATAATTTTAGCTAAATTAGCCTCCAATTAGGCTCTTAAAGGGTAAAGTAAAAAAAAAAACAGAAAAAAAAACTCATGGACACAGTAAACTCGCAATGCCCCGTGAGTGTGAGTCCACAGTGCTTGATAAAATAATATTTCCCCTATGCCTTTTACCGTTCTCTATAATATAATGTAATAATAATGAGCCCAAGTACATAAAAAAAATGTCTATTTTTTGTATATACACTTTCATTAAGAATTTGTGTTACAAAAACAAATTTAGAATTAAGAATCTAATTGCTCATGGCACCTCCTCGTGGATTCTTATACATATAAAAACTTTATCGAAGACTAGTCAATGATACATGAAAAAACTCCACAATAATATTAATTCTTAGATCGAGTCCAATCGAACCTACACAGTGTTTTATATAATATACACATCTCCATAAATATCTCTATATAGATATCTAAGATATTTATATTAAATATCTTATAATTTATATATTTTTTAAGATATTTATCTTTAAAAAATCTATATAAACAGAGTTCATTTCTATAGAGCTCAGATTTCATAGCTCCTTTCTACATTTCATGTCTCTAGACAAAACAAGTATAATACAAGGCTTAACAAGCATTTAAGACTAGAGAATACAATTCGCTCTTCCCGTCACTTGTACAAATATTATATCGACTTAAGCTCTAGATTGTTTTTTTTTCATTGTTTTTTTTTCAAGTCTTATTGGGCCCACCAAGTCTCCCAGGTCTAGTTTTATCAGTCCATGGAAAACCCTCTAATCTTTCTCCTAAGGATTTTTTCTAGCTTCATCATTGACATCATCTATGGAAAATGAACAAAAAAACAGTTCTCAAAAACTCTTTTTATAGTTGATGAAACCCAACTCAACGACGACTATATCAGCGGTTATGCCAATGACATGCCATCATCTAAACTAGCAGCTATGCTACTCCTCGGATTAAGGATAATTAAAAAAAAAAACCTCATTTTAAATTTAACATGGTTTTGACCTGATATAGGATAATCTATAATCTATCAACTTGATTTTTCCATAATCTATCAACTTGATGAAAAATCGATTTGATTTTAAAATAAAATTCAAAATATCCCATAATCCGATCAATTTTTTTTTCAACAGATTTGACTCGTTCATCATTCCTGTAATTAAGAGGGGTTGTTCCAAAGAAAACATACCACGAGCTAGGCTATTTAGTTAAATTTTATACACTTAGTTTATAGACTTCTCTCTTGTTTTTTTCTTTTTCATGGGAACACTTTATACACCACAAGTCGAAAGAACACAACCGAAATACCAAGGGGGCATCATCAGCCTCCAGAGCTTTATGCAAAGAAAGAGGAAGGCAATTTATTATCACCACGAACCCAGCCACCACACGAGGTTCATTTTTGAAGATTATAGCTTCTTGTAAAGGACCGTTCACCGCCTGTTTATTGGTGAGATCCCTCAAGAAAAATCCTGCATTAATTTCGAGAATTCAGCACTCGCAAAAGAATAAATCAATATTTGATTAACATAATTGTTATCTTCGATGCCGACGTCCATGTAATTAATTACTTAACGAATAAATCAATATTTGATTAACATATATTCACTTAAACACTTTATTATGCAAAATTACAGAATTGAACACCTATTTGGATAAAATTAAATATCAGACATTCAATTGTAAAAATCATGTAATTTCATACATTTAAAATCGTTTGATCGAGTAAATGTATTTATATCTTGTTGTTTCTAATTCGATGATCCGGTTTTCTCAATTTTATTGTGATGATAAGAGGGTAAGCTTAAAATTTAAAGGCAACCTCATTAATTAAAAACAAAAAAGACCTTAATTTGTGTGATGAACCGAAGAGAAAAAAATAATTAATTTGCATGGATTAATAATTAGTAAAATTGATTAATTACCTTTGCTGATGAAAAGCATTACATGCATTTGGTTCCGGAATCCTCGAGCTTACATTGGCATCGGGCAGCTCATGCAACTTAATTAACCCCAAAAATTAATTATAGGCAAATAATAATAATAATTAAAATTTCAAACTCCAACTCTAATTAATTTAACCTATGATTTTATTTTCTTGAGAAAAAAAATACAATTTTAAGGTGGCAGTTTTGAATATCTCACTCTTTTCTGAAGACGAGCATTCTCCTCTTGAAGGGCTCTTTGCTGCAATATTTCAACAAGAAAGTTTGGATTTTTATTCAATATATATTCTATTATATTTCATTCAAATCCGAAGATGATCGTATAAATCAAGAAATAATCTGTTAATATGAGCTCTGATGGTTGAAGATACATAGCTAGGAGCATATGAGCTAGAGCTTCTCCTTACCTCGCTCTTCAACAATTTGATGTGCTCTGAGATGACTCGTTTCTGTGGATCACAATTAATCACATGCGAGTCAAAATAACATTCCAAATATATATAAAACCTTTTTTTTTAATTGTTTTCAAATATATATACTGGATTTTCACAAAAATATATAAAATGATTACCCTGTTTTTCTCTCTTGCTATTTTATTTCTAAGTAAATATATAAAATGATTTACCTTCTTAGAGCGGATACGCTCAACCCCTGTCTTTAACTGTCGCTCCAGTTGCTTCAACTCTTTCAACCCCAGCGGTGCTATATCTTCTCCAATAAAGTGCCTAATAAAGCAACGGTTCGATGATAGTACTGATCAGTTATCAGGAGGAGTGGGAGGAGGAGGAGGAGGCGGCGGCGGCTAACCATTATAAATTAATTTACAATGATGGTATAAAGAGAGGTGCATGGAACATACATACCTAAGTTGTGCTTCTGTTTTAGTTATTGTTCTCCTTAACTCTTCAATCTCACATCTCCAAAACTGTTAAACGAGGTAGAAAATCCATGAGATGCTAGCAAAATCAGAGAGAAACTGTAAAAGATGTTGCAGTCCATCATGAAATCTATTTAATTCACTCCAAGGGGAAAAATGTATCAATTTTTGGTTTAGTAGATATTGAGAGATCATAAGCACGTATTTGTACTTAAAGTCTAGTGATGCTTGTACATATTAGGGTTTTTTTTTTTTTTTTGGATAGGCCAAGCAATTCATCTGACATCAAGCACCAAGAAAACTAGGAAAGAGTCATAAACTCATAATACTTGTTAGAATCCCACATTGCCTAAAC
>Ga0307507_10012757_pt1 | contig 10320 bp, 6 predicted proteins | sample 7_EM_MG_FD_207223 | JGI IMG/M metagenome (GOLD analysis project Ga0307507, IMG submission 207223) | Populus trichocarpa ectomycorrhiza microbial communities from riparian zone in the Pacific Northwest, United States - 7_EM | ecosystem: Host-associated > Plants > Roots > Unclassified | place... | reverse complement strand
AACAATAGAAGAGCAGTATTTCTCGAGGAATTGCGTCAATTGAGGAGTTTAATTTCCTTTCCAGTATCAATCTCAACTTAAAGCTGGCCACAGCCCATACGGGACGGGTGAATCACTTTCGTAATGGAAAAGAAAAGTACTCTCAAATTAGATTTTGATTCCTATCAATCATGATATGTAATTTTTGTGGAGTATGTTCTTCTTAATTACAAATGTTGTTTTCTACTTTATAGATTTTCCAGTTTACGTATCTCTGTTCTTCATTCTATAATAGTTTGGATTCCTTTTATATATATATAAAATCAATTTTCTTGAATTTTCAACTTGACAATAAAATTAAAAATGAGTAATTGATATCCATTAAATAACACATTATTTATTCAATTATAACGCATATAAATTACAAAATCAAACTTAATTTTATCAAATAATAAATAAAATCAATTTCTCCTAAATTCATAAAAAAACTCTCACATACAAATCATACATTAATGCAACAAATTTTTTTAAAAAATAGTTGTATAACAGTTAAATATACAAGTAAACTATAAATACTATATAAAAAAACTTCAATAAATTAACTTAAAACATAAATGAGTTATAAAAAAAATTAATAGGTTTACTTATTTAGTGTAGCAAGCTTCACAAGAAATTGAGTCAAGAGATTATTAATTTTGATAGTGATAGATGCAAGTAGATGTTGGCATTTTGGGAGATTTGTGAGAAAACAGAGGGAGGGGTTACTTTTTTTTTTTTTAGAAAGATGAGAAAGAAGGAAGGAGAGAAGAGATAACTGTTGGATTTTAATTCATTTAAATTTATTGATGAATGTCCATTAGCAATTCCATTGAAAAATATTATTGTGTCAAATTTTTGATGGATCGCCAATGGAATTTTTATTAATTTTTATTTTTTCTATTCCATAAAAAATTATTGACGGAACATATTATGTCGCTATTTGCATTTTAAATATTACCGATAGAAATTTTCTATTGCTATTTCCGTCGGCATTTCCGTTACTATTTGTTAATTTTGGTAGTATAAAAAAATATTTATATTAGATTTATAATAAAAAAATTTATTTTATATTAGATTTATTATGTCGTTATTTGCATTTAAAATATTACCGATAGAAATTTTCTATTGCTATTTCCGTCGGCATTTCTGTTACTATTTGTTAATTTTGGTAGTATAAAAAAATTATTTTATATTAGATTTATAATAAAAAAATTATTTTATATACAAGCATTTTTTTTTAGCAATGTAGCGACTTAAAATAACTTCTAGATCTCATATATTTTCATGATTTCTATTTTAATCTTTTTCATTTTTATTTTTAAAATCATGTTTATTTATTATCTTTTACATTGGTTTTTTATTATTACTTTATTATTTTATAGTTGTCACTAATTTTTCCTTCTTATATATGTAGTTATGAATTTGAATTTTGGATCTTAAGCTCAGTTTTGTTCTTTTGATGACAAAATTGCAAATAATGATAGAAAAGTCCAAGAAAAAAATATCAGCTGTGACATTAATTATACTATCAATAAATCAAATCAGTGTAACTATTTTTAGCAATTATTGTTTTTAAGAGCTCTTACCACACACATATATAGTACCAACAAACTGTTATACTGAAAGATAATCCAATTTTATGTCTTTAAAATTATTATTTTTTATGTTTTAAACAATTTAATTTAATAGATTAAAGTCTATTTATTTATAAATTAAGTTTTTTAAAAATTAAAATTAAAATTAAAATAAAATACTATAAAATGGTGGAATAATACATGCTCATACATGACAAAAAAAATAAAATAAAAAAAGTTGTTGTAGTTAAAAGGTATATGCAATCAATGCACAAAAGTACCCGTCTCTTTATAGTTATTGTTTATATTGATGCGCACTAAAAGCTAGTTACTCAACTTAGTTTACGAGAATTAGTTCAACTTAGAGTTTAGTGTTCGTTAAGTTAATTATTTTGTTGTGTTTTGTGATGCCAGGAGTGAGGCATGGCATGAATCCAGATAAGAATGCAAGTAAAAGTTAGATCTGAAATTTGAACTCTCTTCCTTGTAAGTATTTGTGTGCAAGTTTTCTGCACAATTTTGAAGAACTAATTATCCCCATAGAGTGATATTTAGTTGTGTGTTTTTTTCTGTCAGCCTCAAAGATATTGTAACACTGCAGGAGAGGTGCTGAAACAGCTTCATGGCCTCAGAAGATGCTTTTTATGTGCTTATGGTGCCTATTTTTTGTATGGATAATGTCTTGAGCTGAGACCATAACAGGAGTCACAACTGCGACATCTTCAATCTTATTTAGCAGAAATGCACTGTGTTGGTTGCTGGTTTGTGTCAAACAGAAATAGAAAATTTACAATCAAACATACCAACAGGTAAGCAAGTTTCTGCACAAAAAATTTGTCTGCTAAAGCCTTACGCAATAAACTGGATTGAAATATGTTAGATTATATGTCCCTTTATAGAGATTAAAAGGTACAGCTTGAGGAGTTGTGCTTTTGAGCAATCAGAATTTAGGAGGATAGGATTTGAGGGAAGTTCTGTGAAGCTTTAACTTATAGAATAACTAATGATACGGCTAGTAATAGCATTTCATTTCGAGACATATATACTATTGATATTGTGGTGAATATATATCTTACAACCAGTGTCATGCCCTATATCCTCAGTGATGAAGTTGTGGATAAACTTCACATAAAAATGGATTTTACGCTGATGAATTTTGGGCCTGTGTTAATCCTGCAAAACAAATCTATGAATTCACTCTACTCCATCACGTTTGATGGGTCAAATAAAGGCATGAGGCCCATAAATTTCCAAGGACCTCCTAAGCTTTCCTTCCTGTTCATAATTAAGAACAAAAGCCAATAACTTCTGCCTAGTTGACAATATACCAAGAAAAATGGTGAAGTGAATACAGGTTCCTGACATGCTGTTGCAAGAAACCGTAAACTTACTGATCACTGCATTAAAATCACTTACATTAATTTCTTGAATATGATGTTATAGACCTTCAAATTAATATAGAACCAATGCGCTGGTAATAATACTTAACACCTGTGTGCTGTAGGGCACCTTTGCTGATTTTTTCCTTAATTGGTTATATATGTCAGCCATTAGCAGTAAAAAACTGAAACAGAGAACAAATAAGTTCGAATATCCAAGAATAAATTGTAGAGTTTCAGAAAATCAATATAATTATTTCTTGTGCAAAGATATTAACTGAATCAAGTTATCAGTCAATATACCTCTTTTGGATCAGATAACATCACTACTATTGTAGCATATATTGCATACCGATTCTCCATTCGAGAAACTCTACTCCTTTGGCAAAGACTTGTCTAAAATCAAGGCTAATATCTCATTGTCATCTCTTCAATTTTCCTTTTTTTTAGCTATTGTTTTTGCTTAAACATGTCATTTCTAAGCCATTTTTTCTCCCACATTCTTCATTTTAGCTCTTTGGCAATATCTCTTTCTTCCTTTCTTTAAAGAAAGCTCTCTCTTTTTTTCATTATAAATGATTCTTATTATATCACATCATCTATTGTGCAAGAAGTTGTTGGCTTGCACTAAGCCTTTCTTTCAGGCTTCTCTTATCATTCTCTTAATATAAAGCCTTCATTTTCTTGTTGGATTCTATCATCTCGCATTTTTATTTTTTATTTTTGGATATCACTTTGTCCATTCACTCTCTCATCTAAATACATACTTTAATTTCTCAAACGCCTCACTACATTGAACTAGTGCTAATACCATGTTAGAAATTACTAGGATTGTGGCTCGAGAAGTCTCCACATGCAGTTTTATGTGTAACCAACAGAGAAAAATCACTTTCTTATAACTTGGGAGCTCTAAATATCACCACTCAAGGGATTCTCATCCTCCCAATACCAAAAACCATATTGTTTGGTCATCAAATTCAAATGCATCAAGAAATAGGCAGAATCCAGTTGCACAGCTCTCGGAGTAGTGAAATTTTGCTGTTAGAGCAGGAAATGATGATAACTCTGCAAACTTTCCGTGGCAAAGTTTTGAACATCCTTGTGATACCTTACTACCTGGAATGGGAATGGGAATCAACTTCTTAACACGGATTGAAAGGTATCTGTCATCTTGGAAGAGCTGTTTTCGTTTGGTATAGATTCCTCACGGGTATCCACAGCTACTTCTGAAGAGGGAAGAAAACAGAGTTTAGAACGGGGTCATGGGATGGCATAAAATTTACATCAAATCCTCGACTGAAACCTAATCTAATTTCCACAAATGAATTTGTGTTCAACAGCAAAGAGGTTTATTTCGAGTATAGGATGGAAGTTCAGTTTCTTCAAGGCTTACACTAAATCCATTGGGCCTTTTTCAGAGCTACACATGGAATGAACGAGCTCAAGATTGGGTGATTGTAGACCTAACTGACGTTGAAGAAGTCCAGCATGACAAAAACAGTCGTAACATTAAATCTAACTATTGGATGATGCTGAAATTTGAGGAAAAGGTTCTATAGTCCCTGTTCCATGTGAGGTAAGTCAGCTTGAACCAGCAGAGGTCAAAAACCCCTCAATTTAGGCCTGGAAAATGCTGGTTTTGAACTTTTTATTATTTTTCATCGTTATATCTGGATTTTATTTCCTAGTTAGTTTTTTTTTTTTTCTATACTGGCTAGGTTGGTTGTTGGTACTATAAAAACAATTGGTGTATTATTTTCAAGTCATTCTAATGGATTATTACGTTTTCAGAATATATTAGAGTTTCCTCTCTACAATTTAAGATTGTGATCTTAGAGCTTCAGAAATCCCAGTTTTAGGATTTCTGTTATACTGCATCACTAACACGATGCTAGATAAGTAGAACTCCTATATGTATATGCTTGGATGGATTCACGCCCAAGTCGTGGGAGATTGGAATTTTTCAGATTGGTCAGATAGTTGTATTCGAAGGACTCCACTGAAATGCTGTGATAAAGATGGCTTTCACAAGTATGCTGCCAATAAGCTGTCAGCTACATCCTCTTCGTGGTTTGAAAAGAGCATTGGTCATAGGGAATGTGAGAGATTATGTTTGAAGAAATGCTCTTGCAGTGCTTGTGCTAATTTTCCCTCTTCAAAACATAATTATGATAAACTTCCGCTTCATTTTTTCTTCTTCCGTTTACCTCAACTCTAAATAAAAAATTCCCAGATTTAATTCGAGCTGTAGTTACGAAGCAAATCTTGAACTAGGGAGACTTTCAGTTGCTTCTAATTATTCTTCTCTGCAATCAGGTGCAACTTGAAAAAAGGGAACTTGAGTGAGGAGAAGAAAGCAGGAATAATTGCGAGCACGGCTTTGTTGGGCACGGGCAGGCTAATTGCAGGAATGATCTCTTGGATGCGGAGGAGGAATCTTATGAAGAATAATAGATTTGAAGAAGTAAGAAAAGGGAACATGGAGTTGCCAATATTTGATTTAAGTTCTATAGCTCATGCAGTAGCAAGTTAGGAGAAGGTGGTTTTGGACCTGTACGTAAGTAGCAAAAGAATCACCAACCGGAACATATCATCTTGACAAACGGCATATTTTGATTGGAGGACAAGAAATAGCGGTGAAAAGGCTTTCGAAGAGTTTTGTTCAAGGGTTGGACGAGTTAAGAAATGAAATTATATTAATTGCTGAGCTTCAGCTCCACAATCTCGTAAGGCCTCGTGGCTGCTGCATTCATGAAGATAAAAATATGTTAATATATGGCCAACAAAAGTTTAAACTCTTTTATTTTTGGTACGAATACCTGTCCGAATCAACAACATTTTAGTTCTATATATCATGTCAAGTTGTTAATCAGAGACTAACATGGATGATAATTGATCAGACCAAACAAAAAGAAAGTTGCTGCCTTGCTGGATTGGAGTAAGTGTATGGACATTATAGGCGGAACTGCTCGAGGGCTTCTTTTATCTCCATCAAGGCTCCAGACAGAGATTACATCGAGGATGCTTTCTTTTGTCTACTCAACAATATACATATTTGTTTATCTGGAGTTTCTAACAACAATTTTTCTGTTGCGACATGACCTATTGCCTTGTTTTCTTAGGCATGGATACTTTGGATAAAAGGAGCACCATTGGGACTGATTGGTGAAAGTTAAGCTCATCTAGGAATACATCTGAAGTTTTAAGATGCATTCATGTGGCTTTGTTATGGGTGCAACAAAGAGCAGAAGATAGGCTGAAATGTCGACTATGAAAATCCATTGCCTCAGCCTTAATAACCTTATTTTTCATGGGAAAGAATCCACTTGAACAGGAAAGTTCATCAAACCAGATTGAAGCTTACTCAAAAAGTGAAGTTAGTTTGACGTTGTTAGAAGCACGGTAGACTATCATCAGTTGACAGTTGAAGCAGAAGTATTCTGATAAAACAAGTGCAACCTAGCATCGGCAGCGCCCACAATACTGACTTCTGCTTTTCTGTTCACCATTCCAGCCAAGACCGGTGAAGTTAATGAATCCATATTGGAGCAGAATTTGGCTAAAATGTATTATCATATGAAATTTCATTGATTGAAAACCAAAGAAGCAAGTGCTTACTCCACCACAAAGAAAACTATATGCCTCATTAGTCGTGCTTTATCCAGAACTGGTTCGTTTGTTGCTCAGTACTAGTAGGCAACAACTTCTGACCCCCTAAACACTTTAGGATTGTGATTCAGAGCCCCAAAACTTACAACTTTTTCTGTTATCTAAACTTTAAGTCTTCTAATTTTGCTAGCAACCTTTTGCTTCTCACAGAACAAAAAAACACATGCTTGATTATTTAAAGCTTCAAAGCATGCAGATTCAATTCAGTGACTGATCAATCTAAATCTACAAGGGACTACAGCATTAGTACCTCTTCAAACGTCTAGACTGGGATCGGATGCTCGTGTATGAATTCCCACTCCAAAAAGAAAAAAATTGTTTTATTTCCATTAACGTACACGGTTTTTCCACAGAAACTTAGTTGCCCAACATTCTAGGAAGCACTTGTATGTAATTTGAGGATCTAGAATAGAGTCTGTAATCTGCAGCCGTGCCTCTTACGTTCTGCCCCTATCAATTCTGTACTAAGTACATCCTCTGCTTCTGCTTTTCGAGGAAAACAACATAAGAAAATACTAAACATACAGTAATCGCTGGAACGCCGAAATACCTTAATTTCAATCAAACTCACTAAATTAAGCACGAGATCATGTCATTATGAAGCATAATAACAAAGACAAAAGATAAAAAGATAACACTGGAGTGAAAATGGCAACTTGTTTCAATTTCTAATCTTTTGTTCACTATATTCAATGATCCAATAATACAAGTCATTACAACCAATAAAGAGAGATAAGATGTTTCCCCATAAAATGGGAACAATTATAGTAAAAAAAAAGGTAAAAAAATTAGCAATAATGTTTGAATTCCTGTAAAAGTGCTTCCTCTAACAAAAACTGAGACTCTTCCATCAACTCAGGACTCAATCTGAACATCAAAACACAAAACTCCATCTGATTAAGTGCTCCATCACCATCAAAATCACCTTCTCTTAACATACACCTTAAATCATCATCACTCAAATCTTGCAAACCCAATAAAGCTGAGTTCTTTTTAAGACTATCAAAAGTGATGACACCCTTTTCACTATCCACCAAAAGATTGAAACCGTTGCATAGTTCTCCTACAAGACCGTCACCACCTAGCTTGTTGGCCATAAGAGGCAAGAAATCTTCAAAATTTGAAGAAGAAGCCATCTTTCTATATAAAGAAAGGTGTAAACTGTAAACAGAGGAAAATAGAAACTTGGTTTGTGGGTATTTGAGAGATGGATGTTTAGGTTCATGGCTTTGGTTCATATATAGATAGGGAATTGGGATTTCGAAGAAGGAGAGGCCATGAGAGACAGCTATGGGACAGGTCATGAAGGAAGGAAGGTCAAGACCACGTTCTTTTTCCCCGGGGAACTGCTGCCTAGCACCTATGAGTTTCGGGGAAGGTTGATCGGGGGTAAGGTGGTCATTCTACGGGAAGCTTGCAGGCCTGTTCTTGGGAACTTTCTGATGGAAAGTAGGGGTAGAATGGACAATTTGTATAAAGAAGGTATTCTCTAGTGAACTTTCGTGGACAATCTTGGACATTAACATCTGTTATTGTTAGAAAAATAAAGACTTTTCACTAAAATAAATTTTCTTATAAAAAAGGAAATTACGATTATTTATTAGTCTACAAATTGCCAAATGATATAATTGCAGGTTACAACTTGCAAATATCATTTCTGTGATTCTACTTCAGTTGTTTTTGGCATGTCAAGATTAATTCTTTATCTTCATTTATAGAAATATATTTACAAAAAATATTTTTTATGATTTTTCTTAGGATTAGAGCTCTAAACAATATTTATATCATTTTGTGCATCAACCAAGATTAATTTTTCTTGCAATCTCAATTGCATACTTTTTACATCAATAAAATTTAATAATTTTTTTTTAATGTTATTTTAAAGTTTGAACTGAAAGTTAAGAAAAGATAGCATATCTTTCTAGTTTTGTGTTTTTAAATTTTTTTTTTATTAAAAATTAAATTTTTTATATGTTTTGAATAGTTTTGATGTGCTGATCTGAAAAATAATTTTTAAAAAATTAAAAAAAAACATCATTTTGATGTATTTCGGCAATAAAAACACTTTAAAAAGCAACCGCAATCGCATTCCCCAACAACTCATTAGGCCATTAATCATCGTATCGTCAACTCCTTGAATTTTTAATATTCTACCAAAGCACTCATGCAACATTTTTAATTATTCAACATATAAAATAAGGTTAGTAAAATTATTTGTTTTTAAAATAGCTATGTAATTAGAAACAATCGATGCGATTAGGTAGAGTGGATGTATCATCGTGAGTCCGAGGAAAAGGAAAAGTAACTCTCCATTATCAACCTGTATGATGTCATGGTGTATGAAATTTTGTTTCAACCTTTTGACGTGAGGGGCAGGCCATCTGGTCAATCTGCGTGAAGCTGACCATTTACCGTCAAAGAGTCCACACTCAATCCTGAGATCACAAGAACTTTCCTTTTTGGATTGGGCCTTTTATAACGAACCCATCAAATGCATGAGCCCTTGTGGCCAGGGTCCAGTCTCTCTCGGCCCTTTCTGCTATGTTCTTTGTATGGGTTCCATTTTTTTTTTTATCGAGTCCATATGCCTTTGGACATGTAGGAGAAACGCTTAAATGGAAGCTCTGCTTCCAAGTGATATTTGTTTTTTTTTTTTATGCCTTCTGTAAAGTTCTTTTCTACTAATTCAAGACTCTGTACAGAAGGCACGCATATGAATAACGATAGAAAAAGATTAAAATGGCATAAAGTACAAATTCCAGTTGCATTGAGACAATGAAAACCTCAAGATTGAATTAGGCTTTTTATGGTCGTGGTTTCAATATAGGTTTATGTCTCTACACTTGATTTTCTCCTCGTAAACTAGTCTTTTATCATAATAGATGACCCTTGTTTGATGGGAAATGAGAAATTTCTTACAAGAGAGATGAGATTTTGATCAATTTTTTTGTTTTTCTTAAAACAAAGAACATTATTACTTAAAAAGTGGAGAATGCTTTGTGATCATGAAAGTAGTGTCAAAGCATTATGTTGGGAAATGTGAAGATTCTCATGGGGATTTTTGTTGGAGACATGGAGGTCTTATCATGAAGATTCCCATAAAGATTTTTGTAATTAGGTTATGGATATCTCATCATGGAGATTTCATTGAAGACATGAGATTTTCATTGAAGACATTGGAGACATTGAGAGACACTGTTAATTTTATAGAAAGTTCAAAAGATTTTCTTATGCAATTGGAGATACAATTTCTAAAGATTATATGATCTCAGATAATGCATTGTAGAGATCTTTCTCTATTTGTTCAAGTTGCATTTCCTTTCCTAGAAATTATTGGACATAATCCCTGAAGATTACTCTTTCTATCTCTTTTTTTTTAAGGCATGCCATTTCTCATTATCATGACAATGGTCATGGTAAAAAAATATATATATTATTGGGATTCCTTATGTCCATACCATTCTTTTTAAGAGGTGGGTATCACATGAATTATTTTCTCTTAATGGTAATCAATACCCTTACATGTGTGGTGGTAAAAGGTATTGTTATAAGCTCAAGGAATGTCAATCAATCATGAATGCAGCTCAAGGAGATGAGTTTGACACTAAGATCATGAAATTTAAGAATAGAGCTAGGTTTTAGGTTATGGTACCACACTCAAAAAGATACTTGAAATGTTA
>Ga0307507_10012756_pt1 | contig 10320 bp, 8 predicted proteins | sample 7_EM_MG_FD_207223 | JGI IMG/M metagenome (GOLD analysis project Ga0307507, IMG submission 207223) | Populus trichocarpa ectomycorrhiza microbial communities from riparian zone in the Pacific Northwest, United States - 7_EM | ecosystem: Host-associated > Plants > Roots > Unclassified | place... | reverse complement strand
TTACCTATGATTTTTAAAATACTTTGTAGGTATTAAAAAAAGAGAGTGCAAGAGTCAACGGACAGCACACAACCTATTGTTATTGACAAATTGTATTTCCCTAAAATATACATAATTCCCAGAAGTCGGATTCTCCTGTTAGGGAAGAAAGAAAAAAAGAAAAGAAAAATCCCCAAAATTGGGCATATATATATATTTTTTATATATATAGAAAAATAGAGTGTAAAATTGCCTGAAATACAACTAATTACTTAAAAAAAACCCAAAATTACTAGCTTTTACTCTCTATCCTATTTCATTATCTTCATGGACACCTTACATTCCTCCCAGGACCTCCATAGTAGAAGTAAGTCCCCCAAACATTGTTTCTGCCTTGCCTTATATTATAACAGTTTGGATGATCAGCCAAGAGATGAAGATTTGTTAGAGGCAGCAAATTATTATCCCAATCCACAACTTGCAAGTTTCTAAAGTAGGATGCTTTTCCAAATCCTTCGTCTGCAAAATGACCACTGCCCATCTGTGTTGATGTGTGGTACCCCGCTGATCTCGAGTTCACAATTTCCCCTCCGAATTGTACCATGCTTGCATGACTTCTCAAGTGACTGAACAAAAATGCTGGCCAATATCCCACCAGGAGTCCTGATCCATATTCCAGCCACCAGTTCCCATGCTTCGGGTCCTACATCAATATATATTTGTCCATGTTAGTACTGTAAATGATTTGTGTGTATCATCACCTCAAGTCCTCTCTCTCTATATATCTCACAATGTGATTGATCACATACTTGGCCAACACGATGAACTTTCCTTGTTAGCCAAATTGTCCTATCATGGAGCGTTAATTACAACACAAGTAGAAATTTGTATACAGTAAACAGAACAATAAGACAGAAAATGCAGATGAAACACAAGAGAAGAAGAAACTCTGTGGCTTTACCCTCTAAGACCCTAAAGCCAGTTGGGGTCGAGCAATTAAAGACACTAATAAAAAAGACATCAAAGAAAAGTTGACCCCCCCCGTCTAGGTAAAAACCCTTTGACAATTAAAAATAAAAGAAGAGATCATTACAATTTAATAATCAATAGTTACTGTGCCTGATGATGATGCTTTGTTTCTCATTACAAGGAAGCAAAGTATAAAGTTTACCGAGTTAACTGTAAGAACTACCTTCAAGCTGAAAGTTTCATGCTGTAGAATCAACTAAAATAATGCACTACTGTAGGCGATTCTCAACAACCATTCAGCGACCAAGAAAGCTCACCTTCCAAACCGTCAAGCCAATATCAAATTGCCTGCCATTGTAAGATGACCTTGGAGATATTGCAGCTCCAATGGCAATCTTGTTGTTGGTTTGGACAAATCCAGAACACAGCAAGTTATAACATCCAGTAGCTTGGTATGCATCGGTCTGCGAAACCATCAATTCCAGTTAGGCACTAGTTCACATTTCCTTAAACTATGGAAGGAACTTAAGGGTTAAAGCCAAATAACAAGACTTACTGTCCAGTACGTGAAGAATCTAGGATAACCGTCTCCATATAAATCTGGGCTAACCTGAAGATACATGAAGATATTCTTAGAAACCCTATGATTGAGACCATTTTTTGAACATGTTCTAGAGTATGAAGAAAATTCTTGCCTGCCAACCGGCTTCTATGGTATTAAGATCATTGCCGAAAGAACCAGAGATGACCCAAATTTGTGACAAGCTGAATTCATATTCACTGGTTACTTGAGGTGACCAAACATTTATGCTTGCCTTTGCTCCAAAATACTGATCCCCATTAACAAAAACAACTGCATGCTGTAGTAACACATAACATTATCAATATCAATACTAGGATAATTCTATAAGCACATGTAGAGCATTTTTCAAGGTCCATTACTTTTTTTGTCCTTTTTCGGTGCAATAAATAAATGTTTGTAACATATGGCAGAGTGCTCTGTAATTTGAAACAATTTCAGCATTTAATGTCCTGCCACTCTTTTATTTTGTTTTTTTTGTTCACCAAGTCATTATTCACTGTTTAATTTGGGAGGAAAATTAGTGGAAATGAAATTAGCCCTTTTAACCAAAAAAAGAAAATAAGTCGTCTTTTTTGGTGGAGAATAACTAGAAATGATAGATTTTCCAGCGAGTAATGACTAAGATTATGGCTCAACAAATCCACAGAAAAAGAAAAAGAAAAATGACCCAGGAAGATGTTCATCGAATGACGAGCTCATCATTTTTTTTCTGTTGAACAGTTCCACTAATGATATTGCTTTAAGAATATGCAATTTCTGAACTAACCTCATGACCACTCCCTGTTGAGTCTCGTCTTACATGCCTTCTTAATTTTCTGCCAAATCTGTTAACAGAACTTGCTCTTAAAACATCTTTTACTGTGGTTCTTCTTATTGGAACAGTTCCTTCAGGGCATGATTCACCTGAATCTGTCCATAGCTGGTAGCTCTCTGCCACTGTCTCTCTTGTTTCATTGCTTCTTGGTCTCTCTGGTGGATCCTGAATCAATGTAAATAGATCACAAAGATCAGAATCATGAGATTTTCAAATACCAACAAAACATCAAGAAGGAAAAAAAATCTGGAAAGCAGAAAAATTACCAGGGGTTTCTTTCCTTTAAGCTCTGGATGGTCAAATGCTGGTTGAAGATGAGATAAAACACAATGTATTACGTCACCATCAGGGCTCTAAAGCACAAAAACAAGGAGCCAGATCACTAAAAAGCTTGAACAACAAAACCAGGGAAGCTCAACTAACATTCCAGGGAAAGAAAAAACTGAAAAGTCAAAAGAAAGTAGCACCTGAATTGTCTTGACCGCAGGCTTGTTGATCTTCTTGAGATAAGCATTGGCTCTCCTTAGTCTCAATACCTCTTTACTTGGCCTGAAAGTTTGATTGGCTAATAGCCGGCTACCGGAATCCGACACAAGAGCTGGTAACGACAAGGCAGGAGAAACAGAAGAAGCAAAAACAAGGAGGAAAGCAACAAAAATAGGTATCATTGGGTGAGTGCTAAGAGAAGTAGAAGCAGCCATTTTCTTGGAATGTCTGTGTCGTTGTTGTCTCTGTATTGTTGTTGTTTTTATTGCAGAAACAACTACTGTTTGTATACATTGGGGTTGTCTTGTTGTGTGAAGAATACAAAATGGCTCAAAATTCTCGAGTTTTGTCCAAGGAAATGAATCTAACTTCATGTCAACAAAATCGAATCACTCTTCAAAGTAAGAAAACTGCAGCTGGTTTGTTCACTAGTTCACCATTTTCCAATATATATATATAAATATAAACCCACACCCACTTTCTCTCCTCTATCTCAGATTCTATTGTCTTGGTTTTGTGTGGACTGTCTGACACACAATAAACTTCAGGCAGGCTTGAGCTTATTAAAATAGACCACCTAGTTAGTTGGGCAGACCTGTACTTTAGTAAAAGTTTTAACCATAGCAGGTTGTGGTCAAAGTAAACAACTATCAAACTTTTTTATTAACAAGCCAAGAATTGGTGTATACATGGTAGAGAATATCCATGCATTTCTGAAAAAAAAAAAAAACTTTGAAAAAGAATTACTGCCGTAATATCAAACTAGCAGTAAATCTCATGAGAGCAAAGATGGATCTAGCAGCGTGTTATTCCCTGGTATGATTCCGAGGAAAAGAGAATCACACATCACCTTTGGTTTCAATCTTGGACCTTCTTTTTTGTTTTCCTCCTTCTATTTTTTTCTTACCAGGTTAAGCAAAGGTTTCCAATTATGTCAAAAGTGGGCATCACACTTCATTCTGTTTTTCTAACCCTGTCTCCCTTTTTTTCTAACCCTGATGAAATGTTCTTAGTGGATCATTCCACTTCCAGGCGGCTTCAAATGTCTGCAAGTAGCTGGTATGATCACTTAGCATTGTCCCAGTAGATTTGTGATCATATTATGCTCTTTTTTGGAATATGAAAGGTGGGGATTCAACCACTGGACTTACTCAAAAAGAAGGAATTACTCATTGTACTGTTAACATTAGGCGTGGGAAAATTAATACAATCATGGTTTATGAAATTTTTTGTATAATTTCAATTAAAAGAACTTGAAATAAAACTCGGTTTGGTTTAATTTCGACTTTAGAAATCAAAACTAAAAAATCCAACTAAACTAAATCAAAGCGGAAAAAAATCACTAAAAACTAAGGACTCATCAAACTGAAACCTGTTAAGAACAGTCCAACTCCATGTTGCTAATTTGATTTTAAAAAAAAATCGGCCAATTCAGTTATTCAATTCAGTTCAAAATTAAAAAAAAAATCAATTTAATTAGGTTTTTTGATCCAAACCGAATTATTTGAACCGATGATAATCCTTCGGTTAACTTTGCCACCAAGCGGGAAAAACATTCACAGCACATCTTTTGTGATTTGGTGGGCCGAATGTTAGAGAACTCATGATGATGGATTATATGGTTCATAACGAGTAATCCCTTTTGACTTGATATCAAATTATGGACAATGAAAGAGGTCGTTGTGATGATTTCATGGTAGACCCGACCAACTACTAATACTTTACAGAACCATATATAAAAGCCAAGTTAATTAGCTTCACTCTCCTACCCTTCTCAGCTACTTCTACAGGCACATCTCTGCTTATTAGTGTTCAAAACTCTGACCTTCGACCACCCTTGCTTTGCAGGAGTGCACCAGTCATGGTAAAATGTCCAAGCAGAAGCTACTCCACCCATCATCTGGTTTGCAAGACCGATTTCTGGTATGAAAAGTACCATTGAACCTGGAATATATGTGTATATGGCACGCATTATAGTTAGGTGAAAGAATTTCGGATGTTGCATGCACGGGGGACCTATCTCTTTAATCACCAGGCCAGTCCCCTTGATGGCAATGGCATCACCATCTATGTCATGTGATGTCATGGTCAATTAACCATGGCAGACTGTGATTAACTTCAAATCTCTGTTAAAGGTGAAACAAGGATTGATACTGGCCAGGGAGTATCACACGATAGTGGGGTCGAAGTGCTCTGTTGTCGAGTTGCTCTAAGAAATCCTCCTATACTGTCTCGTTATACTATTTAATCTCAAATTAGCATGACATCCTACATGATTAAAGCTAATAGTTACAGGATTTAGAGGAGTAATCAGAAGATGCTGTACAATTAGTAATTAAGTTAATGTAATGTAGGCATGCAGCTTGAAGTAAAGTGAACAAAACATGATTATTTTACAGCCTTGACATGGAGTATAGGAGCATAAAAGCATGGGCCCTTAGCCTGGTTCTCTTTATAGAGTTCTGGGGTATGGTGCTTCCCACTTTCAAATACTTCGCTTTAATTGCTTACTATCCTATACTTTATTTCTCTCTTCTTTTCACGTACACACACATCCATCCACCCACAGTCACACCCACCTCTGCAAGAAATAAAAGAAAAGAAAAACTGGTGAAGGATATTGGTCCACTGATGGTCACTCTCGTAAGAAACAACTGGCGGTGAGATTATTAAGGTATTTGAGTGGGAGCATGCTCCTTTGTAAAGTTGATCTAAGAGAATAGATTCCATCCCCACAATCCAGAAAGAATGTGCACAAGACTTTTTTTTTCTTAAAAATAAAATAAAATTGAATGGAGCTATAACATGTATTGTGTGGATACATCATCTTCTTAAAACTTGTGTTGGTGGCATCCATAAAAGGGAAAGGTATTTTATGATGTCTATTGATTATTGCTACTAAATAGTAAGGCTGCCAACGCCATGATTTTTTGAAAGGAGAAGAATAATAAATAAATAAATAGAAATTCAAAGCTCACATGAAAGTAAGGCATGAAATGGTGACTTCATGCCTCAAAAACTGCTACTCTCAATACACTGAAGGCTGAAGCAGGAGCTTGCAGTGAAATACCTTTTTTTAAGCTCTCGTTTCGATTTCTTTTTTCATTCCTGTGCTAGTCCCCAAATAGGCTCCAAGTATTAAACAACAAACCAATAATGAACACATAATTGGGTAGTGATGAGGGTTCTAGATACAGCAATAAGCTATTTAATTAGTTCTGTGTTTTTTAGGCCACAATCACCCATTTTGGTAGCACAACTGCAATGTGGTCCTAGTAGAGAAATGTTTGCCTCAGCAATAAGTAATGTGCGAATTGAGCAAGACCACCACATCTTAGAGCCTACTTTTGATGGATGAAGTTGAAGAAATGGGTCATCTGTTGCGGTTGTGGAGACCATGTGTTGTTTTCTCAGTGACATAAAATATACAACTCTTTTCACTGTTTTTGGGGAAGAATTAGCTGAAAATATTGTAGCTTTCTAAAAGGTAAGCTAGAAAACCTTTCTAGCAAGAATGGACATAAGCTTTGGCCTTTGGGAGAGTATCACATGGCTATATAGATATATATCATCAATGATGGTTATAGCCTTGGTATTGTTTATTGGTACACTTTCACAATATGGCTATGTGGGTCAAAAAGTTCTTGTGATAACATTATTCTCAAATGAAATGGATAACTAAGAAACTATACTTGGAAATTTCAGAAACAATCTGCTCAATCAACCAAAGTAGTCATTAATTTCAATAACTTTTGCCACCATATTTGACAATTTAAATGAGGCAGCAATGATGCTTAGGATAATTGAAGGAATTCAAGGCTTTTATTATGAAGCTATTCGACAAGTTCTGTCCTATTGCTCAATCATGGATGGGAAGTCATTTCATTTCACTTAGAAAATGTTCTGAGATAAGACTGTCTTGCAAATAGAAAGAACCAAGAGGAGAAATTAATGCACAGTTGAGGTATAGCCCTTGATAGTCAAGGCACCAATCTAGTGATGAGGACAATAATCTCCACTCTCAGCACCAGCAATCCGTCAGATATAGCCATTTGTGCTGCAAAACTAGCCACTATTATTTAGAATCACGAGTTAGATCATGATGAGCTCAACAAGTTGATGCCTTTTTACAGCTCAACTGTACTTGGTTATAGTTGGTAGGTAGGAGTTCACTTTCTATAACATAAATGATTCATAACAATTCTGCAGGTTCTTAATTTACTTGGATTTCCAAATTAAATTCAGACTAAAAATTTGACCAAAATATGCGATTTCACTCTCCATTTGTTTGTTTGTTTTGGATGGATGTGGTCTGATTTTATTAGAGTTGAATTGTCAAAGGTGGGGATCAAACTTGAGACCTCACCCCTCTTGCTTATGCAAGGGTATCTCATAGAAGTCTTGATGTTGATGCATAGAACAATCCTGAAATTTGGAATGATAAAAAAGAAAAGTAGCAAGAGCAAGAATTTGATTCTTCATCCACCATGGTCTCTATCTATCTTTGAATCCTTTTTAATTACGGTCAATAATAATGCGAATCTCTTCTAAAACCAACGGTGGATTTCATCACAAGCAAGGTATCTTGTTCAAGCTTTGTGGAATTGAAGAATTGGAAGCATCTTCACATTCTTTCGCGATGTTCTTTATGCTACTTTGATTAAAGCTCAATAAAAGAAAGGAATTATGTATGTATTTGTGTAGTCGAATGTCTGAAAGCAATAAATTCTCTTGTCAGCAAGATAAATGCCTGAACCTTCGTCAAGAACTTGACATTCCATTAGTATCTTTAGCAAGTGATCTTACAAATTTCAAAGATACAGTTTCAGAACTCCACATGGAATTAGCCTTGGAAAATTAAAAAGAATCAAGTAGAGTCTAAATTTCCCTCTCTTGTTCCTTCCTTTTCGTTAATTTTTGTTCTTTGAGGAATACTGGTAGATAAAGCAGAATGTCATGGTCAATGAGGGAAAGTTCAAGAGCAACGAGAGAGGTTTCTTTCAATGGAATTGTTCGACGTATGGTGAACCTCCCTAGGAGTATTGCAGGGGGGTTTTATAGAGTTATGGGTCATGGCATAGGTCGCATAGGAATAGGAGGTAGAAGAGATCAAAATCCAATACCAAACTTCCCATTGCAACCTCCTCAAGAGCCCCTCATTGCACCAGAAGAGTGGACCTTTCTATCCGTTTTTGAGCAGCAATATGGCTCAACACATCCTTTCTTTTATGCTTGCCAATTCATGGAAGCCTTAAAGACAGCAGAAGATGAGCACAAGTTTATGTTCATGTATCTTCACTCTCCGCAGCACCCTTTCACTCCCTCTTTCTGTTGGGAGACTCTATGTTCAGAGTTGGTGGTCCAGTTTCTTGATGCTAACTTTGTTTGTTGGGGAGCACTTGCTGATAGAGGAGAGGGTTTGCAAATGGCTGTAACATTGCAGCCCGCAAGCTTTCCATGTTGTGCAGTAATAGCTCCTGCTGCTGGCAATAGCATAGCAGTGCTGCAACAGGTTGGTTGGAATTTGAAGTTAAATTTATGCCCTGAGAACTTTACTAGATTATTCAAATTTAGGTGCATCCTCTTTATATCTTCTCATAGGAATATAGAGAGTTATTGAAAAAGAAAAAAAATAAAAAAAATATATATATATAATTGATATCCTAAGTATTAGATGAAATATATAGCTACTAGTACTAAAATTCCACAGTTTTATTGGTACTTTTTCATAAATTGCATATTTGTGATCCACTACTAGCGATGGTTTAGGACTGAATTGATTTTGTTTTAGATGGAAGGGCCGATTTCCCCGGCAGAGCTGGTTGAGATTCTGCAGAGGACAGTGGAGGAGCAAGGGTTGGCATTTGGCAATTCAAGAGCAAAGGAAGAGGAGACAACAAGAGCAAAGGCCAAAGAGGAAGAGAGAAAAGGCGCGAGGGCCAAAGAGGAAGAGAAGATGAGAGCAGATCGTCAACTAAGAGAAGAACAAGACGCAGCATATCTTGCAGCTCTAAAGATAGATAAGGTGTGTGCCTATATGACATTAAGTTGAACTTTTAAGGCTAAAATTAAATTGAAAATGAACCATAATTTTCTCCATTATAGGAAAAGGAAAAACTCAACAGCCTGCTTCCAGAGAGGAAATTTCAGAAACCAGCTGATTCTTCAAATAAAGCAAATTATGAAAAGCTAAGGCAGAATGCAAGTCAGAAACAGTTTGGTAAATCAAAAGAAGCTTCTACTGTTAGAGAAACAGCTAACGGGTCCAAAGATTCTCAAGCAACACAGGTATTAACATCTTCAATTTTGGTTAAACAATCTTGTTCAGTGTTTGATTATCTGAGTATAATGATTCAAATACTCGATGATTTTTCAGATTCTGATAAGGTTTCCAAATGGTGAAAGAAAAGAGCAGAGCTTTTCCTGCTCAGATAAGATCCAGTCGGTTTACAGATACATCGATTCATTAGGGCTACCAGGCGTTGGCAACTACAGATTAATCTCAAGCTTTCCTCGAAGAGTCTACAGTGTTGATCAGATGGGAATAACTCTGAAAGATGCTGGCCTCCACCCTAAAGCAACCCTTTTCCTGGAGCTTCTTTGACACTACATGTGTCGAAACAAATCAAGGAAATTTACTCAGGATTTCATATATGTCATGATGTCTTTATGACAATTCCATCTCAATGATGCGACTTACTAATTACCACCAAAAAAAAATCAGATATTGGATCATTTTCATGATTGACCAATAGACCTCTTCTAAGCTGAGGTCCACTGCGATTTGGTCCTAAATGACACCATAATGAAGTACAACAACAGTAGTTGATTACAAGAAATTACTGTCTTTATGGAGAAAAGTTTTCCAGGAGTGAATTTCAATAGCAACGGTAGGTCCTAAACCACATTTTGTATAGAACTCGGCGGCAATGTTCAACAGTCCATGATGTTTACTGAAACTAGACAACTACAGTTATTAAGAACTTAGACAATAAACTGTTGTTGTTGTTGTTTGTTCCTGTTAGACATCATGAACAAGACTGGAACGTGGAAGGAAGTTCATATCCTATAAACCTTATGCTTCCTTCAAAGATATGAATCTGATACGGTGAGGATATATCACTGCATTCATGTTGTAGTAGAATCTTATCTAAATAGCACTGGATAAGCTTGTCTATATCAAGAAATCTGTTCTTTTCTCTGCCTAACTGTGAAATAATCATCTTAATTTAATAGTTTAAACTGTTAGATAAAGTTTTAAAATATAATTTATATTATTCTATAACACACACCCTCCTTGCACAAGTTTATATTACTTTATGCTTAATTTTTATCAAATAAATGAGATAGTAAGATTCAAACTCGTTACCGCTTGATTATCAAAACTCTAACATTTTAATCTAATAGCTTAAATTATTAGATAAGATCACAAAATATAATTTATATTTTTCTATGATACTAAACTTCCAACAGTGTGAACCAGATAGCA
>Ga0307507_10012755_pt1 | contig 10320 bp, 12 predicted proteins | sample 7_EM_MG_FD_207223 | JGI IMG/M metagenome (GOLD analysis project Ga0307507, IMG submission 207223) | Populus trichocarpa ectomycorrhiza microbial communities from riparian zone in the Pacific Northwest, United States - 7_EM | ecosystem: Host-associated > Plants > Roots > Unclassified | place... | reverse complement strand
TCAAAGCAATGAGTTGATATTCAGGTGCACGGGTCGGAGGGGTTTTGTCTTCGATGGAAACATCAATCCAACCAACAACACATCGTTCCTCGTCCGGAAGGTCAGCTGCGGATGGTCGCGACGCTGATGATAATGATATGTGTGACGATTGCACGGGTATTCGGTACTGTGCGTACGACCACTCGGAGTCGAAATATTTAGGGAGAGGTAGAAACGGAGTGAGCGGTGAGAACGTTGATTGTCGGTTCCTAGAGATGAATGAGTATCGCAAAAATATCGCCACACAAACGCACGTACGAGGCACCCGATACTACAAGAGTAAAAATATGCACGGTTCCTTTGTCGCTCCAAACACAGAGTTCTTGCTCATCAGGTCGAAATGCAACACCGTAAATTTCAGCCTTATCCGTTCCCCTGCGTAATTCCCGGACAAGCTTGCCAGTGTATGAATCCCATATTCGTACAAGCGTCCCCCGGGAAGACGTCGTAGCAAGAAGACGGCCTGATGGAGGTAACGTCAAAGTTGTCAACGCTGTTGTATGAGCGACGATAATGGACACTGGATGTTTCGTGGGTGGTGGTGGTGGTTTCCGTGGCGGCGATGAAGGCGGCGGACCATTCGTGACAGGCGGAGGACACGGGGGCAGATGGATCAGTTGGACGTGGCCTGTTTGACGCCCAGCAATTGCTAGCAGTGTCGAGAAAGGGGCTGTTGCGATTGCGAGAAGACCTAGACGATGCACATTGAATCTGGTTGTTTTGAGGAATCGATATTAGATGTTCACCTCGTGGGTTATCGCAAGTATCCCATTCCGCGTGTCGCTTAAGCTGTTCACCGACTTGAAATACAACGACTCTTCGGCGCAAAGCAACGACAAGCCAACCACGTCTACATGTGAGCCCACGGACTCGCTCCCTGAACTCCAGTTCTGCGACTTCCTTGCCAAGCGCATCGTCCCACACGATCACTTTGTTTGGAGGATAGAGTGGACTCCTACCACCACCCAAGAGGAAGAGCAGATTGGTTGTATGCAAAGGAAAAGCAGCAGCGAGTGTCCCACCGGTTAGTTCTGGTTCGCACAAGTTAGAAAGCGAATAGTACTGGAGTAATGGACCTGCCATGTTTCCGAAGGAGCTTGAGAGGCCAAGTGCGATACACCGCGAATCCTTCAGGTGTTGAAGCTGTGAAAATCTTACAGTCTGGGTCAAAGTGAGTGTCAAGGATATGGATGGGATTCGTAGACGAGATGGAGTGTCTTGCAAGATTCATGGAAGTGGACAAGGACAAGCCTCAAAATTGGTCGATATGAAGATTTTTATTGGTATAATAACGGAATCATATATCATACTCCTTCCTTCCCTCACCCTCCCAATAGCTACGGAGCACACGTCGACGTAGGTATTCTTCCAGAAGTATTATTCATGATATTCATTGCATTCCACGACTTTGGTGGTCGCAAATCAACATGTGCAAGCTGCTGACGAGCAGCTTTAAACTCAAGTTCTTCAGCTTGGTTTTGCGCAACGAGGGCAGCTCTCGCCTCCGCCTGCCTCTGTAACTCTGCCTCGGACTCGTCCGATAGATAATCAGTGAATCCTCCGTCCGACGTCACCGTGTTGTCCGACATTGATCCATTTCCATCGCTACTCCCACTGCTGCTGGACGCACTAGATGAGCTGTCGTCGCCTTTCTTGGATGGTCGTGGGATCACAAAAGATATTGGATGGTCAGCGTTGCGAGATGGCGGTGTGACAGGGGAGTTCGAGCTTGAAAGCGATGCGCGACGCCGACCGGAGCTCTGGTTACGACTGTCCGCGATAATGGCTGAAATAGACACGGAAGTCGTCGCTGGTGAGACGGTTGGCCGACGCATGCTCGTCATACGTCGTGGAGTAACTTGGCTTTCTAGATCAATATGTTTACGGCTAGGAGAAGAACGAGACGATTGGGTCCTATCCGAAAGATCCGCGGCAGGACGGCGCTGGTTGAGGTGTTGATCTATAGTAGAAGAGTTGGGAACAGATGCTGAGATTGCGGTCTCGCTTGAGGTTCTAGAAAGGTTCGCAGAAAGGAAATTGGTTGGTGGTTGCGGACTACCTCCGACACGCCTTCCAGGGATTGACATAGTGAGTGATTTTGCAGCCAAAGCCCCGGACTTAGTGGAGGGGCTCGAGGTGCCGCTATTCTTGCGATCAAAAGACGGCTTGCCGGTTCCATTACTACGTCCGGGATTTGGAGACACTGAAGGAAGGGGGCTGCCCCTGCTGGACAAGCCGTCCAACACAGCCCTAATATCTGGAGGAATAGGTACATGGTGGATGATGCTGACAGATCGCCAATCCGCAGCTGGTATGAGTTTGTATTCACTGGGAGAGGGTGGTCGACAACAGCCGGGCCAACCAGGATTGTTATACCCCGATTGCTTGGGTGGGGGTGGAGGATCTGTACGAGCCCACTGTTTGCAAGAGAGGGTTGTCAGAGACGCGATCTGGGAGATAACAAGATCGATGGACCTTGCAATATCCGCAGCCGTTGAAGCTGTCAACTAGGTGAGGGTAATTGAGCCAACGTGACCAGATACCTGGGTAACTGGAGGGCAAAATGATCACCTTCAGCATTCTTTAGATAAAGGACGTCCATGCGTGGATGCAAAGCTCTGTTTCGACAAGTTTCGCGTATGTGAGGGCATCTGTGGGCGCTTCAGAGGGCGTCAAGAGAGGAGAGGGATGAAGAAGCCGTTGACCTTGTGTGAGGAACGAAGACTTTGCACATTGGACACACACCAACGGCCTGATCTATAGAGCCTTCTGCATAGCACATTGTATAAGCTGGAAAGAGAGGGGCGACGCAGACTGCAATGAGACAGCGTCAAGGGCAACGAGACGACGGTGATAAAGGTCCGAACAAGGGGGTATCGCAGGGTATAGTCGTATTTGTACTGCGAAAAGAAAATCATTGTCCATTGCAACGCAGCGGCATGCGGCATCCTGCAGTTTCCGCGACATGAAAGAGAGAGGAAGAGCGACATCGCGGGCTGCCTCATGGCTATCGATGTCCTCAAGGCGTTAGCCATCGTTGCACATAACCACCACGAGGCATTTCTCTTACTAAAAACTATATTACTAGTACATATCCCCTACAAGCGTGATTAGATTATGTTCTCCTCAAGGCTGTGCCTCGGCATTTCAGCTTCATCTCTCCCCTCCTTCATCCATGGGTAAATCTCAAAGCAAACTCTCCCCAGAGCAACTCGCTGACCTTCAGAAGAATACATACTGTCAGTCAGTCCACTCCCAACAACGCCTCATACTGAAATTTTAAACAGTTGACAAGAAAGAGTTACAGCAATGGTAGGCCCCGGCTCCATTATTTAACTAGACTCCTCATTCATCTTGTCTAGGTACAAGGGCTTCCGGAAAGATTGCCCGTCAGGCCATCTCGACAAGACTGAATTCAGTCGAATATATAAACAGTTCTTCCCCTTTGGCGACCCGTCGGAATTCGCCGATTATGTTTTTAATGTCTTCGACGAGAACAAGAATGGCACCATCGATTTTAAAGAGTTCATCTGTGCTCTTAGCATCACAAGCAGAGGCCGATTAGATGAAAAGCTCAAATGCTCGTCGTCCAGCTTTTGTGTCCGCATCCCGCTGACGCCTTTGTGTGTGTAGGGGCCTTCCAACTATATGATATAGACAAGGACGGCACCATCACCTATGACGAGATGTTGCAGATCGTGCAATCCATATACAAGATGACTGGCGAAATGGTCAAGCTGCCTTCTGACGAGGATACACCAGAAAAGGTATATTGCACAGCCTTGTGATGATTTGTAGCCCTGACGCTTCGATCAGCGCGTCGACAAGATTTTTAGAAATATGGATAGAGATAAGGATGCTAAACTCACCTACGAAGAGTTCGTAGAGGGAAGCAAGCAGGACCCCACGATTGTGCAGGTGCGTTTCTTCTCCTCATGACAGGTTCAGCGCTTAATTACAGTTTGTAGGCGCTTTCCTTGTATGATGGATTGGTGTAGTGATATGATTTCGCGTCACCGTGTAAGTCTCGTGGACATTAGGGGGCTCGTGCTGTTCCACGCTGATCCTTTGTCAGCTCTGTACTTCTCCCTCTTATCTCATCGTCTTTGCTCCGTCGACAATGTACCACACCTAGATGGGACAAGCAGAGCCTAGTAATAACAGGCTTGTCAGACTTATCTATTCCGTCGAAATTTGATGTATACTTGTACGATCCCGCGAAAGGTAGCGGTTGACGATGAGACGCACTCAATACCATTAGTTTATTTTGCCAGTTTACCATATTTCTGCAAAACTCTGTCTTCTACATTCTTTCCAACCCACGTGTATAGGCTTTCGGCAAACTCGAGATTGTCTTTTTCTGCTTTGAAGAGCTTATTGAAGTCTTGTGGGCCAGCAGGTGCCGCTGCAGCATTCGCGAACGGAGATGCAGTCATATCCCGTGAAGAATCGGCCGCTGCGGGAAAAGAGCTTAAACTGCCGAGATGGACGAAAGCAAAGGTAAAACTCACAATTGTCGTTGCCCAAAATTAGACGGTAAAGGCCATTCAGGCCAAAGAAGTTGAGGAAGTACCAGGATAGGGAGGAGACCCAGCGAACATCCATATCTGGGGTTTCTATGCCACGCTGAAGCATAGATTTGAATCCCAATGTCAAAGGAAACGGAAGTTTGACTGTTGCTCAAACGTTAGGCTGGTGGTATATATTTCCTAGAGCTGGGGACGTACTGAGAACGAACCCTTGGAAGAAAAAGTTAATCCAACCCATAATGATCATCTGCGGCACCATCATCACCATTTGGGTTTTCATGCCGGCCATCATTCCATCCATTGCAGCAGGATCTGTGAGAGGACTGGGAGGAGCGGTGGGAGCGTCGCTCTTCGGTGGCCCATCTTTGAGATACGTTCCATTCGTGAAGGCTTCTGACAGATGTCTGGAGATAGGTGCGTAGAATGTTGGGGGCAAGGGTGAGTTGGCTGATGTAGCACGAAGGATCTGCGCACGCGCTAGCGCTCGTCTGGAAGGAGAATTTACTCGTGTAGAAGCGGAACAAGAAAGGACGTACTGCTCACGAATCGCAGCCCTTGATTGTTTTTTGGGAGTAGATTGCAGTAACAGAACGACGTAGTGCCGTAGGATACCGACTAAAATCTGGATTACTTATGAGAGGCATGATGGAATGGTGTTGAGATCGCCACATACCATGACGAGGGTGATAGGGAATAAGACCCAGTCCCGTATCTGGGGGTCGAGATATAACGAAACCCTTCACATAATGGTAAGTGCAAGTCGTGAACCTATCTGAGTGATCAACGTACGCATTATTGCTTGACATGGTTGCTGAACAAATAACTTCCACCAAATATATCACACACAACGTTACTTTACGTGTTCCCTGGTGGGACCAGAAATACTCTCAATGGACACTTCACCAACCGCTCTATTCGATTCTTACGAGCAGGACTTTCGACAATTCATCGAAACCATTCGGGACAAACTAGAAGGAGATGCGAAGGAAGCACGAGGTGGTCAGTTGTACTGCTTGCGTATTCAACACCTGCACATCTTATCTGTGTTCAATGCAGAACAACGAAGTGCTACTTTACGACAGGTAGAGATGGAGCTCGATGAAGCTGACGAAATGGTGTGATTCGTTGCATTGCTATATCCTACGCACCAGCTTACAACCACCAACGATCAGGTATCGCAGATGGACATTGAAATACAAGGCATTCCGCAATCCGTTCGCGCCCAATACCACACCCGCCTGCGAGCGGCCAAGGCGGATCTTTCGCGTTACAAGACACTCGCTGCGGACGTTCGTGGGCAACTTGCGCGCTCAGACCTTCTCTCAATAGCTTCACAACCTGGCAATTATCCTGCTTCTGACGATCCATACGGACCGTCAAGTGACCGGACACGACTGTTAGCGGGTACTTCGATATTGGAAGACGGGACCAAACGGCTGCAGCAATCTCAACGTATTGCATTGGAGACTGAGGACCAAGGCGCCGAGATTCTCTCAAACCTCAGACAACAACGAGAACAAATAGAAAATTCGAGGAATACTGTGAGTTACATCCGTGGCTTATGATCCCTGATAATTTCATTTAGATACATCCAGCTATACCGGGCGGACTTGGCAATCGACCGAGCATCAGGAACTCTGAAGAAGATGGTCAGACGGTATGAAGGCTTTCATATTCTCGCTCTGAACAAGGTCAACTTGTCGATAGATTTCTCTGACACCAGTTTTATCTTGCAGGATGTACCAACAGCGTGCGGTGACTGCCGGTATCATCATCGTACTAATACTACTCATTGCTGTCATCACGTGGGAGAAGCTCAGTTAGGGGCTCGTTTTTTAAGTTTCCATTTCTCTAGGTATTTCTCAAAAATGAATTTAAGAATAAACTGAGAGAAAGCGAGATGTAAAAAAAGAAACGTTGGGTAAGAAATGATGCCACAAAGCTAGACAATCGAATGTCGAATAATATATCATGAACTCAGATCACACGATTGACGTTCACCTATACCATCACTTTAACCTTCCAATCTCAGCTAAACTCCCGCTACTTAAATGGACTTGGACGAAATTTCATCAATTGCTATCCCTGTTGGCACGAACGCTTCCACCTGTGGGTATTGCTCACCGCCTGGACAACAGTCCACAGAGGCTACCAATTTTCGTTCTACTGCACTGGAAGCCATCAGGATTTCATGCACGGTATGCGCTAATAGTCGATATCGTAAGACCAGGCGGTGAGCGCCTAGACCTTCTCTGAGCAGGTATACCAGGGCATGATTGATCGTGGCTGGCGTCGCTCTGGCGAGTTTTCAATCTTGCTTGCCGGGGTGGCGGATCGTAACAACAAAATATTATGTCTAGGGACCTACTGTTACAAACCTGATCTTCGACGTTCATGCTGCCCGCAGTATACAATAAAGTATACTTAATTCCCGCCCATATTATTGGAACATTTGAGCGAACATAGTGCAGGCTCGATGCCCTCGCCTTCAGCCCTTCGAGAAGCCATCGGAAGTTGATTTATCGGTGAGCTTGTAGCTTTATGTTGGCACCAAGAGAACTTGATCAAAACTATCGCTTAAGTTGGAATCGATTTATCATCGACGACGGTATGGATGAGGACATGGGATCTGCTGGCACGAAGTTTGTATCATACTCTCTGTCATCTGGATCTGCAAGCTAAGATGCCCATCTTGTGTATGCCTAGACAATCACACTTCCCGAAAGCAAAACACCAACCGGCGTTGTCGTTAAGTGCGTTGATTCATGCGTCAGAGTTCGAGTTTTGCTCGGGAGAATCACCTTCACATACTTTTGAGGTCACTCGCCTTTTCCTTCATTTAATGCCTGACGCCGGGTTAATCTTCTCAATTAGGTCACATTAGAGGACTCGTCTTACACTTCTGAGAAATTCGCGCTCTATGAGAAATATCAAAACGACATTCACAATGACACCAGGAACTCTCCTCAGGGCTTTAAGCGGTTTCTTGTTGACTCGCCTCTTATTGTAGGTGCAAACTTGCGACATATATTTCATTGATGTGATATCTTCTGTAGAGTGAACCTATCCCTTATCTCAAACCACCACCAAAGCATCTGCCTTTAAATTACGGGTCTTACCACCAGCTTTACAGGGTTGATGGGAAACTTGTTGCAATGGCGGTGCTCGACATTCTTCCGAGTTGTGTATCAAGTGTCTATTTCATGTATGATAAATCATGGGAAAGGTTTTCACTTGGAAAGGTGAGATGAAAGGGCGAAACCATTTCTTATTGTGCACTGAGGAGACAAAAGCTCAGCGCCCTACGGGAGGTCTCTTTGGCCAGGGAGATTCATGAGTTGGGACTTCATGAAATGCAATCATTATACATGGGTTCGTGTTTGGCTTTGATCTCTTATGAATCCTAACGTCCATAGGATTTTACATATATTCCTGTCAGAAGATGCGGTACAAGGGAGAGTACTCACCTTCATACCTGGCTGATCCAGTGATTACATTCCAATATTTTCCCATATACTTTCTGATGCACAATAGGAAACATATGAATGGTTCCCTCTTGAGGAGTGTATCCAACTTCTGCAAAAATTTAGATATGCCTGTTTCTCAAAACCAGAACATTGTATTGATGGCGAAGATTCACCTTCAGGTACGGCAATATAGAAAGTTTTTCAAAAAGACACCTTTTTCATTTTTTTTTGTTAGAGGACCAGCAGCTCAACATTGAGGATTTGGCGGATGTTCACGTCCTCAGTCGCTCAGCCGACGGAGATCTGATAGCTATCCCCATCTCTGTAAGTAAAGCTTTCACCTGCGAATGACTCATTAATCATATCGTCGCTCATACGCTTCAGGAAACTTCATACTGGCAATATAAGCAAGTGCGGCGTGAGTTAAGTTCTTGCATTCGGGGACTTGGAATGAAGTTGACGCGGGGAGTTGCCTTTGCGGTGTGACATGGTTATTTAGCTCGTGACATATCACTATTATTTTAGTACTCTCAAGTATAAGTTCACCGCTACTACCTGATAGCAATTAAAAATGGTGCGCTGTCGTTGTTTTCAGGGCCCCCTTGAGGACCTAACTAATTGAACCTAGCTGCGTCGGCAAGTGCGAGAGCGCAGACAGTATGTGTATGCGAAATCCCTAGAAGCGCAGGAGAGACAAACATACGAGCGAAAGCAGCAGCTGAAGGATGTTCTGGCGACAGGCAAAAAGTTACCGACAGAGTTGAAAAAAGATGTAAGGGATCTTGGGAGGGACTTGGCACTCGATGAAGGGCAAGCAGGTGCGTTGTCGTACATCCTTTTCTTACTTCATTTGCTTACGAACGCCTTGGCAGATCCGACCACACATATCGACAATGAGTACTCTCGTGCAGGCTTTCAGGACCCAAAAATAGTGATTACAACATCGAGAGATCCAAGCTCAAAACTTCTACAATTTACCAAGGTGCCATTCTTTGCCTTGAATACCTAACCTCATCTAACCCGCCTCAGGAACTGAGACTTGTTTTCCCGAACTCTCACAGAATAAATCGTGGAAACTATGTTGTGAAAGAGCTGGCAGAGGCCTGCAGAGCGAATGAGGTGACGGATCTAATTGTTCTCCATGAACATCGCGGAATACCAGGTTCATGTCCATGCATCACTATGTCCGTCTTTCTAACAGTTTTCAGATGCTATGATTGTTTCCCACTTTCCCCATGGGCCCACCATTTATTTTACGTTGAACAACGTCGCTCTTCGGCATGATATCGGGACATACAAAAATTCAACCGTTTCCGAACAATACCCACACCTAATATTCGAAAATTTCTCTTCACACCTCGGTGAACGCGTGCGAGACGTGCTAAAATACTTGTTCCCAGTGCCGAAGGAGGACAGCAAACGTGTAATGACGTTTGCGAATGAAGATGATTTTATTTCATTCAGGTGAGCCTTGTAAGATTGACCCCCCTTATATCTAACTTTTTGTAGGCATCACGTTTTTGTGAAAACAGGTCGTCCGGTGCAATTGGCCGAAGTTGGACCTCGATTTGAGATGAAACGTGAGTAATTACAACTAATTGTTTTTTTCATTTTAAAAGAGTTCGACTAAAGGCAACAATTAGCCTATGAAATTAGACAAGGAACCATAGAACAAACGGAAGCTGAGCGGGAATGGGTCCTTACTCACTATACACGCACTGCGAAGAAGCGGAGTGTTCTCTCAGGTCCACGTTCATCAGAACCTCCTACCAAGCGCACCAAACACAGATAATGAACCTTGAAGGTCCATAATCATGCCTACTCGACAGGAGGAGCGCGCCACCTCCCTCGAGGGCTCAACGAGGAATCTGCGCATCCTGTCAATCAGGTGCAATAGAATCCCTCAGGGCATCTGCTTCGTCCTTCGAATGAGTTTTCCAAAGAATTCATCAGTATACCATAATTTGTCAAGTATGATAATGTAGGCCGTCAATCGACAGACAACTGCTTATCGAGAGCTGAAAATCCTTCAAAGAAAGAGCTAAATAAGTCGATGGCATTCTGGACGTCATGCGATCCTGCCGTCTCACGGATCGAGTGCATAGACAACATCGCGTTGCCAACATCAACCGTGCGAATGCCTATTTTGGATAACATAGGCCCCACCGTAGATCCACATGCCCTAACAAACGAGGACTTATGAGATAGTCCATCAACTTTACGGCAACACACCACTCACATGTCGTTTCGCACTTCGAACTCTTGTACTCTTCCACCTTTGCGCT
>Ga0307507_10012754_pt1 | contig 10321 bp, 6 predicted proteins | sample 7_EM_MG_FD_207223 | JGI IMG/M metagenome (GOLD analysis project Ga0307507, IMG submission 207223) | Populus trichocarpa ectomycorrhiza microbial communities from riparian zone in the Pacific Northwest, United States - 7_EM | ecosystem: Host-associated > Plants > Roots > Unclassified | place... | reverse complement strand
TTGTTAGATTTTCTCTTAAATATCCTATCATATTATATTAAGTACATGATTCTATTTAATTCTGCCCATTCACTATTTTACTTATTTCCTAGAAGTGTATCATTTCCTCTTACTCATCAAGTCTTGGCAATTCTTGGCTCAATTCCGATCGGTTGCCACGGAATTGCTGTTTCACCGGAGGACCCACCTTTAGGCACTTTCCACCGTATTATAGTCGCAACGGATTTCGTCGAAGTTACCTTAAACATTTACTACCTCCGAGGTATGTCGTCCGACTAAAATCGGGGGAAATTGTGGTATGTTGTGTTGGGCTTGTGCTATTTAAGGGTTGTAGGCTCGGGTCTATAGGTAGGCTATACGATAGCTTGGGTTATAACTAGCCTACTCTGTTGATCCTCGTGCTTTTTAATCCGCCTGAGTTAATCTAGGGTTGTCCTCATGCTAGAAGCTGATTTGAAGGAGCTCGATTCATGTGTGGGACTTATACATCGCTGATTTGGGGTCTTGCCCTGATGGAATAGGTTGCGCAAGTGGTTAGTATGGCGATAGAGGGAATAGTCGGTAAATGGAAAGGATGGTGATTGCTTGGTGGGGTTGAGAGAAATTTCTGGGAGGAGGTAGGCCTACTGCGTGGGAATATGGGCGGGTTTCATGGAGCCTATTTTCGACTTCTTTGATACGTATTTACCGGCAATGAGCTGTACTGTATATTGTTGACTTAGAGAATAGAGGGGATGGGGATTAAGGAACATGATGATCATATGGGCAAAGCCTAACTAGAATTCTAAAGAAGGGAAAAGGACAAGAAAAATAAGAATGAAAAAAGGAAAAAAGGAAAAAAAAAAGCATATGAATAGTAAGTAGCCGGGTGAAAATCGGAAATAGCTGTTTATCAAAGACTAGTTACATCTAAATCGACAGAGGGCTTTCTAACACGAATCGTGCACTGGGCAATTACTTATGGAATGAGTATATGTGCGGTAACGGCGGAGGAGGAATATATACGAGAAAAGCTAAGAGAAAAATGAAGAAGGCGATGAGGAAATATCGGTTGAATGTGAAAGGGAGGATTGACCGGGTGCTATTAGGCCGGGTGTGAGTTTTCCTTGGGGGGGGTAAGAGCTTTGGGGGGGAGATGGAAGGGGGTTGAGGCAGCGCTGATGGTTCGGTCGAGGAGGAAACTTCGGCCATGACAACAGCGCTTCCCACCAATCTGAGTATTATGGAAACCAAAGATTAAATTAAAAACTGTAAATACATAGGAGAATACCCATGAGAAATTAATATTCGATCTAGAGAAATTTCTTTATGTGGTGTTGAAAGGGCGAGGTGATAAGGAGGGTTCCGTTGCCCGTACCGGAGCAATAAATCGAGTGATAAGAGAAAACTAGAAACTCCTTCCTCTCTGTCTATCCGGATACCTAAAACCTATCAGAATATTATTATTTTTAAATAGTGTGGCCCAAGCCTGAAAAACAAGCAGATATCTGCGGGCATCTCCAGATATCTGCAGGCATCTTCAGATATCTGCCGGTATCTTCGGATATCTGTAGATGTGAGCCACCCTTTAACAAAATAATGACCTGTCATAAGGAATATACCGAAAGCCTGCCGGCGCCGCCAGGCCCCATGAAGCCGGCAGGCTTCTCCAAAGCCTGGCCGCTTGCGAACACTGGTCCAAACCATTTGTCCGAACCCTTTGTTCAAATAATAAGCCCACTACTGCGAAAGCGTACCGAGCGTCAGAGACTTTCAACACCCTCTGCACACCTGACCAACTCTCCACGGCAATTCTCTATCTTTTCTATTCCATATCTGCCATATCCCCTTCACTTACCCCTTAGATTCCCTAATGCGCAATATCTCCATCCTCCATTTATTAGATTGATAGCAATTATAATATCATAATCATAAGAGGAGTAGGCAAACGCTCCATAGGCCTAAATTTAAGTTTCTCATTTTAACTCTTAACCTTATTTGCCCAAACTCGTCATCACCAATACACGCTGTCTACGCACCAGATCCCCGGATCACCAAATCTCGATCCTTCCAGGCTACGGGCAGGGGACCACAGGAGCTTTCCGAAACCAGAAACCCTAATACTACAATCGCTTCCATAGGAGAGCAAGAAAGACAGAAAGAGGGAAAGAGAAAAATAAGTTCTTGGTTTCTAGGTTCGTAGGAGTTGGTAGCACCGCTGACATCCTTTACAATAAAATTTGGAGCGGATCCACTACGACAGCAGGAATCTGGGCCAGCCTCCTAATCCTTTCGATAACCACAGATCCTGATCTTGTGTGTTCGGTGCGCACATATATATATCTGAGTAGATTTTGTTTATCTCGGCGTGGAGGGGACCTCCTCCCCAGATACGGACATATGTTTACAAGCGCCAGAGATACAGGAGGGTAATTGCACTCCCGGGTGCCCAGAAATTCCTTTCCTGATACTCTCCGCACAAATGAAGTGGGTATGAGTGCCGGTGAATGCGGTAATCACCTCCGGATCTGAGCCGCAGGCAGGAATCTGAATGATTGCTGCGGGTGATAATGTATGAATATAGGAATGGTGCGCCATCACCAGTCTTAAGATCATTGGACAAGATGAATTGCCTTCACTTAAGAAAAAAATAATCAAAAGAGCTATTTCCTGCGGAATGGGTTCAATATATTATACCAAACTGAATAAGTCTGCGGTACTCGCTCACATCCCCACCTCGTCCTCGCTCTCCTCCTTTCCCTTTTTTTTTTTCGAAAAAAGAACAATGAAATATCATACAAAACAAGAAAAATTGAATACAACATGCCAAATCAAAACCAACCCACCACTCACTTCCCAACAACCTCAAGACTAAACAAAGACTTCTCATTAGCCATGGTACTAATCATCTTAGCGGCCTACGGTAATTCGCTATACTTGCCTCATAATCATCCATAGACCCATCCACCACAGCCTCATCCACACCCACAGTACACGCAATTAGAAACATATCAAGTATCATAATTTCTTAGTATCACCATGAACACGTCCTGTCCGCACAACTCAATCTTGATATTATTTCCAGGAATGGTTTCCAAGGGTACGCAGGCCTTGACGCTCACCGCCGATTCCGGGGTGGAAGGGAGAACAATTGCTGGGGGATCTGGTAAGGATAAATAGCGGAGTTGACGCAAATAGGGTGGGGCGAATGTTGATTCTATTGTTGCTTCGGAAAGAAATTGGAGAGACGCTGGAGCCAGGGCGGTTGGGGAAGATGAGGGTGTGAGCAGTGTAAATCGAAAGATTGGGCCGGTGATTGGTGATATTTTCTCCGAGTTTTTGGTTATTGTTTTTTTTTTTTTGCTCTGAGAATATACTCGGCTTGGTAATTATCTAGAGAATGAGATATGTGGTAGCCGCGGAGGAGGGACATAAACAAGAAGAGCTAAGAGACAAATGAAGATGGCGATGAGGAAATACCGATTGAGTGCGAACGGGAGGGTTGACCGGGGGCTGTTCGGAAGGGCATCAATTTCCATTGGGGGGCATAAGAGCTTTGGGGATGAGATCGAATGGGGTTGAGGCAACACGGATTGTGCGGTTGAGGAGAGGTCACGTTCTGTGGGCTTGGGAAAAGGGTCTTTGAGGTCTAATACTGCTTCCTGTTCATTGGAGTGAGCTAGCAGGGGTGCGGGTTGAGTGTTACAGTCTGTGATGTTGGTATCGGTGTCATGACTTCGAGATTGCAGGTCTGCCGCACACCCGTCCTCATGTCCAGTAGACTGCGGGAGGGATCCTTGGCCATCAGGTTCTGTCCCGTGGGAATTGGAATTCTCTTGTAAGATCCTAACAACTTCATAATGTTGTTCCGAGAGGGCCAAAGATAATGGGGTTTGATTTTTGTGATCTGGTGTGGTGGGGCGGACGCCGTCCTTTCCTAAAAGGATCTTTGCTACCTCACTGTGCCCATTGACGGCCGCCCATGCGAGTGGCGTTCGGCCATATTTGGTGTCTGCCTGGTTGGGATTGATGTCCCCTCGTTCCAAAAGCATCTTTACTACCCCCTCATGCCCCTTCTCAGCCGCCCACGAGAGTGGCGTTTGGCCATATTTGGTGTCTGGCTGGTCTGGATTGACGTCCCCTCGTTCCAAAAGCATCTTCACTATCCCCTCATGCCCGTTCACAGCCGCTAACAAGAGTGGCGTTAGGCCATATTCGGTGTCTGCCTGGTTGAGATCGACGTCCCCTCGTTCCAAAAGCATCTTCACTATGCCCTCATGCCCGTTCTTAGCCACCCACCACAGTGGCGTTCGGCAATATTTGGTGTCTGCCTGGTTGGGATTGACGTCCCCTCGTTCCAAAAGCAACTTTACTACCGCTTCATGCCCCTTCTTAGCCGCCCACGAGAGTGGCGTTAGGCCATATTCGGTGTCTGCCTGGTTGAGATCGACGTCCCCTCGTTCCAAAAGCATCTTCACTATGCCCTCATGCCCGTTCTTAGCCACCCACCACAGTGGCGTTCGGCCATATTCGGTGTCTGCCTGGTTGGGATTGACGTCCTCTCGTTCTAAAAGCATCTTTACTATCCCCTCGTGCCCGTTCTTAGCCACCCACCACAGTGGCGTTCGGCCATATTTGGTGTCTGCCTGGTCGGGATTGACGTCCTCTCGTTCCAAAAGCATCTTAAATACCCCCTCATGCCTGTTGGCAGCCGCCCACCACAGTGGGGTTTGGCCATATTTGGTGTCTGCCTGGTTGGGATTGACGTCCCCTCGTTCCAAAAGCAACTTTACTACCCCCTCATGTCCACCCTTAGCCGCCCACCAGAGTGGCGTTTCGCCATATTCGGTGCCTGCCCGGTTTAGATCGACGTCCCCTCGTTCCAAAAGCATCTTCACTATCCCCTCATGTCCACCCTTAGCCGCCCACGAGAGTGGCGTTCGGCCATATTTAGTGTCTGCCTGGTTGGGATTGACGTCCCCTCGTTCCAAAAGCATCTTCACTATTCCCTCATTCCCTCTTTGAGCCGCCCACCATAGTGGTGTCTGGCCATATTCGGTGTCCGCATGGTTGGGATTGACGTCCCCTCGTTCTAAAAGCATCTTTACTACCCCCTCATGCCCGTTCTTAGCCACCCACCACAGTGGTGTTCGGCCATATTCGGTGTCTGCGTGGTTGGGATTGACGTCCCCTCGTTCTAAAAGCATCTTGACTACCCCCTGATGCCGGTTCTTAGCCGCCCACCACAGTGGTGTCTGGCCATATTCGGTGTCCGCATGGTTGGGATTGACGTCCCCTCGTTCCAAAAGCGTCTTTACTACCCCCTCATGTCCACCCTCAGCCGCCCAGGAGAGTGGCGTTTGGCCATATTTGGTGTCTGCCTGGTCGGGATTGACGTCCTCTCGTTCTAAAAGCATCTTTGCTACCCCCTCACGCCCGTTCTTAGCAGCCCACCAGAGTGGCGTTCGGCCATATTTGGTGTCTGCCTGGTTGTGATTGACGTCCCCTCGTTCCAAAAGCATCTTCACTATCCCTTCATGCCCCTTCTGAGCCGCCCACGAGAGTGGCGTGTTGCCATATTCGGTGTCTGCCTGGTTGGGATTGACGTCCTCTCGTTCTAAAAACATCTTTGCTACCCCCTCTTGCCCGTTCTCAGCCGCCCACGAGAGTGGCGTTTGGCCATATATGGTGTCTGCCTGGTTGGGATTGACGTCCCCTCGTTCCAAAAGCATCTTCACTATCCCCTCATGCCCCCTCTGAGCCGCCCACAAGAGTGGCGTGCGGCCATAGTCGGTGTTTGACTGGTCTGGATTGACGTCCTCTCGTTCCAAAAGCATCTTCACTATCCCCTCATGTCCACGCTCAGCCGCACATGAGAGTGGCGTTCGATCATATTTGGTGTTTGCCTGGTTTGGATTGACGTCCCCTCGTTCCAAAAGCATCTTCACTATCCCCTCATGCCCCCTCTGAGCCGCCCACAAGAGTGGCGTGCGGCCATAGTCGGTGTTTGACTGGTCTGGATTGACGTCCTCTCGTTCCAAAAGCATCTTCACTATCCCCTCATGTCCACCCTTAGCCGCCCGCGAGAGTGGCGTTCGGCCATATTTAGTGTCTGCCTGGTTGGGATTGACGTCCCCTCGTTCTAAAAGCATCTTTACTACCCCCTCATGCCCGTTCTTAGCCACCCACCACAGTGGTGTTCGGCCATATTCGGTGTCTGCGTGGTTGGGATTGACGTCCTCTCGTTCTAAAAGCATCTTGGCTACCCCCTCATGCCCGTTCTCAGCCGCCCACGAGAGTGGCGTTCGGCCATATATGGTGTCTGCCTGGTTGGGATCGACGTCCCCTCGTTCCAAAAGCATCTTCACTACCCCCTCATGTCCACCCTTAGCCGCCCACCAGAGTGGCGTTTGGCCATATTTGGTGCCTGCCCGGTCTAGATCGACGTCCCCTCGTTCCAAAAGCATCTTCACTATCCCCTCATGCCCCCTCCGAGCCGCCCACAAGAGTGGCCTTTGGCCATATTCGGTGTCTGCCTGGTCGGGATTGACATCCTCTCGTTCCAAAAGCATCTTCACTATCCCTTCATGCCCCTTCTGAGCCGCCCACGAGAGTGGCGTGTTGCCATATTGGGTGTCTGCCTGGTTGGGATTGACGTCCTCTCGTTCTAAAAGCATCTTCACTATCCTCTCATGCCCGTCCTCAGCCGCCCACCAGAGTGGCGTTTGGCCATATTTGGTGGCTGCCCGGTTGGGATCGACGTCCCCTCGTTCCAAAAGCATCTTCACTACCCCCTCATGTCCACCCTTAGCCGCCCACCAGAGTGGCGTTTCGCCATATTTGGTGCCTGCCCGGTCTAGATCGACGTCCCCTCGTTCCAAAAGCATCTTCACTATCCCCTCATGCCCCCTCCGAGCCGCCCACAAGAGTGGCGTTTGGCCATATTCGGTGTCTGCCTGGTCGGGATTGACATCCTCTCGTTCTAAAAGGATATTCGCAACCTCCACGTACCCCCTCCATGCTGCCCATGTGAGAGCCGTCATCCCCATACAATCGATTGCATTAACATCCCATTCCCTCATCTTGAGTGCAGAAGCAGCCATCTCCACAATCCCAAAAAATGATGCTGCGTGGAGTCCTGTAAATCCCGTAACCTCTCCCTCCCTGATAAAACCTGGGCCCCACCATACTCTATTTTTATTATAGTGCAATAAGAGTACTTGAGCAGATATGTGTTTATCGAATCTATCAAGAAGCCGAAGTGCAAGAATTTTGACATTTTCCGTCATCCCCATTCTTGTGTGGTTCCCCCAGTAGCAGGAAGCATATTCTAGAAGGTGCATTTTTGAGGGGGCCAGATAGTCAGTTGGCGAAAGATCGTTGATACATCCAAAATTCAGGTATGTCAAGCAAACCTCCGCAATTGTTTCGTGGGGACTATGGAATAGTGTCCGATTGCTTAAGAGATACTCCTGCAGAGTGAAGTGTACTAGTCGGACGGTGGACGAAGACGCCTCGACAGTCACAAGACCCAGACAAGATGACCGGAGTGTCTGTAACGAAAGTATGTTTTTCGGATCCAGATCTGGAGATCCAATCTCCACTCCCAGAGCATGACACAGCTCTTCGGCTAGTAATGGCCGTTCTGCATACAGCACCCACATGAGGACCTTCAATCCGAGTACCGATTTATTTCCCTTCTGGGTTTTCAGTCGTGCTAGAGTTGAAGTGTAGGCGTCGCTCAGTCCACTGCCTCGCGCCATGTTCTCAAGCTTCCTTCTTCTCTGACCAATTGTCACCTCTCCTAGAATAGCGTCAATATTTAGCGAAACGAGGAGGAATCTAGACACAAGCAATTATAAGTATACATCATAATAGGGTGGAAACGTCAATTGCTCCTACTCACATATCGGACATCTTGTCCAGAATAGTCCTAACAATGTCCGCCCGTAAATCATCATCCATCGCCTCCGGTTCATCATCCCTGTCTATCCTCATCTCCAGGTAATCCTTGATATCTCCCGTATTAGGACTAATAGGTATCACAATCACCCCGGTGAAATATTTATGAACACTTCCGGTGATATGTGGCCTCCCGGTGAGGAATATTCTTGTCTTGGGGGACCTCCGAACAATATCTCTCAGTGACTCGAGAAGCTCTGGCAGATGTCTCGGCAGGCATTCGTCGAGAGCATCTATACAGATGAAGACGTGAGGTAATGAAGCGATAACGGTCCCCAGCATTCGCATCAAATCCGCCAGGAGCGGTCCTCTACCCCCAAACTCCCTTTTCCCCTTTTGAAACGCCTCGCGCACATCTTGCGGGATGTCCCCTCTGCCTACTAGCTGCTTTAGAATCGCTCCCATCATGTTGACGATTGTCTGCTCTTCGTGAGCAAGGAAGTCGCAGTAGAACCCTGTAACGGCGATATCTCCATCTCCCGCTTGATCGCACAGCCAGTCGATCACCAACGAACTGGTATTCCTCGCCGTCAGTCGAATCCGCTTCTTTCAAATAACCCACCACTTACCTCAGATATGTCTTCCCTACCCCCGGATTCCCGGAGCAAAACAAGACAGGCTTATCGATTCCGTCCCTCCATTCCCGGAACTCGCTTGTCTCTAAAAGCCAATCCCCGACACCGCCGAATCGGCCCGTGCGCACTCCTTGGTGCCTATTACTTGGCTCTAGTGGGGATAGCCAACGCATGACCTGCGCATCCTCGTCGGACTTATAGAAGGTTGTGTTGAAACTACCCGTGATGTTGCCGGAGTGGGAATTGCCATCGCCGATGTTGACCGACTGTGTATGTGTAATTTGGGCCATGGTGTTCTGTTTAAAATTTTTGTTAAAGGTAATAATGGTCCGGTAATCTGTAGTGGTATTGGGGGAGTTTATAGAATTTCTGTGACTAGAGCTGAAGAAAGCGGGGCGATGTGGCGAGCTGTGTGACAATATCGTGGCGGTACTTGAGGAGCATCCAGCCACCTCCACACGATGACACCCCATGACTAATACAGTTCGAGGTGTTGGAAGAATTTCCAAGTCCGAGTTCCTCTTTCTTTGAGCGCGCAATTATATAAAGTACCTGAGTGGATACCGACAGATACGGCACAGCGGAAAAAAACTTCAACAAGGGGAAAGACTAGCTTCAGTGCACGTGGGGGATATGGATTCCTGATACTTCTCTTGGTACTACCTCTTGTAACTATTCCATAGTTAATTCACTTAAACCATCATTTTGGCCATTTTGTTTTATAGTTGTGGCATTGCTCACCAAAAATTTCGTCGTGGCGCCCCCCCCAGTATGCCCTTAGTACATCACACCTAATTACGAGCAGTGTGCTTGGGAGTATGGCGAGAAGGACTAGGAACTATTGAAGCTGGTGGAATCGTGAAAGGTCCATTAACTTTCAAGCAATGTACTGGACCTGGTACTACCATACTGAGCACTGCTAACCTTATGAAATTTAATGTCGGTGTGCTAACCACCCCTTAGCTAGTTTTGATTTTCGTTTTTGGTAGAGGTTTGGCTCGCGGTACGCCAAATCTGCGCAGAGAAGATCAAAGAAATTATATATCCAGGGGCATCCTTAGAGAGGGCTCCCTTAGCGAGGCTTGGCAAATATTGGCAGGCAGTTTTAGTTGATTGGGACCTGGTGTGCTCTTCTTTCAATGCCAAGCCTCGCTGGGGTGCTGCCTTGCCGAGGGCTCCCCACTGCCTATTATTTGAAAACCATCAGAACCTAGAACAGAGCCCCCGCTGGCTACTTACCCATTTCTCGCTGCCACGGCTAGCCCATCAAGCTGTCCCTTGGCAACAGCCGAGGACTTCCTTTAGGTCCTGTTTGCTACGCCGGAATCAGACCACCGTTAGGATCTGGGCTCTAAGCTTAAACTTGAAAAACAAAGTGCAAAACTTCCAAACTCTAGAGTTTGGATATTAGGGATGTTTAGCGGGGAGCCATGAACGTGAACTTGAACATTGCCATGTCTTACAAATGGACTAACCTGTTCATAGAGAGAAGAGGTTCTGCGGGGTAGGAGGAACATTCCAGCACCAGAAATAGAGCACCCGCGATAAAATTTATCCTCATCCAGAATGGTCTATGGAATCATTCTAAGCCAATCAGCCACTTTATTTACATTGTTTACATTCTGAAGTTCGCACTAATTGACACTAATTTATGAATTGTGCACATTCATCTTTACGGAGGTACCGTAAATTCTTTTACGATTCGCCATCTGAGGATTCTGAGAGACCGAGTCATTAGCCCAAGATAGGTTTAGTTTGGAAAGCTGAGATGATCAAACAAGGCCAAAGCACTCAGGTTATACCAT
>Ga0307507_10012752_pt1 | contig 10322 bp, 8 predicted proteins | sample 7_EM_MG_FD_207223 | JGI IMG/M metagenome (GOLD analysis project Ga0307507, IMG submission 207223) | Populus trichocarpa ectomycorrhiza microbial communities from riparian zone in the Pacific Northwest, United States - 7_EM | ecosystem: Host-associated > Plants > Roots > Unclassified | place... | reverse complement strand
GGTTTCCCGACCAAACGTCCTATCGACGTTCTTTCCAACATCGAAACAGCCGTTGGTCGAAATATCGCGGAACGACATCTACGGCATTGCCGTTCTACATAGGCTTTTCGTCGCTGGGCTTCTCGATGAAGGCGCACCGCTCGGCGCGTATCTCTTCGATGGCGTGCTCCAGCCGCTCCACCGGCTGCACGCCGGTGAGCCGCGAGACCTCGCCGCCCGACGCATCGACGTTCACGAAGGAAGGCAGGAGCGACACGTCGTAGGTGGCGGCCAAGGAGCCGCCCTCGTCGCCGTCGACGTTGACGTGGTCCACGTGGCCGTCGCCGTTGCAGGCCTTCATGGCCTCCTCGAGCCGCGGCTTCATGCGCTTGCACGCGGGACAGCTCTCGCTGGAGAACGCGAGCATGCGCGGGTGGCCGGTGACCTTGGCCGCCGCCTTCACGTCGCCCGCGCGGTGCGCGCCACAGGCCTCGGTGCCGGTGTCGCATGCCTCTTCCCCGGGGGTGCCGGCCGCCATAACTTGGAGATTCGGATTCGGATTCGGATTCGGATTCGGCTCCGGCTGGCGGGCATGATGCCGCCAGGCCAAGGTCGCGCTGCTGAAGATGCCAATGACGAAAAGGGCCCCAACGGCTCTGGAAAGAAGACGCATGCTCGAAGGTCTCAACCATAGACGGCCCCGGGCGTGCACGCCAGCCCGGGGGGGCCGAAAACACCGTCTCGGGCCGGAAAAACGGCCGCCGCCGGCTTCTGCGCAGGCCGCCTCACATCTTCCCGATCCTAACCTCCGCGTTCTCTGAATGAACGCCGCCATGCTTTTTCGACAACCTCAGGTCGATGGTTGAGGCTTTCTCGCAGCATGAAGCGAAGGGTCGAGCGCCGTTCCAGTCAGGAGCAGCGCACTCAGGACGATCATCGCGAAGGCCAGGGAATGCAGGCCGGCCGTCGTTGCCTGCTTTCCGTAGAAAAACGCGAGCAGGCTCGAGGCCGCGACCGCGCCGAGATAACCCGCCGTGCGCTGAAGCCCTGCGGCCGTGCCGATATCGCTGGCAGGTGCCTGTTCGTAGACGGCGGCCTGATTGGCGACCGCGTTCGTCCCCTGCGCGATGCCGAAGATGACTCCAACGATGCCGATTTCGATGCGCGATGCCCTATCCTTCAGGAGATAGAGCCCTCCCCAGCCGAGGAGCATCGTGAGTGCAGCGAGCATAAGCGGAGCGCGAAGCGTCTTCGTTCGCGAAGCAAGGAGCGTGGTGGCCATCGACACGACCGACAACGGAAGCGTCGCGATCCCGGCCTCGGTCGGCGTATACCCGAGCGCGGACTCCATCCACTGCACGAATCCGTAGAATACCGCGTACGTGGGTATGCAGGTAACGCAGAAGCGAAGGTAGGTCGCGCTGAGGGCCTTGTTCGCCGCGAGCATTCGCACATCGAGGAATGGGTGCGCGTTCGTCCGGCGAAGGGAATGGACGATGAGCGCCGCGACGAGCGCTCCCGCAATCGGGACGAGAGACCACCGCGGTCCGTTCTTCGCGCCCATCGCAAGAAACATCGTCGCGACGACGGCGCCCGCGAAGAGCGAGATGCCGGCGACATCGATGCTCGCCGTCGTCTCCTCGGCTTCGCCCGCGCCATCGCGCTCGACGAAGAGAAGACACAGCAGAATACCGATGGCGGCGAGCGGGACGTTGACGAGGAACACGGCGCGCCAGCTGGCTGCCCCGGTCAGGAACCCGCCCAGCGTGGGGCCAATCGCCATGCTGGAAAGGGCCGCGAGCGAAAGAACACCGAGCACCGATCGGGGCGTTTCGCGACCCACGCTCCGTGCATGCGTGCGGAGAATGCGCATTGCGGCTGGGTAAGCGGCCGATGTCCCGATGCCGAGAACGATGCGGACGCCCACGAGCGCACGCAGCGAAGGAGCGAGCGCGCCGCCGACGCCCCCCAGAAAGACGAGGAAAAGCCCCCCGAGGAAGACGCGTCGCGCGCCCCAGCGGTCTGCGAGCTTGCCCATGGTCGGCTGCGCGACGGCGCTCGTCACGTAAAGCGCCGCAATGAGCCACACCGTCTGCGAGACGCTCGCGCCGAAAGCGCGGCCGATGGGATCGAGCGCCGTTGCGATCATACTCGAGTTGATGGGGTTCAAGAGACAGCCGAGCGCGAGCGGCGCGATCAGCGCAACGCCGAATGCGCCGCGTCCTTTTTGGGGTGCGCTCATGGCCCGAGGACCTTCTTGAGCAGCGACATCGCTTTCAGCAGCTCCTTCTGCTCGGCCTCGTCCAGGCGCTCCTCCAGCACCTTGGTCAGCCATGCTTGCCGAGCGGCGCGGGCCGCGAGGAGCGCTTCTTTTCCAGCTTCGGTGAGGTAGCTATTCAGGTGGCGTCCGTCGTTTGGGTCGGGCTTCCGAATGACGAGCCCCTCCTCCTCGAGGGACGCCACCGTCACACCCATCGATTGCGGCTTCACATGCGCGGCACGCGCCAGATCGGCGACCGTCGCCGGACCGAGCTTGTCCAATCGAGACAGAACCGACCACTGCGACATCGAGATCGAGAGCCCCCCGGCCGATTCGGCACGCAGCCGCCCGATCAACTGTGAAGCAATTTCCCGCAGCTCGTTTGCCAGCAACTCGCACCGTCGTCGATCCGAACCCATACGCCGAGGTTAGATCTAGAAGTAAAACTGACAAGTTAAATTTGGAAGTTTAACTTCCTACATGCGCGACCGAAAAGATGGGGCGTCACGGAGGCGTCATCGCCGGTGACTGCGTGGCGCATCGTTTCTTCGTTCCGCCCGAATGGCTGGTCGCGGACGGCAGTGGCGCGGAGCGGGCTGATCCTTCACACTCGAACCGCGGCCCGGATTCGACGGGGCGCGGGTGTCCACCGGTGGCAAAAGATGAGCTCATCTGCGCCCTACATGTTAGTAAAGTTTCTTAACTATTGTTGCCAGAACCTTCGCTTCATCCGAAGCTCGCCATACGAAGGGGTTTAGCCATGAAGAGGACCAGAGTTGCCAAGTTGGCACCGTATGCCGTGACCTTGGGGGCGTTCGTCGCGTGCTCCTCGGAAACGTCCAACCCGGGCACCGATCCCGCCGACTCCGAATCCGCAACACCGTCGGCCGCCGAAAACGATGCGCTCCTCGGCAACGCGAGCGACCAGCACGTGGACGAGCTCGACGCGGCAGCGTGGCTTCGTCCCATGACGCTCGGAACGCGTGGCTGGCAGGTGCAAAGCAGCGCCATTGCCACGCAAGCCGGCGAGCAGATCTCACAACCGGGCTACGCGACCCAGGGCTGGCTCCCCGTCAAGCCGGACGACGCAGGTGCACCCGGAACCGAGATCAATGCCCTCGTGCAAAACGGTGAGTGCGACAACGTCTACTACTCCGACAACATGCGTAAGTGTTTCGGCTACATGGCCGAGCGTGGACCGGTCTCCGTCGCACGCTTCGCCGTGCCGTGGTGGTTTCGCACGGATTTCACGGTGCCGCACGAGTCGCTGGCCCGCAACAACCAAGGCAAACTGCTCATCCCCGGCGTCGTCGGCGAGGGCGATGTTTGGGTCAATGGCACCTTGGTCGCCACCCGCGACATCGTGTCGGGCGCGTTCGCCGGTCGCACCATCGACGTCTCGTCGTTGGTCCATGAAGGGAAAAACTCGCTCGCCATCAAGATGTATCCGAACGATGCCGCCTCCATGTTCACGGTGGACAACGTCGATTGGGCGCAAATTCCGCCGGACAATCAAACCGGGATTCAATTTCCCATTCAACTCCAGTTGTCCACTGCACTCTCCGGCTCCAATGCCCACGTCGTCCAGCACAACGCCGCGGACTTGAAGAGTTCCGCGCTGACCGTGAAGGTCGACGTCACCAACGACTCCGATCGCGAGCAACAAGGCGCGGTGAGCGCCGCGGTGATTGCGCCCGACGGCGCGGGGCTGCCCATCGTCGTGCGCCAGATCGTCTCCGTGCCCGCGCACACCACGAAAACCGTATCGTTCGCGCCCGAGCAATTCTCCAGCCTGAACCTGCAGGGCCCGCGCCTTTGGTGGCCTTATCTGATGGGCGATCAGCCGCTCTACACGCTACGCACCGTGGTTTCGCAGCGGGGCAACGTGTCCACCACCTCGCGCGAGAACTTCGGCATTCGCACGGTGAACACACGACTCGTCGGCCAATCGCCGCAGGCGCCGCAAGGTGCGCGGATCTTCGGCATCAACAACAAGGAATTCGTCTTTCGCGGAGGCGGCTATTCGCCCGATCTGCTGCTCCGCTATTCCAAGGCCGATCTCGCTCATCAGATTACGCTCATCAAAAATCTCGGATTCAATGGGATCCGCATCGAAGGGCACGACATGCCCCAAGACTTTTACGACCAAATGGATCGCGCCGGAATTCCCGTCATCGGCGGATTCACGTGCTGCAATCGCTGGGAGCTTCCCGCGGATGGCCAAGGTGTGTCCGAGCGCGATTACAAGATCATCCACGATTCATCTTTCAGTCTCGGGCAGCGCGAGCGGCAGCATCCCAGCGTGATCAATTATGGCTGGAGCGACAACCAGCCCATCGAACGCCAGGAGAGCGAGGTGCTGCGCGCCTTCAAAGAGGCGGATTTCGACGTGCCGCTCGTGGCCTCCGCGGAATACAAGAGCACGCCCACCCTCGGGCCTGCCGGTGAAAAAGAGGGGCCTTACGACTGGGTTTCGCCGAGCTACTGGTACGACACGACGCACTTCGATCCGGAAGACGACAGCCGCACCAACGCGGGCGGCTCGTGGGGCTTCGACAGCGAGCAAAGCGCGGGCGATACCGTGCCGACGTTGGACTCGCTCAAGCGGTTTCTCTCGCCCGGAGAGCTGAACAAGCTTTGGAAGGAACCCGCGTACAATCAGTACCATCTCAATTTCGAGCCGGGACACGGCGGCTATGCCTTCGGTACCTTGTTCGTCTTCGACCAAGCGCTCTCGAATCGCTACGGCCAATGGACCGATTTGGAGTCGTACGTGAAGGCCGCACAAGTGGCGAATTACGAGAACGTGCGCTCGCAGTTCGAGGCGTTCATCGAGCATTCCACCGACAAGAACAATCCGGCCACGGGCGTCATCTATTGGCAAATGAACAAGGGATGGCCCACCCTGCTCTGGTCTCTCTACAACAACGACGGCGACCAGCCGGGTAGCTATTTCGGTGCGAAAAAGGCAAACACGCCGCTGCATGCGCTGTTCGCGTACGACGCGCACACGATCACCGTGAACAACTTCGGCGGAAAGGCCGAGGGCGATCTCGCGGTGCAGGCCAAAGTGTACGACCTCGCGGGCAAGGTGCTCGACGACCAATCCGCCGGCGGCATCGCCCTCGAGAGCCAGCAGGTTCGCAACAAGGTTCTCACCTTGAAGGTCCCCGCCACCACCGTGCCGCCCGCGGCGGCGCAGGTCTACTTCGTGGAGCTTTTGCTCCGTCAGCGTGGCAACGTCGTGGAGCGCAATGTCTATTGGCTCTCCACCCAAGAAGACGTGGTGAACTGGCCGGCCACCTTGGGAAAGCCACAGGCCACGATGTCGCAATTCGCGAACTTCCAGGCGCTGAAAAACCTGCCGAAGGCTGCGGTGAGCGTGAAGGCCCACACGTCGTCCGCGCCGGGGCCAAACGGTGCGGACACGGTCACGTCGGTGGTGGTGACCAACACGTCGGACAAGCCGGTGGTCGGCTTCTTCCTCCGCGCCGACGTGCGCCGTGGAAACGCGGCGGGCGCGGAGCTCCCCGGCGACAATCAGGTGCGCACCGCCCTTTGGGACGACGACGACATCACCTTGTGGCCCGGAGAATCGCAGGAGCTCCACGCCACGTTCCGCGCATCCGAGCTACAGGGCAGCGAGCCCGTGGTCAGCCTCACCGGGTGGAACACGGATCGCGTCGTGGTGCGCGCGCCGCGATAACGCGGTAGCATGGCGCGGGTGAAGGCCCGGAATGACAACTGCCGTGCCGCCGTGTAGCTCGTTTCGATACTGGCGTCCGACAGGCATTGGGCTCATCGAGGTTGGGCTGGTTCGGGGCCGAGACGTGGCCCTTCCGGCCCACTTCCACGAGGAGGACCAGATCACGTTCGTGCTCGAGGGACGGCGGCGGCTCCGGATCGGGGAAGAGTCCACCGTGCTCGAGCCGGGCCATGGCGTTGTCATCCCTGCCGGAACGCCCCATCACTCGCTTTTCGAGCCGGAGGAGGTGGTCTGCATCAACCTCTACGCTGCGCCCGGAAGCTTCGTCGGAGGCGATCTCGTCTCCGACCTGGGTCGGTCGTGGCGCAAGAAACGCGACCTCCGCTGGGCCGATCTGGCGAACATCGTGGAGGGCCAGCAGGGCCCCGTGGGCGCGCTGAGGTCCACCGTGTCCAGCCCGCTCGCGCCCGGTGGGGCGTGGCCGTCGGTGCGTGAGGCCGCCGCGCACGTCGGAATGAGTCGCGAGGGCTTCTCGCGGAAGTTCAGAAAGCTCCACGGTGTCCCGCCGCACGCCTTCTGGCATCTGGCGAGGCTGAACGACGCCCGCAGGCTGCTCCGGGCCGGGCTGCCCATCGCGGCGGTCGCGGCGGATGCGGGATTCTCCGACCAGAGCCACCTCGGTCGCTGCTTTCGGCGAGCCTTCGGGGTGACGCCTGGGCGTTTCCTGGCCGAGCGGCCCGGGTCACACCTGTTCTAGCCCGGTCTGCATTGGGCTTGTTAGCTGTGGCCCATGCCTTCCGTCCTCTCCTACCTCCTCGTCGTCGCCGCCGGTTGCAGCGTCGCCCTGCAGCAGGTCCTGAACGCGAATCTCCGAGCCCAGCTCCGGTCGCCGTGGTGGGCAGGCTTCGTCAGCTACTTCGTCGGCCTCGTATCGATGCTGGCCGTCGCCTTGGCGGCGCCGGGTCCACGTTTCTCGTTCCCACCTCCAGGGGCCAACACCTCCTGGGCCTCGTGGACCGGTGGCGTGTTCGGCGCGATCTTCATCGGGATCGCGGTCCTCATGATCCCGCGCCTCGGTGCCGCGACGACCTTGGCCCTTATCGTGGTGGGTCAGATGCTTGGCTCGCTCGCCTTCGACCACTTCGGCCTACTGGGATTGACGCAACACAGTGCAAGCCCGCTCCGACTCACCGGCGCCGCCTGCCTCATCGTCGGCGTCGTCCTCATTCGAACGTAGCGTGATATGACGCCGCCACAGCCATCGAGCTTTGCTGGCCCACTCGGTGTCGTGTGGTGGCGACTAGAGAGAAAGGAAAGAGAGGTTTACAGGAAGACGGGAAGACGGGAAGGTTTTTTTGTTGATTTCAAACTCTCTGCATTCTCAAAATCAAAACCCTTCCCGTCTTCCCGTCTTCCTGTAAACCTCTCTCTTTGCGTCAATCTACTGATTGCGAGTTACAGGATGGCCTCAAGAGAAATCCTCTAGAGGAACTAGGAATTGCGGGGAGGCGGGGAGTTTTTTCGTTTCCAGTTGGCCCCTGGGCCAACTGGAAACCCCAAAAAAGCGTTCCGCGCCGCGCGCGCGGATTCCCTCCCCGCCTCCCTGTTCAATCCCCGCGTTTACACCGCCGAGAAGGACGGCGGCGACACGCCAGGCTAGCGCCCCAGGAACTTCACGAGCTCCGCATTGACTTCCTCTGCGTGCGTCCAGTTCACTGCGTGCGGCCCGTCCTTGATCGGCACGAATCGAGCACCTTTGATCAGTTTGGCCGTCTTTTCGCCCGCGGCGTTGATCGGCACGATGCGATCGGAGTCACCATGAATGACGAGGGTGGGAACGTCGATGCGTGACACGTCGTTGCGGAAGTCTTCGTACCACGTCGCCACGCATGCGAGGCTCGCTGTGGGGGACGCGCTGGAGGCGACGTTCCAGCTGGCCTGAACGGCCTGCTCGCTAATGCGCTTTCGCAGAAGCACATCGGTATTGAAGAAGTTTTTGAAGAAATCGGTGAAGAATGCATACCGATCGGCGGCGACGGCCTTCTCGATTCCATCGAAAACGCTGCGATCGACGCCTTCCGGGTTCTCGGCAGTCTTCAACAAGAACGGTGGAACGCCGCCGATGATGACCGCTTTGCTCACCCCCTTCGATCCGTACTTCCCGATGTAGCGTGCAACCTCCCCGCCCCCCATCGAAAAGCCGACCAACGCGAAGTCACGGAGCTGCAGATGGCTCACGACCTTGTGGAGATCCTCGGCAAAGGTGTCGTACTTGTAGCCCGTCGTCGGCTGGCTGGACTTGCCGAAGCCTCTGCGGTCGTAGGTGATGACACGCAGGCCCGCCTTCAGAAGCACCGGGACCTGCCTCTCCCAAGACGTGCCACTCAGCGGATATCCGTGAATCAAAACGACAGGTGGACCGGAGCCATGATCTTCGTAGTGGAGTTGGATATCGCTCGAGTTCTCTTTATCAACGGTGACGTAGGACATCGGATATCTCCTTTTCGGGATGACACGCCCGACGCGCCGATGGGTCGTCAGGACACCTCACACCCCGGCTCACGGATTCTGTGATCGGCTGGACAACCTGCTCCGGCCCCCCTCCTCGTAAAGGCAGGATGATTCGTCCCGCGATCTTGCACCGAATGGTCAAAGAAGCGTTGCCCAATCGTCGCGGATGAGGCCCATTACGCTGCCCTCGCGCTCGATGAACTTCACCCTGACCTCGCCACGGTCTCGGGCGCGCGACTCAGCGCGAACTACGCATCAACGCAGGAGAGTTCGCTCCTGCCACCAGCAGGCGGGCCTCTCCTGCCCCATCCGCTGGAGTGGACCACACGTCCGACTCGCCGTTGCCGCGCGATAGGGCGTACATCACCGTGCCATCGTCGAGCCACGCGGCCTGATCGTCGACGCTGCGCGTTTCGGCGAGCGGCGTGATCGTACGCGTGGCCAAGTCCAACACGGACAACCTCCATATCCCGGGATCGGGGGATTCGCGTCGCTTGAAGGCGATGCGTTTCCCATCCGGCGAGAGCGAAGGGCACTCCACATTCTCTTCGAGTGCGCGACCGCGGTAGAGACGGTAGTCACCTTGCACCAAATGCGTCCGCCCTTTACTGGCCAAGGTGGCGTAGAAATGAGTCTCGTCGGCGGCGAACGTGATACCCCAGTAGTTCACGTCCGAGGCGAAATACCGTTTGCCGTCGACGGTCACGGGGAGCTCCTCGAGCGATTTCGTGAACTCGCCCGTCGTGAGGCTCCAGATGCCCGCGCGGGTGGAGAACGTGTCGGCGGAATAGTCATCGCCAACGACGAACAAGGTCCAGAGCGCGAGTTTCCCATCGGGCGACAACTGGGCGCGGCTCACCGTTCCCGGTAGACTGCGCTGACGAACGACGCGCAAATCCTCGTCGAGAATGAGAATGTCGCTCATCGGCGGCAGCACCCCGGGCTGCATCCTCACGCACAGACCCGTGCCCGCCGCGACGGCGAATCGGTCACAGGAAATGTCGAAGACGTGCCGCGTGGCATTGGGCTGATCGATCGGCACCGCAGCCACCCGCCCGACGTCAGGACCGGGGGTCGTGTTGCGGAAGAACAAATAGCCCGGTGTGCGCAAGGAAATCGCGGGCCCCGGAGCCACCGGCACGGCCGCATGCGCGTGGCGCTTTCGAGCATGCCACGTGTAGCCGGCGCCGGTCACCAGCATCATCGCGACGAATAGGGCAAGCCATCGTCCACTCACGACGCATCCTCCATGCGCAAAGGCCGCGCGATCGCCGCGGCCGTCACGACGATGGCCAAAGCCGCGACCATCACGACCACGGCGCCGCGCAGATCCCATCGTGTCCAGAGCCACCCGAACACCACGGACGACAGCATCCGCGCCGTCGCCTGACCGATTTGAATGAGGCTCATGCCGCTTGCCCGCCCGCAGGCCGGCAGCACTGCGCCGGCCGCCGCCATCAGGACCCCGTCGGTGGCCGCGTAGAATGCACCATGAAGGACGAGTGCGCCTGCGGCAAACACGATGCGATCGGAAGGCCCCAACAGCGCGAGCAACGCCCCGAGCAACGCGAGATGGCCACCGAGGAACACCGACCACCGCCCGACCCGATCCGCGAGGTGGCCCAGCGGGATGGCCAGCAGCAGATAGACGGCCGCGCTCCCGAGTGGCAGCAGCGGAAACCAAACGGGGTCCACGCTCCAGCGCCGTTGAAGAAGCAAGTACACGAACGAATCCCCCAGCGTGACCAGCCCGAGCAAGGTGGCCCACACGGCCACCCGGCGGAAGGGTCCCAAACGCAAAAGTCCCAGCGTCCCTCCAAGTGAGCGCGACTCGCCATTCGATGGCGGGGCTCCATGATCGCGGAC
>Ga0307507_10012751_pt1 | contig 10322 bp, 2 predicted proteins | sample 7_EM_MG_FD_207223 | JGI IMG/M metagenome (GOLD analysis project Ga0307507, IMG submission 207223) | Populus trichocarpa ectomycorrhiza microbial communities from riparian zone in the Pacific Northwest, United States - 7_EM | ecosystem: Host-associated > Plants > Roots > Unclassified | place... | reverse complement strand
TTAGTATTAAGCGTATAAAGTACCTAAGGTTTATTATTAGTATAAATAGAATTAAGGCAGACCTAAAAAAGACGGCTGTAATTAACTAATAGGTACCCCTAAGGACTATAAAGGGGGTATAGTTATTCCTAGGGTTCTATAACTTCTACTAATACTTTATTAAGAACTATAGTAAAATTACCTAGCCTCTAAGCCTACTTACCTATAAGGACTAGCCCTTTTACTGTAACACTATATATAGGCAGGCCTTTAATAAGCTTAAAAAATAACTAGTCTCTACTTTATTACTTACCTACTTTAACCTAGAATGGCCCTTAATACTAGAGACCAATACCTTAAATAGTATTATAGCTGGCGTTTACTCCTAAAAGTAAATAGATAGAGAATAGTACCCTATTGCCTACTATTTAAAGACTATAGTAGATACTAAGCTAAACTACTATATCTATAACAAAGAAATACTGGCTATTATCTCTAGCTTTTAGCACTGGCATATATAGCTAAAAGGGACCCCTAAGCTTATTTAGGTAGTTTTTAACTATAAGGCCTTAGAATATTTTATAATAATAAAGGCCCTTATAGCCTGGCAGGCATGCTAAGCAGATATTTTATCCCAATTTAACTTCCTAATTATATACTAGCTAGGCGCTATAAATTATATAGATGCCCTTATAAGGCGTTAATAGGGCCTAGATAACTAAATAGCTATAAAGATTTTATTATAGACCTAGATATTATTATAACTAAAGCACCTTAATCCCTAAATATGGGTAGAGCTAAATATAGACTCTTTAGACGCTAAGATATATCCTATTAATTCTACAGAACTTAACCTTATTAATAAACTACTATAGGTAAACTATACAGCCCCTTCTCTATAGGAGTGCTATAAAAAGACAAAGGATACTATAACCCTATAGTCCCTTAAAAATGGACTTCTTAAATACTATAAATAGCTAGTGGTAGTAGAGGAATAGAATGTTTAGACTTAGCTTATTACGGAAATGTATACCTAGGTCTTTATAGCCCACCCTAAAAAAAAATAAGACCTATAAAATTATTAGCGACTGTTACTACTAGCCTAGAATAGTTATAGATATTAATTACTATATATAAAACTATTACAACTGCTATAAGTCTATAATTCTATAAAATAAAACCCTAGGACTATTAAAACCACTCCTAATACTAGAGTGTCCATAGTAGTATATCTCTATAGATTTCTATAAGCTACCTATAGACCATAACAGATATAATATGGCTATATTTATAGTTAACCGCTTTAGCAAGTGCCTATTCTTAATCCCTTATTATAAAAATATTAATATAAAAGAGGCAGCCTAACTATATATCTACTATATCTACTAAATTTACGGACTATTAGATACTATTATATCCAATTATAGGCTATAGTTTATATTAGCTTTCTAGAATAAGTTTACCTAAATTTTAGGTATTAGGCTAAAGCTTTCTATAGCATACTACTCCTAAATAGATAGCTAGACAAAGATTATAAACTAGTATTTAGACTAGAGACTCTAACCCTTTATTAACTACTTTTAGGATAATTAGGCTAAACTGCTACCTCTAATAGACTATACCTAGGCCATACTACCCTATAATTTTATAGGATTTATACCTATCTAGCTGGAAATAGGGTATTTACTATATATAAGCTTTAACTAGGAAAGACTAAAAGGGCTATAGACTATATACAAAAAATTATCTTATAAGCATAGTATTATGCTAAATACTTAGAAGAGGCCTAGAAAGTAGCCTGTATAAACCTAAAAAAAGCCTAAAAGTTAATAGAATAGTAGGTAAATAAGTACAGGCGTAAGCCTAACTTTGCCGTAAGTAATAAGGTCTAGGTTATAATAAAGAACTAAAAGATAAAATAGCCTAGCTATAAGCTAGACTATTAAATAGTAGGACTATATAAGGTCCTTAAAAAGACAGGCAACTTATATAAAGTAAAGCTCCTAGATTTAATTAAGGTCTACCTTATTTTCTTACTAAATAAGCTATAGAAAGCTATAAATAACCTATTACCTAAATAAAAGAATAAACCACCCCTACTAATTTAAATTAATAGCAACAGCAAATAGGAAATTAAAGAAATACTAGCCTATAAACTTATAAGAGGAACACTAAAGTACCATATAAGTTAGAAAGGATATAATCTAGACCCTACCTAGTACCCTATAAGTTATAAGAGTTCTATAGCTATTACCCTAATAAACCTAGACTACTAAAATACTTAAATAAGTAGGCGGAATACTAGTATAGTAAGGATAATAGGTTACCTATAGAGCATAAAGACAAGAACGCCCTGTAGGTATAATATAGATATATAAAGCCTAAGGGCAGGCTTTTTTAGAGGGGGGGTAATGTTATAGTACTGGTAGATTGCCGTTAGATTGCCACAGATTGCCGTTAGATTGCCACAGATTGCCGTTAAATTGCCACAGATTGCCGTTATATAATAGTAAAGTGCTATTACATAACTAGAGAATTGTATATAACTTTAAGCAGTGCTTCCATCCCTCTCCTTTTCTTTCTTTAGCTTTAGATCCTCGTTTATAGACAATGCAATTATACAGGCTTGCGCAACCCTCTTGCTGTATTTATGCCTCAGTTAACTAAGTCGCTAATAGATATATTAGACTATTATAGTTATTAGCCGGATATCTAGTACTACAGCTTTGTTTACGACTAGCTTCCACCCCCCCTCCAGGGGAGCTGCGATTTTTGTACGCCATTTAATTTTGCTTGATCGCCACTAACTGTATATAGCAATTGTAGCGAACGCCTATGGCTGAACGCAAGGGCCATTTTGGTTGTCTGGGAGAACTGTCGACTCCTCCCTTCCAACGACTTGTTGAAGTTTCTTTCCTTCCCCTTTTGCCTACGCCTACGCCTATATTATGGACTTATAACAGCTGCTAAAACGCGAATACAGCGCTCAAATTTGTTATTATTGTAGGGGTGGAAACCTTATGGTATTTAACAAAGATGACAATAGTTACTGTGGAGCGTAAAACAGTTTAAAGCTCTTACAGCCAAGCATGGGCGTTCGCTACAATTGCTATATACAGTTGGTGGCAATTAAGCGAAATTAAATGGCGTACAAAAATCGCAGCTCCCCTAGAGGGGGGGTGGAAGCTAGTCGTAAACAAAGCTGTATTTATACTAAAGAAAAACGGAAAACTTAGGCTATATATTAACTAATATGGTTTATAAGCGAGCTGGCAATATAAGCCAGCTGGCAACCTCAAAACTCACCGAAAATTAGAAAAATCGCATTTTAATATCTCAACAACTACTCAATAATAATTAATGTAAATTTAATAGCGGCCTATTAATGTAATAACCAAAATATATAGGAAGTATTGGAAATCTTATATAAGCGGAAGTAGGTTAAATAGAAAAAGTAAGGTAATTCCGCCCCCACTTTCCTATTTAACCTACTTCCGCTTATATAAGATTTCTAATACTTCCTATATAAGTTAGTTATTACATTAATAGGCCGCTATTAAATTTGCATTAATTATTATTAAGTTGTTGTCAAGATATTAAAATGCGATATTTCTAATTTTTGGTGAGTTTTGAGGTTGCCAACTCGCTTGTATTGCCAGCTCGCTTATAAACTACGTTATAGGCAGTTAAACCGCATTATAAAAAAGGTTAGATATCTTTTACCATTAATTAGCAAAATCTAAAATAGGATTAGTAATACGCAAAGCTTTACCAAAATAGATCTAAGATAGGCGTATTACTAGATTAGGATTAAAAAAGGCAATAAATAGAAGGCAGCCTTTAGGTTAAAGGAAGGACTATATAAACTATTAGTTATGCAATTTAAACTTATAAACGCACTGGTAATAATGTAAAAGCGAATTAATAGTATATTAGGAGAACATCTTAATAAATTTGTTATGGTATACCTTAATATTATTATTATCTACTTAGTAAGTAAGGAAGAATATAGAGAATATATTAAATAAGTTTTAAAAAAACTATAGGAAGAAAAAATGCTAGTAGTAAGGAAGAAATACGAGTTCTTTATAAGAAAGACCAATTTTATTAGATTTATTATTAAACTAGGTAACATTTATATAGATCTAAAGAAAGTTAAAACCATAATAAATTAGCAAGAACTAGAGAACCTTATATAGTTAAGATTATTTTTAAGGTTTTGCAACTACTATAGAAGGTTTATTATATAGTAGTTAAAGAACATTAAACCGTTTACAAGACTTATAAAGAAAGAGGAACTGTAGGTATAGCGAAGTAAGTAAAAGAAGCTATTTAAAGAACTTAAGGAGTTGTTTACTTAGGATCTGTATAATTACAGCACCTGTCGTACCGAACGCGTGCTTACGCGTACGGTACACCAACTACGCGTTTACGCGTTCGGTGCACCAACCACCCGCTTACGCGTCTAGTGCACCCCTGAAGCACTGACTAATCAGGGGGAGGTCGCATCAGTATATAGACCACGTAGTCTGCTTCAATACAAGAGACAGTCACCACCATCCCAAAGAGCATACAATACTATACGTATTTCGTGCCCCGGGATACGACTCACTCGTGCTATTAAGTTAGTACGAACAGGATCTAATTCTTAAAATCTATTAACCAAAGTTAGACATGGTTGTAGAAACGGATATATTAGACTTTATACTAGGAGCATACCTAATATAGAAGTACTAAAACGTATAGTGTTTAGTAATATATTATAGTTAGAAGATAATACTACTAAAACTAAACTATAATATTTATAATAAGGAGCTATTAGGCATAGTTATAGCACTTAAGGAGTACAGAGCATTCTTATAAGGTATAAAAAGACTATTTATAATTTAAATAGACTATAAGAACCTAATAGGGTTCCTAATAACAAAAGAACTTAATTAGAGACAGGTTAAATAGGTAAAGATACTTATAGAATACCACTTTAAAATTTAGTATACTAAGGGTACTAAAAACGCAAGAGTAAATATACTTAGTAGAAAGGCAGAATTATAGAACAGTAAGAAACTATTAGGCACTATATTACGCAAAAATAAGGACGGATTAATTAGGCACAATTATTCTAAGATTATAGCAACTAGAGAAGAAAATACCTATGAGACGCTAAAAAGTAAGTAGTTAAAAAGAATCTAAGATATATAAGATAAGGATCCAGATTAGAGTAGTATAAGTACTAAAAAGCTATATATATACTAAGAGCAGTTACAGAAGAATTTATTAATAAATTTTATAAGGAAATGACTTAAGGATATAATAGAGCTATAGATTTAGTATTAAGACTTTAAGAAGAATATATTATTTAAGGAATCTAGAGACTGGTAAGAAAAGTTATAAAGAAATATCTAGACTACTAAAAAATAAACTAATAAGGCATAAGCTGTATAGAGGGCTATAACTTATTAAAATACTAGAAAGACAGTAGAAGGTTATATTATAGGACTTTATTATAAAGTTACTAAAGTTAAAGAACCTTATTATTAGATAGAAGTATAATATAATCCTTATAATAGTAAATAAGTTAACTAAATAGAGCTACTTCATAGTATATATAAAAGAAATCTTAGCGGAGAATATAGTCAAAATCTATATTAAAGAAGTGTTTGTAAGATATAGAGCACTAATAAAGATTATATTAGATAGAGACCTAAGCTTTATAGTAGTATTTTAGGAGAGGTATTTTTAGTGGAATAAGGGGGTTATATAGTAATATTAATAACATATTACCTATAGACAGACGGTGAAATAGAAAGACTAAACTAGATATTAGAGCAGTATCTAAGGCATTATATTAATTATGCATAAAATAATTAGGTATTATTATTACTAGTTATATAGTTTATATATAATGCAACACCATAAGAGAGAATTGACATATTACTATTTAAAGTAAACTATGGATATAAGCTAAGGCTATTACTGTTACGGTAATAAGTAAAGAAAATAAGTAGTATAGCTAAATAAAGAATAGAGAACTTAATAAATCTTTATATATACCTTAAGAAAACCTCTAAACTAGTATAAGAAAGAATAAAAAGATACTATAATACTAAGAGATCTAAGAGACTAGATCTTAAGGAGGGGGATAAAGTATAGCTACTATACAAAAAATTTAAGAGTTAACGACTAAGCAAGAAGTTAGACTATATTAGACTAGGACTATTTATAATTAAAGTAAAAATCTTAGTAGTTATATATAGACTTAACTTACTAGAGAAAATAAAGATCTACCCTATATAGCATATTATAATATTAAAGCTAGTATATAGGAATGTTAAGCCACTGGTTTATATGGCAGATATATCACGGGACTGCCCGTTACATGCACTACGCGGTGCGCGTAGCTGGCGTTATGGGATTCCTTTCTTTGTTTGTTTACTTCCCTTATTTAATATCGCTCGGCAGCTAGTTTGTCCACCCCAGTTGCCCCTGTATAGATTCGCCCGCAGCTGCATTCTTGTTAAGCTCTCCAGTAATCCTCTTAAGTCTCCACGACAGCCGTATATAGCTATTAATTCTATAAATCTGATGCTTGTTCATCTAGTGTTTGCATATAATACTTTGTTATCGTAATATTAGGATTGCTCGCACCGTCCAGCTAGCCAGATGTTCTTTTTCTTCGTTCTTCTAGCCCTGATTTTTTCTTCCTTCTTTTCTAGACCCAGCCAGCTCTTCTCCTGCTATAGGTAGCTATAGTAGGAGCTCTAGTTTCCAGACCCCCGTCCAGACCGCTAGCACCGTACTGCTACTAGGAGAGCTGTGTGCTTCCTAGTCCCGACCCAGACTGCTAGCACCGTACTGCCACCCCTGACGACCTAACGACCACCTAACCTATCGCTAGCATCGTACTGCTACCCCCAGACCTGTCGCTGGCATCGTACTGCTACTGCTCAACTTAGTCGCTAGTACCGTACTGCTACCTCCAGACCTGTCGCTGGCATTGTACTGCTACTGCTCGCCAGTCCAGACCCGCCCGACGTTGACAATAGCGCAAAGCTATCGCGGACTCTCCACGCGGAGTCTTCGACGTATCCAGACCCGATCTTTCCCGTCCTTCTCTCCAGACCCGATACTAGTCGCTAGCACCGTACTGCCACCTCCAGACCTGTTGCTTGCATCGTACTGCTACTCCAGACCTGTCGCTTGCATCGTACTGCTACCCAGACCAGACTGTCTAGACCAGACCGCCAGACTAGACACCCCAGACCCAGACCTAGACCTAAACACCAGACCCAGACCTAGACCTAAACACCAGACCCAGACCTAGACACCAAACACTAGACACCAGACCCTTCTTCTGCTAGTAGGCAGCTCTAGTAGGAGCAGTGCTTTCATCAAACCAAACCTAAACGGTTTAAACCATCTTATTAGACGTTTAATTGATATTAAACTGAGTTTGTTTAGTTTAATAACTATCAATTAAACTAAACCCAATTGATCTGGTTTGATAATTAATTGCTTATATTACTCTAGCTATAAGCCTACAGCTGCAAACCTTCGCGTAGGCCTAATTTCAATAGCATAAGCGCCTTGATTGTGTTAGGCTTAAGGCTATTACGTTTATCTGTGAAGATATTAAGAGCGTTGCTGAACTTGCGCTCTAGGTTGCTACTTTCTAGCGGCACTATAGCAAGATTAAGAGCTATTGAACTAAGTATAGGATACTTATTACGATGGTTAAACCACCAGTTAATTACATTAATATTAATCTTTGTTCTATTACTCCTTACCAGCCTCTTTACAACTGGGCTATTAAGATAGCGATTAATCTCCTTAGTAATAGGATCTCTTGCCTCCTTACCCTAATTAGAATCACTGTCTTTGGGCTAATACTTAGTGCGAGGCTTCCACTTGCGTGGCGAGCTGCGTGTAGCTATTACCTTTGGTGTAGGAGACCTGCTTTTAAGTGAAGTATAAGTAAACTCTTTAAAGTTGTCCTTAACAGCTTCTTGCCATTTAGGCCTTAAAGCCTAATACGTCTTAAACCACCAAAACTTTCTACCAGGATGGAGAAGAACAGCTGCTTAGTAAGCTGGTGTTACATCACTAAGGCTGTAGTAGTAGTTAAGTTTCTCCCATATAAGCTCTACTATGGTAATGATATACTTGTTTGTATACTTATTAGCTACTAGCCTTACTTTTTACTTCTCCATAAAGGTTAAGAGGCTATTAAGCTTTGTGAGCCACTGCTAGAGAGAGCCAGTATTACTATAAATGCTATAATACTCTAGTTTGAAGGTTGCTTTAGCTAGAGGCTCTAGTATCTTCTTAATATTATATAGAGCCTCCTAGTAATTAGGCAGGAGTTGATCGCCAGAGATACTGCGGTTGGAGGTTGATTTCTGCATTTTGGTATACTTGTTAATAGTAGGGCGTAAGCGGAGACCTATTTAAAAGAGATTCTGTCAGTGAGGTTTTAATCTATCCCTAAAAAACAGGCTTGGTATTAAGGCTTGTTATAAAACCTAATTAATTAATTAGGCTTAGCTTTAGAAGGCAGAATAGCGTCTATTAATTATATAGCGCGCATTTAAGTTAATCTAAGTTGCTAGCTAGTAACTTACCTACCAACCAGCCTTCTCACGCACTAAGATTGGGAGCTGTAGCTAAACCTTATATTAACTTTTAAGGGTGAAAATGAGGTCCTAGTGTGTTCTACTAGGTAGTTTACCTACTATATTTAATTATCTTATAGGTACTGTTCTATCTTGTGGCGTTCTCTTTAACAAGTAAGTATAGGTAAAGGCCTTAATTGTTATTTGTGGCCCTTTAAGCATCGCGGAAGGCCTCCCTACGTTATAGTGTTATTATAGCGTGGATTGCCAAGTTGCGAAGTATGCTAACAGGACCTTTCTAACGCCAGGCTTCGTGTTGCTTTTAAACAGCCTTCTCTTCTACTTATTTAGCATGTATCTCCGCTACAAACTGCTTTGCTTCTTTATTGCTACGCGTATGCTAGGAGGCTGCTTCTTCTATGGAGTATAAGGAAGCCTTTATATGTATATTACTATATAGGCCATTCTTTACTATAAGGTTGATTATATGGCAGCTATATTAAAGCCAAAAGAGCTTCCAATCCTTATCCAGATAGTTATAGAAGTGCTATATAAAAGTGTTATTATTTAACGCATTATCCATAGTAGTGTATGTAATGTGGGATGTAATATTATAGGATTCCACAGTAGCAATTACTATAGAAGTGATGTTCTTACTAGTATAAGGTCCTAAAAGCATATAGAAGGTAATTAAAAGGTTCTATAGCTTCCCATTCTAATTAATAAAATGCGCCTTAATACTAAGGAACGCGATATAGTTGGGCGATGTCTAGATATTAAGTGTAAGACTTATATTGGAGGTTGTAGTATAGAGAGCGTGTTTAATGCGCTTACTTATAATCTTTGCATCTTTAATAACCTATTTAGAAACTGTTGCTGGCGATATAGGGTGTAGGCTTATAGCTATAGGGTTAAGCAGGCTGATAAGGCGAATAAGGCGCTCTAATAAGGCTCTAGTAAAAGAGATATTGTCTAAGACCATAAAGGCAACAAGGTGTTTGCGGTATTAGTAGAATTTAACTTAATAAGTGGGTAAACCTTTGGTTATAATAACGTCCTCCTTTTTATAGGGTTTTTCTCCCTACCTATTAAAGCTATGGGTATTAACCATATGGCTAATTGCGTGTGATATGGAGGCTACTAATCTAACTACAGGAGGGATTACTCCATGGCCTTTCCTATTAGTAGGTTTCGTATAAGAGATTATAGGCTTATATCTACAGCAAAGCCAGTACTGCTGCTGCTTTGTATCTTATACTAGAGTGCTATGCTACTAGACCCAGGCTCTACGCCTATGAGAGGTCTTGCTATTAAGCTATAGAGTAAGCTAATAGCCAACTGCATCTTTAGGCCTAAAGATGAAGCTATCTACGCCATATATCGGCTGCCTTGGGTGTAAACTACCCTCTATAGAAAATAGCGAAGGCGTCGCCTCCCCTTTGCTCCTCCGTCCGTCGCCGCAAGGGCGGCGCCGGTTGTATACCCCCTAAAGACACGTCACCACGACGCTAGCCACCTCAACCAACGATTCCACCACAACCAGTCTGCCACAGAGTAGACGACCTCCTCCACTACAACCAGTCTGCCGCAGGGCAGACGACCTCCTCCTCTACAACTAGTCTGCCACAAGGCAGACGACCTCCTCAACCAGTCTGCCGCAAAGCAGACGACCTCCTCCTCAACCAGTCTGCCGCAAAGCAGACGACCTCCTCCTCAACCAGTCTACCGTAGGGC
>Ga0307507_10012749_pt1 | contig 10323 bp, 13 predicted proteins | sample 7_EM_MG_FD_207223 | JGI IMG/M metagenome (GOLD analysis project Ga0307507, IMG submission 207223) | Populus trichocarpa ectomycorrhiza microbial communities from riparian zone in the Pacific Northwest, United States - 7_EM | ecosystem: Host-associated > Plants > Roots > Unclassified | place... | reverse complement strand
CCCCCCCACCCATATCTGCATAATTCCGTCATCTCTAATCACGGGCTATCACCCGCACCTTGTGAGCGAGTGAGTGTTTGGGATAGTGTCTTCTCAAGATCCTATTAGTTAATTTCGCAGTATCATACGCATTCGGTAAATGTCGAGATGGGTTTCCGCTAGTACACACGCTCTGCTAGAGATTTAGTCTCCTTGGCGTTGGATGGATCATCCGGGATGACTGGTAAATTCATTGGGTATATTAGTCCTCTGTTCTTGCAGGAGGTGGGGAAAAATGGTTTCTCGTCTTCTACTTTCTCACTCGGATGTTCTTTGGTAGTGAGATAGGCTTGGATTGGGCTAAGGGCTTTGATTAAGACCTTGGAATAGAATGTAGGGTATGTAAGCGTGTACGAATGTCGCGCTGGTGAATTGCATTCTGAGTCCGCGAAAATGGGGGGGGAAGGTGCATTTGGTCGTTGGAGAAAGAAGGGTGAAAGAAGGGTGAAAGAAGGGTGAAAGAAGGAGAGGTTGTGTTTTGGGATATAGTGCAAGTGTGGACCGGGGCGGATTTGGATTGTACGTCATGAGGGGTGTGGCAAGCTTACATGCATGACATCGTGAGTGGGTAGATCATGGGCGCGGGTGTGTTGCCACGGGCGTTTATCATTGATACATGAAAAACTTCCCCTGGACCCCCGTGAGGTTTGAATGAAGCTCGGTGTAGTAGTGGCGAATGATAGAGTTACCAGTACTGTACTGCACCACCCCCAAGATCCCACCCAATATAGTGCGACAGCACCCGATATATTCCCCTTTTAATCTGCCACTCCTCCCAGGCAGGGGGGAACTGTCCAACAAAAGAGGAAAAGAACAAATGTACATGAAAAAATGTGATTATAGGGGGAATACCGGTAGGTGCCAGGGAATAGCGCCTATTCTCTCTCTTCACTCTAGAGGGGGGTTACCATCTCTTCATGTCCCCCAATTCTCTATTTTTCCTTGTAAATCTTGGTTTCTTCTCTCTTAAACTTACCCTCTTACCCCTATCTCGGTCTGCACACAGCCTGAGCTGATTCTTCAAACATTCCCCCTGCGCTGCGAGACCCATGTGGTATTCTCGCTTCATGTACCGGTGCTCCCTTGGGTTGACACCCTTTGAACCTATTGATTAGTTCTCCCTAAGCTTGGAGTTCATTTTCTCATCGATTTATTTGCTTTGGAGCTTTCTTGGTCTCTTCTCAAGTAGAGCTTCAGTGGGCCGGCGGACATAATGGCTGGGGGTAGCCTGCTGCTGTTTTAAGCCATTTTTATGGAGCTGCGGTGGGTAGATGTGATAATCCCCTTTTCTTATCTGTAGGAAAGGGCGAGGGATATGTAGAGTCTGTCGCAAGAAGGGATAAGTTGGTGAGCGTGCAGTGTGGAAGTAAGTGGTTAAGAAGGGAGTGTGAAGTTTGTAATGGTAGTATGGAACATTTATTGGCAGCAAGTTTCTTGGTCAGGAGCGGCGCTCGGCTAATGGGGGAATTGGCAAATGTCGAAGGAAAGCAGTGGAGTTGGCTAGTTTTTGGAAGGAAGTAAAATTAATAGAAGTTGTGTGTATGATATAAATTGCCAAAGGCTAATGCTAAAAAAAAACCCCGTAGAGGGCATCGGATAATCGTGATCAGAGCCCATGCAAAAAGTCAAAATTACTTCACTATATGACGCTGCCTAGTGCAAACCCCGGCTACTGAGCTATTCCTGTTCGTTACTGGACTCCCCCGCCGCAGGTATTGGTACCATCTGATACCTTGATATGATATCAGATCTTGCTATAAGCTTACATCCCCACGTCTCATGATATCAAAATCCCTCTAAAGAGAGATCCAGACACGCTTCATCCTCCCTCTTTCTCGCTATCCTCCCCTGACTCCATCACCGCCCTCTTCAAATAGAGCAGTCGTTCATGTTGTACTCCCGCATTTGCACATTGTAGCATGACACTCACTCTTACAAAGGACCTAGGGCATACCTCGATCCCTCCACTCCCTAATGAATGCATCCGCCTCATCACTGCTCACGCCGTGTTGCTTCATATAATGAGACTTAAAATTATCGACCCTCGTAAATCTTGAGAGATATTTGCAGGGGTTGACTGGGCAAGCCGGTCCGTGCAGAGATTTATTATGCCTTTTAGACGTCTTTCGGTGTCGGTGCAAGTCCGTCAGACGCCTGAATTTCGTCCCACAGTCACATAAAAAGGGACTTCGGCTTGCGCGATCAGCTTCAGTATCCTGATCCCTATTGTGATGTGTGTCTGTGGAGTCTCCTTGCAGCATACTAGCCAAGCAAGTGTGGTATGGTGCGGAGCTTCCGCATGTTGGGCAGTCTTCCGGGGAGCTGTGAGGTCAAATTTAGATGGTTAATCACTGTTACTGGTACAAGTGCTTTGGAAGAGACAGGAGAGAGGAGCTTGTGTTCTTACCCGGCATCCTGTGTAAGCCCGAGACCAATATCGTACGAACCCACAAGGGTGGGTTGGGGGGAGTCGATGCCCCAGGAGAAGGAGATGCCCGATGGGGGGCTACTGTGTGCAAGTAAGTCTGGGGTGACCCGCTGGAGGTCCAGCCCCAAATTGCTTTCGGTCATTGCGCTGAGTCTCAGTCGCCTGTCAAAGATGGTTGCTTCTCGTAGGATTTCATCGATCTTGATGGCAACTAGTCCGAGTCTGGGTATGCATCTGTTAGAGGATAACTCAAGGCAAATTTCCCACTACTGTTGACCATACATACATGTTAGGCACATTTTGGGTAATTCTGTTCAGAATATCTGCCTTCAGGATACTATCCATCGCGTCGGGAGCTGGATCCTCATTCAGTCTGGCGCGGAGATAACTAATGACATCATCTTTGGTAGTAGTTATGGATACAGCTGTGGCTGCTCCACCAAATTCCGTTTCAATCTCACCCCGGATATCGGGTTTTCCTGTCAGGAATAGTTGAGTCCCTGGGGACTTCTGAAGGATTTCCTTTAATGAGCTAAGAAGCTTGAGTCGATCCCTTACTCCGCATTCGTTGAGAGCATCAATGCATATAATGGTACGCTGCAAGGACGCGATAGTCTGAAAAAGCTTTGCAATCTGAGAAAATTGCAGTGCCCGGCCGCCAACACCCATCTTCTCCTCCCGAAAAACATCAAGGACCTCCTTCGGAATACTGTCTAGTCTATCGATGAGCTGCTTCAGTAAGGAGCCCAAGACATCAGTCAGGGGCTGCTCCTCCTGGGAGGTGCGGTCGAGGTAGAAACAGACAACGACAGTGCTTTGTCTTCTTGCCTGATCGTATAATTTATCGACTACTAAGGAACTAACATTGCAACTTGTAAGCATACCCTTTTCACTCCCCTGTGGGGTTGTCTCTCTTACCTAATAAATGTTTTACCAATGCCCGAATCCCCGTAGCAAAACAGTACAGCGCTACCAGATCCACCGCTCTCACTACGATCGTACCAGCTTCTGAATTCCTCAGTTTCCAGAAACCAGTCTCCGACGGTGTCAACCCGCATGCTCTGAAGCTTCTTGTGTTGCATTTGGGGGTCTAGCGGGGATAACAAGGCCAGAATTTCTGCCCGCTCATCGGCCATAGGAATGTCCTCCAGACTATTAGAAGAGTTGGTATTATTATAGAGATGTTGAGACATGTCTCATGTCTTGCGGTTTAGAATACCGGTAGTATGGAGGATGAGTTTTGGAGTAGGTGGTTTGCTGTGAGGAGTCCTAGATGGGAAGCCAGAGGGGTTTTGTTATGAATTCTCAGCCTCGTAAGTGAACGTATGGAACCAGCATCGCACTCGCAGATAGGCAGTCGCACCATCGGCAGGGGGAAGTGCGAAGCAGTCCTTGGGTTTGCCTTGCGCAGAATTTGCACATTGAAGCTCATAAGTACCCTTAGAACTCTGAGTAGTATCGGGGTGTGGGCGGGCTTCCTTAGCATCTGGGTAGGTAGCTGGCGTTTGTTTCGGGTTGGTATTTTTCAAGGGCTTCGCTTCTTCCTTTGTGCTCCGCTTGCTTTTTTCTGGGGCTGTCGTATTGTCGGCGAGGCTAGGTATTATACAGTACGGGCTTTCTCAACCACTTTCACCATGGCACATTGGTTGTATGGGGCTATGTTGAAAAAAGCCAGAACTTGTGTAAACCATAGCTCTCTAGTGTAGTACCAGCAGACTTGGAAATTCCTGTGCTGTACCTAAGACCTTCTAAAGTCATTATTATGAAAAACTGGGATAATTGAGAATAGCCCTAGGGCATCCAGAATTCCCTTTGAATTAGAGGGAGAAAATAATGCAAGAAGACTCTTTTAGACCTCAATCGGGGGACAAAAAATTTGCAGAATAAGAGAGGTAACTCCATCTTCCTAGCGGGATTCTCAATCATTCTAGTTTCTACAGTGGCTGTGTAATTGGGCGGGCTCGGCATCTTCTGCATGTTCGATAGTAATGGCCGCTGACCGTCAATAAATGCAAGCATTCAATTCTCCAGAGAACCAGTCTTGTAGTGCTGAGGCTTGAGAGACTTTCTCGTGGTGCTGAGAGGATCGATAGGATGATATTACCCCGGAAGCCAGAAAGCTCGTTAATACTATCTCACCTTCTTTGAAACTGCTTATGATACAGGATTTAGTTTAGCTAATCCATGCGAAGACATCCGGTTTCACGCGATGTTTGTTCAGGCTGTGTTGTATGTGTCTGTAGCTAATGAAAGAACCAAGCATAGGCTCAGATTTGAAGAGGTTCACAATTGGTCTCACTAGATCGCACAAGGCACAAGCAAGGGGAACAAAATCAATTCCCGTCGTGCTTCGATGTCGAGCTCGGTCTCGGTTATCAATCCTGTTCCCAATGCCTACTTCGATGTCAATGCAATGCCGATGCGGTGTCTCTCAGTTTCCCTGAGGCTTCCTCTCTGCCACTTTTATCAGAGGCGGAGGGAGGAAAAACATCGAGTGAAAGCTTTTCATCCATGAACGCTCGCAACAACACCCTTCTACTCGAATCCTACCTAATGCTAGCTATGATATGACTATGGTACCTGCACAAATGCAGGTATTAAGGGCAGAACCTGAAACCCGATTTTCTCCCTAGGGTACCGTAGAAACCCGCTGAATCTGCACAAAATCGCACTCGCCTAGTGGAAATCGCGGAACCGGACCACACTAGGCTCAACATAGCAGGTTAACAAAATCACGAGGACTAGTTAACGAGATCCGGCAAGCCCATCTTAAATAGACTATACCCCGTCTGGGAAAGGCTGTTCGTGGTGTTTTGTCTCCGGAGGGGGAAGGCTCGGGGCCTGGCCGAGTTCTCACGGTATGGCATTTGAGACCTTGGCGGTTTGTGGCCCTTATAGTACTGTGCTCGGGCGCAGCGCATACGGGAGTTCGGTTCTGTGAAATAAAAGTTACCGGTACTACACAAGAGAATTGAAGAAGCAAGTACTATTCAATAGAATAAAAAAGCCAAAATGAAAGTACAGCACGCAAGAGCACAGTACAAAAAACAGAAAATCGCATCCCCCTCTACTCCCCTCCCTATTAGTACATCTTCCATAAAGCACTACTACCTAACACTGCCCCGCGCTCTGGTACTACTACCCCGCTTCAATACCACTCACCTGCCGCCGAAGGCTAGGGGTTAGCCGAACCTCTCCATTCCTTAATCACCTCCTAGCCTCCTCGCCGCTCTTCCCGTGCTGTTCTTTATAGTGTCTTCTAAAACCGTGGGCCCTTGTGAAAACTCTGGTCGTTTTACGCCCACTCGCTGGAATGCGAGTCCGTTCGGGTCACTGTGTTTCCTGGCTGCTCCTGTCGAAAGATACTTGTTTAGGCCCGCTTTGCTTATTTGCTTGCGACGTTTAACATAGTTAGATTCCAAGTTCAGGCAGTGTTTATTAAGTAAGTATTCTCGGAATACCATTAATTTCATCTTGTCTTGGGTTTCTCCTCATATACTCTCACGTTTTTATTCTATTCAATTTCATTCCATTCCGTCGTCCTTCCTATAGGTTTTCTTTTCTCTTCTCTTTTTTTTAATACTCCCGCAGGTCAACTGGCGACATGTATGATAAGATACTTGGTACTCGCGGGTTATCTAACTACTTCTAATTGACTAGTGACGCGATTGGGAGTTTGAACATGCGATCGAACTGTCATGTGCTGTATCTACTCTACCACTACTACACGTGCGTTGGAATGAATGCAAGAGTTATGTTTGCCTATTTTTGTTCCTGGAATACAGTATAATAGTACATGTAGTCCTGCACAGAAACCCCTATCCCATTTTGACTCTTTTCAGGCAGGGGGGGATATCATACCGCTTGGTGGGTATGTACTGTACTGTCCATATTTGATGACTGCAAATCCTAACCTGGTCATCATCGTCCCGGAAGCCAACGACGATATACTTAGTGCGAAAGAATGGCTGTGGTGGAATAAGTATTGTGCAGTGCCCCCTACTGGTCTTTTTTTTTCTTTCTCTATCCAATCCAGCACCGTACGCCGCTGCACCACGCCGGTGCACCAACCCAGCTCGTGCGCGGAAGGTCCGGGGGTTTAGTCAAATGCTACGTGCACTTAACTCATCATACCGGTCCCTTGTGCATGAATAATACATATATTATATTCCCCAACATATCAACTCTCGCATTTACAACCCTGGTCCATACCTGCCTATGCTCCGCTTGTAAAGTTTACTATGCCCCCCACTTCTCCTGCTACTCCTTTACTAGCTATCACTTGTTAGTGCTACCTACCTGCCCAACTATAACTAAATAAAATTCCCGGAATTCCTGTCTTCATACCCCACACCACAGGACTAGCACCGAGGGCCGGTCATGTGTTATCACTCGCGGGGGAGTTTAGTCCGGTTAGTTGGGACAAGTGTTCGCTATTTAGGTCTAATGGAGTTCTTTGAGAAGGGGGAGGTGGGAAGGTGTGGTATGTTGCAGGTTATTTTAGCGTGGGGGAGAGAGGGGTATCCTAGCTACGGAGTGATCACTCTGCAGAGATGGGACCTGGTTGAGAGTTCCAGCTATAATACCACAATCGGTCAAGCGCAGACGGGTTGGGGAGTGCAGTGGCATAAGGGAGAGGAAATCTGGATATTGCCTTCTCATGGAATGTAGGATGGTAGGTGTCTCTCTAAGTTGGGAGTAAGGGTGGACTGATTGATATGTCGAACAAGAACACCTTGGGGTGGCGATATCAAAGCTGTAGATTGATTAGCTCGAATCCGATGACAAATCCCTGAAGGTGTGAGTGTATCGACTGCTAGCCCTACCTTACCCCCGGCGCGCTCTGTAAGACCTAAGGAGGTTGTGTTATAGTGCTGGCATCTCCGATCATAGGTTATCACCCGCTCCCTGTGGGTGAGTGAGTGTGGCTTCTCCAGATTCTACTAGTTGATCTCACAGTTACGCATTTAGTAAATGCCGAGATGGGCTTTCACTAGCACATACGCTCTGCTAAGGATTTAGTTTCCTTAGTGTTGGATAGATCATTCGGAGTGATCCATCAACTCACGGAGTAGGTTGGTCCCAAGTTCTCTCAGGGGGCTACATCTCCTCGTGCTCTCCGATTCTCCTCTTGCAAATCTCGGTTCTCTCTTGACCCTACCCTCTTACACCTTATCTCATGCCTGCACAGTATAAGCAGATTCTTCAGACATTCCTCCTCTTTGTACCGCGGATAGATGGGATAGCCCCTTTTTTTACCTGGAGGAAAGGGTGAAGGGCATGCAGAGCTTGTTGCAAGAAGGGATAGGTTGACAAGAATGTAATGTGTAGAGAAGTGCCTAGGAAAGGAGTGTGAAGTTTGTATTGGCAGTATAGGGACATTTGTTGACAGCAAGTTTCTTAGTAGGGAGCGGCGCTCAACTAACAGGAAAAGCAATGGAGTTGACTAGTTTTTGGAAGGAAGTAAAACGGTCATAAGTTATATGTATGATATAAATTGCCAAAGACCAATGTCAAAAAAGCCCCAGAGCGGACATCGGATAATGATGATCAGAGCCCCTGCAAATAAGCCAAAATTACTTCTATATAACGCTGCCTAGTGCAAATTCCACTCCCGAATAAATGCGTCCGCATCATCGCTGCTCATCCCGTGTTGCTTCATATAATGAGGCTTAAAATTATCGACCCTCGTAAATCTCGAGGTATAGCGGCAGGAGTTGACTGGGCAAGCTGGCCCGCGCGGATATTTATTATGCCTTTTAGACGTCCTTAGGTGTCGGTCCAAGTCCGTCTGACGTCCAAACATCGTCCCACAGTCACATACATAGGGATCTGGGCCTGAGTGATCGGCTTTACTCGGGGGTGTAGGTGGGTGATCGGATAGATAGGGGTAAGGGAATGTATGTATATCCGGGTGGGTGGGCTGGTAGGGGGGAGGAGGGGAGGGAAAGGAATTGACCAAATTTTGGTGGGGGGGGGGGAAATTCCCAGCCTTGGGGACTAGCCGGTTGTTGCCGCTGCCTAGCAGAATGAGGGTAACTGGGATTAAAGTAGAAGTAGCCGTCAGCGCAGTCGGTAGTGTATCCGGTGGCTTGGGCGGAAAAGGCGCTTTGGTAGTCGAGCGAGGCAGGACTAGAGGCGGCAGGACTAGAGACGTCAGGGGTCAATTGACCTGGGGAGGCTACTTGCGGCATACCAGTCAAGCAGATTTGGTGCGGGTATTGCGAGGGACTATCAAATCAGGTTTAGGTGGTTAGTTACTGTAACTAATACAAGTATTTTTAGAAGAGACAGGAGACAGGAGCTTGTTCCCTCACCTGCGATTCTGTTCAGGTCTGGGATCGATATTGCTCGAACCCGTATGGATGAATTGGGAACAGCTAGTATGGCATCTACTATACGGGTCTGGGGTGCTGTGCTCGGAGCACGGCCCCAAATTGCTCTCGGTCATCGCGTTGAGTCTCAGTCGCCTGCCTAGGATGGTTGTTTCTCGTAGGATTTCATCAATCTTGATGGAAACTAGTCCGAGTCTGGGTATGCATCTGTTAGAGGATAACTCAAGCTGGATTTCCCACTGCCGTTGACCATATACGTACACGTTAGGCACATTTTGGGTAATTCTGTTCAGAATATCTGCCTTCAGGATACTATCCATCGCGTCGGGAGCTGGATCCTCATTCAGTCTGGCGCGGAGATAACTAATGACATCATCTTCGGTAGTAGTTATGGATACAACTGTGGCTACTTCACCAAGTTCCTTCTCGGTCTCACTCCGGATATTGGATCCTCCAGTTAGGAATAGTCGAGTCCCTGGCGACTTTTGAAGAATTTCTCTTAGTGAGCTAAGAAGCTTGAGTCGATCCCTTACCCTGCAATGGTCGAGACCATTGACGCAGATAATGGTACGTTGTGAGGACGTGATGGTCCGAAAAAGCTTTTCAATTTGAGCAAATCGCAATGTTCGGCCGCCAACGCCCATCTTCTCCTCCCGAAAAACATCAAGGACCTCCTTCGGAATCTTGTCTAGTCCATTGATGAGCTGCTTCAACAAGGAGCCTAGGACATCAGCCGGGGACTGCTCTTCTTGGGAAGCGCGGTCGAGGTAGAAGCAGACAACAGTGCTTTGTCTTCTTGCCTGATCGTATAATTTATCAATTACTAAGGAACTAACATTGCAAATTGTAAGCATACCCTTTTCACTCCCCTCTTGTGCTGTTTCTCTTACCTGATAAATGTTTTACCGATGCCCAGTGAACCCAAGCGTCCAGTCCGTCCGTCTTCAGGCCTGGACGGGACGGACGGTTGTGGCTCAAGGACGCCCGGGACGGACGGGCGATATGGCGTCCGTCCAAAGGTCGGGGACTACACTAAGGGTTCAGGATTTCAACCCTAACCTTAATACGCAGAAATGCGATTCTGCGTATTAAGGTTAGGGTTGATCAACGGTACAAGGGTGGGTATGGCAACGGGGATCCCAACCAGAGCTAACGGTAAATATTATCAATAAAGGTTTAACCTTTTCTAGAAAACTTTAAAAATATAAGAGTAATTTCGCTTCCTTAGCAAAAAATAGTAGAATATACTCCAGAAACCGGAGAAAAAGACCTTGCCAGCCAGGTAAAGAGATCACCTTATCTGGAGATTCTACAGTAATGCAAAGACATGTGTATAAAAGTGGATGATAGAAAAAAGCGAACATTCATGATAATTGAAAACAGCTAGAAGAATCTGCCTAAGATCCAATTACACTAATGCTAATATCAGATTGGATGTCAGAATCACCAGAAACAGAAATGCTCACACCTCCCCCGCTTACTGTTCCGACTGGAATTGCCTGATTTTCCAGATCATTTACC
>Ga0307507_10012747_pt1 | contig 10325 bp, 2 predicted proteins | sample 7_EM_MG_FD_207223 | JGI IMG/M metagenome (GOLD analysis project Ga0307507, IMG submission 207223) | Populus trichocarpa ectomycorrhiza microbial communities from riparian zone in the Pacific Northwest, United States - 7_EM | ecosystem: Host-associated > Plants > Roots > Unclassified | place... | reverse complement strand
ATTATATTAAATTATCTAAAATAATAATATTTATTTTGCTAGCCTTATAAATAGCTTTAAAGTAGCTTTTATTTATTTAAAATATGCTATTAGTATAAAAGAGGTAAATAGCTCTAAATATAATTATAGTTGCTAAATGCGTAGATTACTAGTAGGTTGCGCGCAGGTTGCGCGCTGCGCGCAGGCTGCGTGTCAAAAAAACACGACATAGGCTAGTCGGTCGAGTTGCTAAATGCCCTCAACTGCGCGCCAATTGCGTTAACTACCAACTATTGAGGCCATTAGTAGGGTACTATATTTTGCCAATGTGGTTGTATCTAATTAATCTATCCTTGTCTTTTTTTAATATAGCGCCTAATAGTTTCTTACTATTCTGTAGTTCTGCCTTCCTGCTAAGCGTGTCTACTCTCGCATTTTTAGTACCCTTAGTATGCTAAATCTTAAAGTAATATTCTGTAAGTATCTCTGCCCATCTAACTTATCTTTAGTTTAGTTCCTTTATTATTAGGAACCCTGTTAGGTCTTATAGTCTATTTTAACTATAAATGGTTTTTCTGTACCTTATAAGAATGCTCTCTATTCTTTAAGTGCTGCAACTATACCTAACAACTCTTTGTTATAGATATCGTAGTTTAATTCTGGTGGTGTTATCTTTTAACTATAGTACGCTACTAAATACTACATATCCTGGTGTTTCTGTAACCGACTACAGTACCCTGCCAAACCACCACTGTTTCACCTATGTATCACCTTGACTCGCTCACCGACTCGCTCACCGACTCGGTCAATTTCCCCTTTATTGTCTACACCTTTCATGTATATATACCACCTGATTTCCATATATTTACAATCAAGTCGCTTATACAAATCTTCACACTTGCACTGTTACAGTTTCTATAGTAAATATACTCCTAGTATAAAGCCTAATGCATTTGTTTCTATAACCGTGTCTAACTGTAGTTAATAGATCTTAAGAATTGGTTCTTAGGCAAATAGCTTTTTAAGTTCCTAAAACAGCTTCCTCTATTTATTACCCCATATCTACAGTTCCTCTTTTTTTATAAGTTTTATAAATAGTTTGACGTTCTTTAACCACTGTGTAATAAACCCCCTATAGTAGTTGCAAAACCCTAAGAACAATCTTAACTGTATAATGTTCTCTAGTTCTCGCTAGCTTACTATAGCATTTACTTTCTTTAGATCTATTTGGATTTTTCCTAATTTAATAATAAATTTAATAAAATTGGTTTTCTTAGTAAAGAACTTATATTTCTTAATTACTACTAGCATCTTTTCTTCTTGTAGTCTTTTTAAGACCCACTAAATGTGTTTTTTGTGTTCTTCCTTACTTACTAAGTAGATAATAATATTGTTAAGGTATACTATAACAAACTCGTTAAGGTGTTCTTCTAATATACTACTAATTCGTTTCTAAAACGTTGCTGGTGTATTTGTAAGTCTAAACTGCATAACTAATGGTTTATATAGTCCTTCCTTTAACCTAAAGGCTGCCTTCTACTTGTCTCCTTCCTTAATTCTGATCTAATAGTACGCCTATCTTAAATCTATCTTTATAAAGATTTGCGTGTTACTAATTCTGTTTTAGATTTCGCTAATTAAGGGTAAAGGATATTTATCCTTTCTTATAATGCTGTTTAACTATCTATAGTTAATGCACATTCTAAGTTTTCTGTTTTTCTTTGGTATAAATAATACTAGATATCCTGCTAGTCTAATATATCCCTTTTATAAGTTCTCCTAGATAAACTCCTTAAGCGCTACTAACTTGGTTTTAGTAAGCTTATAGATTGGAAAGAACCTTAGACTTGTTTCTGGTTCTAATTCTATTTTATAGTCCTATATTATATACTCTAATAACTTTTTACTTTTTGGACTCTATAACCTTTTTCCATACTTATGGTATCTCTTTAGTACGTAACTTAAGCTTTGCTTAGTCTCCTTATATATCACTCTAACTTAGTACTATACTATCTTAGTTTGTTATCGCATCTTGCATTATTGTGTATCCTTAATATTAACTTAACCTATAACCTAATTAATCTTTAGATTATATTCCCGTAACTAAGGCATTCCTAGTATTGCCTTATTCTTTCCTAACGGTAGGATATTAAAAGATATTTTAACTTGTCTCCCTTTAATAGTTAACTAAATAGGTCCTGTTTTAAGATTAATAATGCTTCCTCTACAAGCTATTAGATCTTCTAAAATCGTTATTAATAGGTATAGGTGTTTTTTCTGTCTATATGGTAACCCTATTCTTTTAACTGCTACTAGTAATATATAGTTCCTTATTACTCCACTATTTACTAACGCTTTAAATTTTTAATCTTGCTAACTAACTTATAAATTTAGGTACTGTTTTATAATTCCTTTAAGGGTCTAAAGCTCTACTACTAGCTCTCTCTAGTCCTATAGGCCTCCGCTTTTCCCAACTATTAGCTATCTAAGTTTAACTATACTTGGTCCACTTTTAGCCAATACTTAGTTTACTTCTTTTCCTTAATATACCATAGATAAGTATCCTCTAGGCACTTCTACCACTATTATCTATCTAGGTATTCTTCTATAAGGAATCTTCCTAATTAAAGTATTAAGTTGCCTAACTCCTAAACTTCTACTAGGTGCCAATTGTGTATATATCTAGCATCTCTATACTGTTTCTCTTCCGTTATCTAATATATCCTTATTAGATACTTATAGTACTTGTCTTTTAATATCCTATACATGTTGCATGTATTATCTATATATACGATCCACGCCAATATATAATACGCTAGGTATCTTAGGTTAACTCTTAGCTTATATTTATCCTTAAGTTTAAACCTCTCCTATATTAATCTAAAAAACCAGTTAAAGAATACCCTAAAAAAAGAAGCAAGGAACAACTGGAGACGGTTTATAAATAAGCACACTTCCAACCCGAGCCTCCCCCATAACAAGGGCCTTTGGGCCATGGCGAAATGGTCAAAGAAAAAGGCAGGGCGCCTAGCAGAAGACCCATACCTACTACCCCTATAAAGAGCAGGGGAAACATAGGCCACTAACAACAACAATAAGAAGGCAAAGATCCTTATAGAAAGGTTCTTCCCCCAACCAGTTCTAGCAGACCTCAGTGACATTATAGGTGAAACACCGGTGACTTGCCTATGGGTTGACAGCGACATAATAACAGAGGAAATGGCCAGAACTATTAGCCGCCTTTTAAACAATACAGCACTAGGACCAGATGGAATTCTAAATAAGGCCTTAAAAACCTGTGGACCACTTATAGCACCTTAGCTTATAGATATAGCCAAAGCATGCTTTACTATAGGCTACTACCCATAACTTGGAAGATCTATAACAACGGTTGTCCTATAAAAAGAAGGCAAAGTAGATTACTTAATCCCAGGAAGCTACCGCCCTATTGCCTTAGAAAACACCCTTAGCAAAATCTTAGAAAGGGTAATAGCGGACTATATAGTAGATACGGCTGAGGAACACACCTTATTACTATAAAGTTAAATAGGGGCAAGAAAGAACCGCTTAACACTATTAGCACTTACACTACTCGCTACCACTATTAAGTCTATATAGGCGATGCGAAGGGACTTTATAGTATTAATGCTTAGCTTAGATATTAGTGGTGCCTATAATAATATACCCCACAAGCGCCTCCTATACATCCTTAGGGCAAAGGGCTTTCCAAAATGGATTATATAATTTGTTTAAGGGTTTATAGGCTAGAAAGAAATATTACTAGTCTTTAGCAGATACCAGAGCCCCCCTATTATAGTTATAATAGGAATACCACAAGGATTACCCCTCTTACCTATACTCTTCCTTTTCTTTATAAGCAACCTACTTAACTCCTTTAAGAAAGGGGCGACCTAGGGGATAGGCTTTATTAACGATATAAACCTAATTATATACGGCCTAACAGCCGCAGAGAATTGCAGAACACTAGAGAAAGCCTATAACACCTATATAGAATGGGCAAGATAATACGGAGTCCAATTCTTACTAGAGAAATACCAGCTAATCTACTTTATAAGAAAACGCAACCAATCTGCAGATCTCTAGCATGCAATTCATATTTAAGGCTTTAGGGGTTAACTAGTTCAAGGCCTAAGGGTATTAGGAGTATAGGTAGATAGTAAGCTTTAATAGAGCGCACATACGTTATAAGCGGCCTATAAGGGCTAAGCACAGTATATCGTAATATCTAGGATTGTTAATTCTATATAGGGTCCATACTTCTAGAGGTTACACCTACTATATACAGCAGTTATCCGGCCAACCATAACATATAGATCCAGTATTTGGGCCATAGGAGAATCCAAGAAAGGCCCCCCTAAATCACTCCTTAAACCACTCCAAAAGGTCCAAATAGCTTGTCTTTAGAGCATAATAGGCGGGTATAAGCGAACGGCTATAGTACTACTTAAGAAGGAAGCTAATATCCCCTCCCTATAATTATATATTAAAGCCGCTGCAATATAAAGGGTGCAAAGGGAGCGTAACTCTAATGTTATAAAGTATATTAAGACACGCCTAAACAAACTATAGAGTAACCCTAGGGTGCCCTATAGGAGAACAAACCAACAACCCCAAAGTAGGGAAGATATATTAGAGAAACAGGTAAAGAAAGCAGAAGAAGAATAGTGCTGTGTTAGGGCCTAGGCCCACATAAAGGAGGAAGGGAGACGCGTAAAAAATCAGTAAAGATAATAATAAGAGAAAGAAAGGAGCTAAAGTAGAGTATAAAAGAGCACTAGAAAACTATCTACTGTAATATAATACTGGTTGGACTAACACTGGAGAGGCGTATAGGAGTTAAAGGTACAGAGGCTATCTTAGGCAAGAGGAACCCAAGCTATAGTATAGTTAACGCCATAGGGGGTAAACACCTAAGGGCTCTAAAAAGGCCTAATAAAGGCGGAAAATACAATAGCAACACTCTTAAGAATAGGAATAATAGGACTAAAAGATTGGCTCTACTAGGTAGGTGTCCTAGTAAGTAGCCTAAAATGCAAATATAGCTGGCCAAGATAGACACCAAAATACGTAATACTATTATGCCCCCTACACACTAACTAAGAAGCAATGCTCTTAGTAGCTAGCATAGAGAACTATAATACACTACTCTTAATACAAAAAGGTCTTAAGGCGGTTACCTAATAGCTTATTAGCTAAAATATACTAGACTAGTTCTAGGTTGCAAAGAAAATAGTAATAGAAGGTAAAGGGGCGAGTACCAGGCGCCCCTTAATAACTCTACAGTAGTAGAGTTAAGTTTGCAATACTAGCGCGTCTATAGGCTTGTTATGGCAGCAGTGGTTCCCAAGGAGGTTATAAAGTAAGGTAGTAGAGCACCATAGGTGACTTATAGGCGCCCCGTATACAAGTCCCAAAAGGCGGGGAGATAGATTATGGGGTTTTCTCATTTTCTTAAATAGAGTTTTCTCCCTATATGTAAATAAGGAGTAGTCCGCGTGGGCCCAATAGGGATCCAAATCGGACGTTAAGTAATGAATAATTATTATATTAATCTAAACGTTACTATATTATTTGCTAGTACTAATATCTATATTATCTCTCTCTAGTCTACAGTCTATTCTTCTAGATTTTTGGATATTATAATTAAAGCTCCTTTAATATAACTTATCTGTCTTTCTAATATAGCTTAACTTGGTATAACTTTCTTGTCTAGCTATATACAGAAATCTTCCTACTTATTATTTCCGCGCTACTTGTACTATTTTTAGTATAGCTCTATAAGTATATACAACCTATCTATAAAAAAGTATCTCTTTATTACTGTGTTGTTATAACCCTTTATATGTTGTTTTGCAAACCTAGTTAAAATCCCTAGATCCTCTTCTTGCTTTAGGTCACTTAGCCACTTAGCCCTTAGTATACCTATCTTTGGCCTATTAGTAACTTTTTATATAGGTACTCTATCCCTAGTACATCCTAGTATAGCTAATCTTAGATCTAGCTTCTGTTTTTGCTATATAAGAATTTGTTATCTAAACTCCTCTATACTTTCTATTTAATTGCGTCTTGTAAATAGGTTTTTGATATTATTAAACCTTTTAACTGTTATATTAACCTTTTATTTTCTAGGCTAAACTCTATGTTTACCTATAACTATTATAGACCTTATTTGTTTTTTAAAATCTTGGTTTCCTAGGAACTATTATCCCATGCTTATTTATTTGTTACTAAACTAAGCTATTACCCATTCCCATCAGTTTTCATCTATTATAAGTTTTTAGGTCTGTCTTATCTTGTTTTAAAAATCTTAAGCATCTCTTATCTTGTCTTAAGATTCTTAAGCCTATAGCCTTTTACCTTTATTAAGTAGTAAGCTAGCACTAGCAGTTATCTACTTACTTAATTATTTTTAAATATTACTCCTTCTATCTTATAAAACAATAGATGCCGTATCTAATGGTGTTATAATACCTATTACTAAACCGCGTTTTATAGTAGTCTTAATCTCTGCTTCTATTACATTATTAAGGTTTAGGTACTCCTAATTAGTCCCTTTTTCTTCCTTATTACTATTAATTAATAAGTATTCTAACTCTATTATTAGTGTTGCTAATTTTTATCTATATATTGCTATAATATCTTAATCTAGCTTATAGAGTTAATCTTATTCCTCCTCTAACTCTTTAGTTCCTTTGAGTTCTTATAACTCTAGCTTTTGCGGCTAATAGCTTGCGCTATACTTAGCGTCCTTATAAATTTAGTATATATTATTGTAATAAAACACAAAGTACTTAATTAAATACTCCTTGGTCCTGTGTAATACACTTATACCTATATTATTATACTCTAATAACCTCGTGCCCTTTACTATGTGGTTACTCTAACTACCTCTATAGTCTCTGGCAAAATGACCCTATTTTCTATAATTTATATAAGCTCCTAATTTAAACCACTGTTCTTATTATAGAGTCCGCCTAAATATCTTCTGCTATTAAGATTTCTAGTTTAGCCTTTACTCCCTAGTCCTATAATTACTTAATCCTTAACCTCTAGGTTTCCATAGTTTCTTATTTTATTTCTTAGATTCTGTAGTACTGCTTAGGTCCATTAGCTCTAATCCGCCATTCTATAGTTTATAACTCTATATCTATTATTGCGTGTTCTATGCCTTATATAACTATAGAACTCTATCTTACCCTTTCTTAGCTTGTTCCCTTTAATAGATCCTATTATTAATCTTTACTAACTAATCTATTAACTCTCTTAGAGTTTCTGTATCTTCTATTAGGATAATTATATCCTAGACTTTAGCCTTAAGTCCCTGTTTATACTATGCTATAAGCGCCTTATTATTCTACTTAATCTATATTATAAGTATCTAAAACTATATTGTGTACTTAATTGCTAAAGTGTATTATACTAGGTTTTAAAGCTTTCTTTCTGCTATAGTTGTTGCTTCTAGGTCCCTAAATATCTATATTAACCTTTCTGTAAATCCCGTCTAGTTAGTAAATATATAGTATAATCTTTAATTAACGTCTAATACGGATCCTATCTAGGCCCACGCAGACACTTGCCGTCGCAGGGGGGAAAACTTGTAAATTGACAGAAAGAAAACCCTGCTGTGTAGGGGACGGAAAAACCCTATGAGCCACCTCAGTAGGATAAAAAACCCCTAACTTGCCATATTCGTCCATAGCAGCGGCCCTATGGGCCTACAGCTACGTCCTGTCCTCCTTAAATGTTTAAACTCTATGGGAACCACTGCTTCCTTCTCTAGCTTATCCAAAGCTAGGGTTTACTACGTCCTAGCTAGGCCTCGCTATGTATACTATATGCTTTATATTCCATATCTTAACCATCCCCTGTGTGCTATCTCTTGTAGACTATTACCATATACGCCATGCCTCCCCCCCCCTAGAGCCATTAAAGGCGTAAGGGGGATTCATCCGTCTTAACTACTATAATACTAACAGCGGGATATATTGTGTTGTGTTTTAGGTATCTTTTGTGCCTAGGCCCTAGCTAGGCCCTTTCCAAGGGTTACCACTCCTTGAAAGGAGACAAGGAGAACCATAGGTTGCAATCCAGGCTGCTAGGTATTTGGTAGTTGACGGCGAGTGACCGTATGCTCCGCGGGCGATCGCCCTGGGGGTTAGGAGGGGCCGTATATTTGCTCGTTCGTTCGCAGTCGCCGTTCGTCGATGTAAGGTCGTTAATGCTTTTAATTGGGGGTCGGGGGATGTTATCGAATACTGCACATCCATGTTGGATCGTACAGGTGCCCTAATAGAGCAGTGTAGAAGTAGCTGTTATCGTAAAGGGGTACCATTAGTAGTGGTTTTTAAGATCTTACCATCCCATATAAAAACCTTTCACTACCGCCCATAACGCTCGCAACTACCACCACGAAGTCGTATTGCACGCTGTGTGACGTCTCTGCGTTGGCTCTGAGTCTGAACTTCAAAGACCCAGGTTTGTAGCCGTCACCACATATAGGTGCAGAGTCCGTTTTCGACGGCCGTTAGTAAATATATACTATACTTTCTAATTAGTAGTTATTATTCCATTTATTTAGATTTTAGTAAGGTAAGATTTAAACTACTTAAGTGCTCTTCCTAATAAGAACAGTCCTATATACGCTACTTGGTTTATAGGTGTTACCAACTTTTCTCCCTTTTATATGACCTTAAAGTATATTTATATAAAAAAAACCCTTAAGTTTTAACTTCTCCCCTAAGAACTATTTAATGGATGGTAACTTAACCTTAGCTGCTCCAATTCTATTAATTCTGTCTTTAAGTATTTAATTATCTGTTAATTAATTAACTATTTTCTATAACTAACCCACCGTAACTAGCTGTAAATTAGTATCTCTTATACTGGTGTCTCCTCCTGACCCTGAGGTTATAGCTACTATAGATGGCGTCGTAACTGGTGCTTTTGGTGGCATATTGTTTGACTTTGTTAATACTATAACTAGGTAGTGAATATATAACGAAGCCTTATAGGAAACACTATAGTAGACTTACTAATGGGCTAGGTGTGTAGGTAAATAAGAAGTTAATAATATAACAGTAACAAATAACTGGTAGAGTAGTTGCCTAATAGATTAACTCTAATTATATTCTGAGATTTACTACAAAGAGAGAACTATCTAGGTAGGGACTATGGGTCCTTAAATATATACTTATACTCCTAAGAAAGTCCTTGCTCTGCCTACTCTGTCTACTCTATCTACTCTATTATAGATTATATAGATCACACAGATTACATTATGTAACCTTAGCTACGATTCCTTATTATATAGTTCTACTGGTTCCATCCTAGACTGTGCCCTTATTAACTAACTAGCTTCCTCTAACTCCTCTCTAAGTAGTTGTAGCATTGTGCTTAAAGCGTCCGTAATATAACGGCGGGCTGTGTTTCTATATTAACTATTATAAACTAAACTATATAACCTATAAAGACTAATATCCGCTGCCCTTACTTAAAGAAATACTAGGTTATATAAGTAAGGTTAAGATTTTTATAAAGTTTAATATCTGCTAGGTCTTTTACTAAATTAGAATAGACCCTAGATCTAAGGATTTTACTATATATTAGACCCGCTATGGATTATATAAATATAAAGTACTACCTTTTGGACTAACTAACAGACTAGCTATATACTAGCAGTATATAAATAACTGTCTGATCAAGGTTGCGTCCTTATAGTCATGTGACCGCAAATTGCCATCACGTGACGGCAATCTAGGGCAATTTGCGGCAACTTGCCTACGAACGCGAGTCAAAAGGGGTTGATTACGTGAGCTAAGCGAGCTTAAGAAATCCACCAAATTCCACCTGTAGAATAGGAGAATCAAGAAGCATTAATCAAAATCAGTTACCACCTATACTATTGCAATAGCATTACGTATCACCGGAAGTGATACCAACACTAATCAGTGATCACAGATTAGGAGACGTATTATCTACGAAGAGAGACGAGCTCAATTAGTCCCTGCTAAAGGCCTCTACCGATCTCGCCTGCTAAGGAGCATTAGTTGACGTGTATTTGAAAAGTTAACCCCTATCTAATAGGCCCTTGATTTTTCATATACGGCCCTTAGGTGTTTAAAGAACCAACCCCTTTTAATAGGCCCTTGGTTCGCGTCTATTACGCATTTCATACTACCTAGATTACGTTAAGGAGCACTAGTTAACGTGTACTTGAAAAGTCAACCCCTATCTAATAGGCCCTTGATTTTTTATACACAGCCTTTAGGTACTTAAAGAACCGACCCCTATCTAATAGGCCCTTGGTTCGCGTCTATTACGCATTT
>Ga0307507_10012746_pt1 | contig 10326 bp, 11 predicted proteins | sample 7_EM_MG_FD_207223 | JGI IMG/M metagenome (GOLD analysis project Ga0307507, IMG submission 207223) | Populus trichocarpa ectomycorrhiza microbial communities from riparian zone in the Pacific Northwest, United States - 7_EM | ecosystem: Host-associated > Plants > Roots > Unclassified | place... | reverse complement strand
TTTTTCCTTTCCCGAAAACCGAGTCGAATCAAATCAGAGAAAGAGATAGGAAAATAAAAATAGAGGGCTTGATATGACCTCAGCAAAGCAAGCAAGCAAGCAAGCAATCAAGACAAGGGAGCACAGTAAGACCGAACGAACGAGGAAGACGACGATGAAAAAGCGAAATTTATTTTTTCTCCTCCACATTAAATACCGCTAACACCACCATGGCTACCCATAATTTACTCGAGAGCAATTACTCGAGAATTTTACCTGAGTATCCGGATAACCCCCAATGCCAAGGCCCACCACCACCACCAAAGCACAGATCTTGGGTGTCAAAGTGTCCGGATATCTTTTGAAATTCGCGAGCCCAACGCTGTCTCAGATAGACGTGCTATGTGTTGTCTATCTATCTATCCTTCACACTCGAGTATCGCGACGGGCCTTTCTCCACCGGTATTTCTCTCTCCTAGCTCTCCCTTCAACATTGACTCCCGAGCCGCAACCTCCCGACCCGCCCGCCACCCTTTTATCCTACGATGACATGATACCCGTTCCCACCCGACCCCCGGCAACCCAACCGACCGCCAAGATAATCCAATTCCGAGTGATAGCACATGACGAATCAACCGAGAGCGAGAGCGAGAGAAGTAAACAAATAACATCTGATGGAATGTAAACAAACAATATAAAACAGTGATCCCCGTTTTCATTGTGCTCTCCCTGCAGCATGCGTGCGAGACAGATAGACGGGGGGGAATGAACGTCACGCATGAGATGCTGCGCGGCGTCTATCATACATTGTAAGATTGCCTTTGAAAAAATCCCGAGAAGAATTGCACGGACACGGACGGTTGCCTGCGGTGCGTTGATGGATGCAGTGGTGTCATGAGGAAGGGGTCTACCTTGGAGCTTGAAAGAGAAGTGAACTTATTATGAGGAGGCGAATGAGATGAGGAAACTTATGATATTCAGCGCAAACTCAAATTCAGCTGAACTTTTTAGTCTAGTTTAATGCATCGCACTACGGACTTTGAACATCCTAGATCCCCATCCACCCCATCCATCCGCCGATATCTTTTTGTCTCGTCTCGTCTCGTCTCGCTTACGACGCTTTTACTTCACTTTACTTTCATCTCACTTCCCCTCAACTCAACCACACGATATTATACCGTAAACACCATGATATGTTACGGTAACCTAACATACAAGTCAAATTCCCATCCCATAATCCATCCCCATCTCATCTCCACAAACACAAAACCCCCTCAACCAGTAAAAACTCGTGAATCCAAAAAATACCGGTACAGAAAGAAAAATACCTACAGGCAAGCGCAGTGCATGCAACGTACTGTGATGTGATGTGATGGGCCAAAAACCAAACAAGAAAAACAGCAACAGCAGCGCCCGCATGCAAGCAAGCAAGCAAGCAAGCAACTCACGCAACATGAACGAAATTGGCTCACGCTATGCTACGCTACGGTGCTGCGGTGCTGCGGTGCTGCGGTATCTCTTGATCGTCGTACGAATATGTAGAAGGAGAAGGAGAAGGGGAAGGAGGTGGGGGATTCCCCTCTTTTGTAGAACTACCGCTACGGTTGGGATAGAAGGTGTACAGTACCGGTATTACTGTAGCGAGATGGGATTGTGTTCACTTTTATTCACTTTATGCTGCACATGCTGAATTGAAGATTGAATTGAATTGAATTGTTGCCTGCTCGCTCTCTCGTTCTCTTCTCGCTCGCTTGTTGAAAAGACTACCGGTACACCGCGACGCGATGTACTGATACTTACGCGATGCGCCCCCATCCATCCATTCGTTCACGTATCAACAGACCTGTAGTACCACGAACCAATTCCGTCTTCCTCTCTCCCCAAACCATACAGACACCTTCAATCCATTCCACCGCCGCGACTCGCGATTGGCAACAACCACCATAGCCCGAGCCATTCCTCCAATACCAAAAGACCCACTCGAACCGGAACCACAAACTCCAATCTATAATCTACACACTATTTTATTCTCTTCCAACCAATCCGATTTCCATCTCATCCCATCGTCCCATTATATAATTTCCTCACTCATCATCCTAGCATTAGCTAAACTAGACTAGACTTAGCCTGGCAGAAGAAAAGCAGGCAGGCAAGCAAGCAGCTCTCCGAATCCGGACGTTGTATGGGTGACTTTGGTTCGCTGCCACTGTTGTACTGCTGAGAAAAGCGAGCTTTTTTTTCTTTCTTTTCTTTTCTTTTCTTTCTTCATCACGTTTACCCATTTTTGGAGGTTTGTTGTTGTTATTGTGTTATTGTATTCTGGTTTTATTCTATTTATTCTATCCATTGTATTGTAGTCTATGCCCCTGGGTTATGTTATGTAGGTATGTATGTATTTATGTAGAGTATGTATGTTTTCTGGGGGCCATGTTGTGTTGTGCGCGCGCGCAAGCAAGGAAAGTGGCAGTATTTTTTCCTTTGTTTTGATTTTGGGGGTGGGGATTGGGAAGGGAGAGGGGGGACATCAGCGCGATCGCTTAGGAAGGAGAGGAGAGGAAAAAAAATCAAAACAATATCCCTTTTTCCTTGTCGCTTTCCCACCGTTGCGCTGCCTGAGCCGGAGGGTTACCCTTTCGCTCGTTCATTCACTTTTGATCTTCCTTGCCTACAAGTAGCGTTAACCCAACGATTCCGCTTCATTCACTCACTTGGTCGCTCCCTCCCTCGCTCGCCTGCCTTGCTTGTGTTGTGTGTGTGTGTGTACGATACTGTATATCCCTATCCCATCCCGTTGGCCATCTTTTCCTTTACCTTTCCTCCTCCTCCACCTTCAACCTTTCCCCTTTCCCTTTTCCCTTCTTCCCTACCTTTAACCCACCTAAACCTACCTAACCTACCCGATTTCCATTCCTCCCCCCCTCCTTCCCTCCCATCCCATCCTAGAAGAAAGAGGTCGTGAAGAACGTTTCTGCAATCTTTGCGTATCTCAATATTCTTTCTTCAGACTACTTTTTCCCCATCCCCACCTCTCTTCCCCTCTTCCCTCTCCACCCCCAATCGACATCACAACAACGCGCTCAAGGGCCGAGTCAGCTTTCCTTCCTTCAAGGGTTTCCCTTTTCGTTATTCAACCCATCAGCTGCCTCGATAGGCTCATCCAAATAACCTAACTTGACGACCCTTCTTCCTCGGAACACTCCCGCTCGTCACTTATACGTTCATTAAACCATCGCTCCGCGCTCGCTGTCATTCTCTCGCACTATAGCAACGTCCGCCAAAACTCTTTAACGAATTCTTTATCACGAAATTTATACGACCTTTCAATTTTTCACTTTTTCACTTTCGCTGTTTCTTCCTTCACACTCTCGCGAAGGTTGCGTTGTGTGCATTTGGCCGAGGGAACCTTCGGCCGTTAATTTGTTGACTTGGATTGAACCACCTAGTATTTCTGTAATACAGTCTCGCGATTAGCAGGCAACAACAACAACCAGTAACGACAACTTCAGCTGCTCCCGATTGAGATACAACCTATAATATCAACGACCCTTTGACGAACAGATCCGGCCGAATCTTGTACCGACGAGACGGTATAGCTACCACCTTACGGACCCTGAAGTACGGTATATACCTACCTACCGCTCGACCCTCCCATCCCATCCCATCGTCCGTCGTGTTAATATCTTCCTAGATACCAATACTTCGCTTGTCAGCATCAAAATAATACGACATTTCCGCGAAACCTGAGTAAACATGATGCAGACAGGAACAAAACGTGATCGTATGCCATCCTTGGCGACTGAATCTTTGCAATCGGCATTGCTTCAGGCACCGGAGCAAGACTCTCTTGCTCCGTGGCTTGAAGATGCCTCTTCTGATAGTATTCCCTGCACACCCCCACCTCAGCTGTTGTCGCCTCAACCTCTCACTCCAAAGCCAACGAGATTTGTTTCACCCCCCCGCACTCCGCTGCCCAAACTTTTCACCAGCCTCACTCCGCGAGCCATTCGCCAGTGGGAAGCGGCCGAGGGAGTGGGGAATACCGCTGCCACCATTAGCCGTCCAGATTCCGCCTGCTCCAACTATTCTTCATCTTCCGACTCATCGCTTGACAGTTTGACAACCTTTACTACAGCGGGAGGAAGTTGCACTAGCCCTGAAACCGAGGCTTCCTTCTTCGCCGATGAACCGGAAAAGGAGCCCACCCACCTTAAGCCTACCGATACTTTGAGACCGAATGGTGAGGTACAAGATGGAGCCGAGAAGAAAGATGGTGCAAGCCAGATCCGTATTCGGAAAACCAAGTGGACTGAGGAGATGGACAATCATTTGTGGAGGACATACATAATATACCAACAGGATCCTAAGATAACGCCATTTTATGTCTTGCCAGGGCAAGTCCCACCGTTGGGAGTCTGTTGTAAAGTTGCCAGGGAGACAAAGAGGAGTTGGAAAGAGGCCAAGATGGGTGATGGATGGAAGGGTGTACCGAGCACCCCGAGGCCCAAGAGAAAATTAAGGGCTTCAGGTTATAGGACGGAGAGTAATGATACTGCGGCCACGGGGAATAGGGGAGATATTTTGCGAAAGACTTCGCCGTATTCGTGGCCTGCATCCGAGGCCTCCACTCGTCGTCGTTTGAGGGAATTGTGTAGAGGCAGCTATGGCCCTTCGGTAAATCCTCACCGAGAGTATCGGCAACAGCGTCGAACAGCGTCCACTCCCAGACTTCTCCCTCCTCGATCATCAACAGTATCACCTTCCCCACTTAATTCAGCCACATCGGATAGAATTGGGTCTCGGGATTCCTTTTTGTTCTCGACAAGGAGCATAGCACTCTCTTTGACAACCAGTACGGCGTCTACCATGAATCCGAATGGTCTTTTGGCAGCAATTGCCTCTGGTTATGACGTTGAGCCTGGGGTGGCTGCAAGTTTCGGGAGTGGTAACTTTAATTTTGGTGGAGCCCCAGAGAGTGTTTCTGGCGTAAATAGATGTAATAACAGTGTTTCCGGAGGAAGTGACGGGTCTCAATTGCAACGGGCCGGGGGGGACGAGATGGAACAGGGCAGCCCTATCAGGCAGGAGATCAGCAATGGTTCTTCTAGTTCGTCGAGTAGTGGGTCCTCAAGATCAGGGGGTTTGTTACCACCATTGGAGCTGAAGTCGTCTTCGTCTTCATATGGCACCTGGCCAAGACGCCTCAAGCGCCAGGAGATACTCTCCGACTACAGTGAGGATGCGGTTGTTTTCCCTCTGCCCCGCAGAGCCCGTAGGGGAACGATAGGTGACCTCTTCGGTAATCCCGTCCCCCCTTCCTCGGCTGCTACCCCGTCAACAACGAACGCAAGTGCAATGTCTACGGCAACAAACACGACGGCTCGCAGCACACGTAGTCGAGGGTTCACTATCGGAGCTAGTTTTGGCAGCAGTCTGACCAGCCGGAGAAGATATCGACCGTCAGCACCTCTTCTGACAGTCACCGGCCCGGTGTCTTATGACTTGCCAAACGACTCTGAAATGTTGAGCCCTCTTGCAACACGACACTCATCGTTAGACACCTTTAATAAGAATGACGATCCGTTCGAGATTCCGAAACGCCTTGGTTCCCCATTCCTCGAACGTAAGGACTGGAAGGGGGGAGAGGCAGAAGGCTCGGTGGAGAAGTCTGGACTTGACAGTCCTCTCGGTGGTGAATTTGGGGAGTTTCTTGAAGCCCAGAGTGATGTTGGGATAATAACGGGAAGGAGCACTCCTACAAGGCCCATCAAAAGAGTACGCGAGTAAATCCTCGGAGTTTGATCCATTCCTCTCGGGTTGACAGAGTTTGTCTCTATGCACCCTGACCCCGTTTGGATGGACACTCTGGCTGCCGGCTAGCCTACAACTCGGCCACTTGGCTCGAGGCAATCCTTATTAGCTCATTCCATTCCATTTTTTCACGTTATAATTTCTTTCTCTTTTTGATTTCTTTATTTACCTTTCGATCTTTCTTATTATATAGTTTTCTGCCGTTTCCACTCCTTTCCCTCTTATCTCTCGATTATTTCCCCGTAACGATGATGCCGATATGTTTGATGTTTTTTTTTCAGGAGCCCGCTCGTTTCCTTCGTACGGATCCTTATCATGATTCCTAAAAAGATTTCCTGTAATTGCTCGAGTTAGCTCTTGTGCTGTACCGTAGGAAATTTATGAACATACTTATACCTATGACTCCTTTTTTTCTCGCAGGCTGAGGCTTGAAGTAAAGTGAAGTAATGTGATGTGAGGGCGGGGGGGAAGGGTTGGGACATAGTTTTTTTTCTTCGTTACCTACGCCCTCCCCCCCCCTCTAACTGCGTAAGCAGAGAAAAAAAACACTTTACGCGGTTGGCAGGACAACCTAACCTGCCAACAAAGAAAACTTTTTTCTCTTATGCTTTGCAGTACGATACGGCATCATACGGCAATTTAGTGCAGCCAACATTACCAGTATACTGTAGACGGCCGGTGTTTGTTTGGCGAGTTGTTAGAAAGAAAGGAAAAAAATTAGATTGACTTACTGGAACGCGTTATTCTCGTGCTGGATTGGTGGGGATGCTTCCCGTCTTGCAGGATATTTTACAGGGGTAAGCTCGCTACGGTAGAATGGTTGTTTGGTATAATATTATTATATTATCATACCGGTATCGTGCCAGTTATTCCAGTGAATTGGGTTGCGAAAGTATTTATATCACAGGTTTCTAACTTGAGTCTAATATATGGTCGAAAAGGAATTTGGTTCATTCATGGCTATTATGGTATGTATCAATTGAGTGAGTGAGTGAAAGTATCGTATCGTATGGATTCGATTTTAGGTTGCTAATGGCTAGGTTCTCCCCTCACTATTATGTTCTATTATCTAAAACCTTGCATAAGTTGATCAGATGTGGATGGATGGATGGTGTACGCTTTGGGCTTACCGGCACCAGTTTGACGGGGCTGACATCGGTAATTTTCTCACTCATTCACTTTCTTTCTTTCTTTCTCTCACTGCCGTGCGGTCGTGGATAGATGGATGGATTGGGGTATGATGGATTCTCTCTTGACGAGCGTAAGTGCTGCTCTATTATGATATAGTCGTGCGGAACGGTTTTCTATATTTTTCTTTTCAACTCGATACTTTTTTCGAGAAAAATGTGGTGGAAATACTTTTCCATCTACCCTCGGAAGCGAGGGGACCCTTTATGAAATGGTGCTAGTCCCTGCCGATATGCTGTTAGCCGTAAAAATTCACTTGGGAATGGTCTCTAGCGAGTTCCGGAGGGTTCGAAAAACATTGGTGTTTGGTTAGCAGGTTGCACCGTTCTCCGCTATCATAATATCATCATACCGTATCCAGGGAGTGCACGTAAGTACGTAGATGTTGGTAAAGCCTGACTCGTATGGGGGTACCGTGTTCTTACGGGAGAAACCGGTGAGGGAAGTGGAGAGTAATGTTTCAGCCATTGCCAATGGTTCTCTGGGATCGTTAGCCAATGGTGTCGTACCCGAACAGGCTGCCGCAAATCTCAGCAGCCTGATACACAATAACATTCATCGATGCAGTGTTTGTTTCAAAGTTGGTTGTGACTGCGTCATGATTGAGCACTCGCTATTGGGTTTTCTTGGCTGGTAGTTGGCTATGCCTTATTAGTCGTGGGGCACCTATGGGATGATGCTGCGATAATTTGAGGGTAACGCCGGTAGCCGTATGACTAATGGCAATAGGAATAATGTGTGGCCCTTTGCGTATGTATTTCTCTAAGCGCCTATGAGCTCGACTTCTGGGTAGCTGGCTTTGGAAATTCCAAGCCTGCTGGGGGGGACTAGATTAAGTTATCCTATAACCCCGGGGGTTCTGGTATTTCGTCTTTGTATCATTTGGTTCTGGCAAAAGGTCACTGAGCAATCAACTGGTGGCTGGGGGTGTTTGTGCTGTAAGCGGATGGCAACGTCACTGACTCCTGGTGGGGGGGGGGGGGGTAGCAAGTTGTTATAGCAAAGGCCCTAGAGGTCTTGGATAAATTCAGTACGGTGCTTGCGTGCTGGGTGCTTGAATTATATTACTTTTACGGCCAACTCACTGCCTTAGGTGACCGTACGGATGACTCATACGCGAGAGGATATCGGGTGGCAGTCCCTCTGACGGGGCCGGGAAAGCGGGGCTATTGTATATACTACAACCGCCTATCACTGTGCCAGATAATTCGAGAAAATTTAGGATATTGGGAGAGTATTATAGCCTAAACCACCGCTGTATGATACCCCAGAAGAAAGCATAATACCGGGCCATAGAACACTGTGCCCGCAAATAGGTCCCCTTATCCGAAGAACACACCCGAGCTCTCGCTGGAGATAAAATACTGGCTCTGAGCCGGAGGTATCTCTCTTCGCTAATTCTCCGGTCTTTAGGATTCCCCAATGCAGGTTTCCTACACTCGGTTCATGCTTATTGTCCTAAGTTCGGCCGAGGGCATGTTGGTAGGTTTAGTGTGGACTCAGTGAAATACTCGGGATCATCGCATTATGCACTCCGTGGGTCTATGGCTTGCAATAGGTGGGCCTGTCCTACCCAGTTCCGCGGGGTATCCACAGGCACCGGTAATCGGTCTAAGGGGTTAGTTGGAAACTATCGAGTGAGAGACTGTGAACATATGGGACCGAAGACGGATGAATTGTATTCGATAGCTAGTGAATTACGGAATTCGAATTTTGCGAGGCACGGCAAACAAGCAACAGCATACAGCGGGCGGACGGTTGTGCCATGAAAATTGTTATTTACTGTCTCCTGATAATATGTTCCTGCTGGATCTCTCAGTCCGCGCGGGAAAAACCAAACACACCAGGATAAGTATTTGTTCCTGTATCTATACGATGTGAAAATACCTAGCTGGCGCAGTGGTTAACATGTCAAGAAAACAATTAACCTCCTGTGCAAATTAGCAGGAGCCCAGGCGTTCGGTTCCTCTCAAAATGAGTTATTATCAAACGATCCGTCACGTGGGATAAGGAAGGAGGTTAAAAAAAAACCCCACCCTACAGGAACTGGGAGACTGAAGACCTTACGCCTTCCACGATAAGGCTGTAGCGCAAATCAGATCTGCTGCGAGGTGGTAGAATCCGACTCTGGGCCTCAGCCCTAAGGGCGAGGTTCGCGATCGGCGGGGTAGTAGAACAAAAATGAAACAAGAATTTTTTTATTTTTTATGAAAGAAGTTGTTTTGCTTCTTTTGATTTGGGGAAAGGGAGCAAATTTTAATTCTGAAGGCTGTACGGATTTTCTGACTTATATGCATTGACGGGTTGGGCTAATGCAGTGTAGGGCATTCAGACAAAACCATTAGCACCTTAATAATATTCTCCGGAAATCGTTGAGTACGGGTACCCTTGACCGGAAAACTAGATGTCGGGTGTGAGCTAGGGAACAACTTGCTAGGGGGAGCTATTATATTTGTGATTCTGAGAAGAGGCGATATCATCTTGTTTACCTAGGCTAGACTGGAGCAACTGTCTATTATAGAACGCAAAGGCTTCGTGCTATAATATTAGGCGTAAGCTTAGGGACAATTTTCCCAACCGTCCGGGGGCGACTGCCAAGAGCCCAGGACGGGACCGGACTGCTATTCGTAGTCCGCCCAGGGCGATCAAGGTGCAGGACGGCCATCCTTGGGCCTGACGGCGGCCCTATAGGGTGAGAAATGTGTGTTCAGGGTGGAGGGGGGGGGGGGGACGGCGGAGGATGGCAGAGGACTGTGGATGATGATGATAGAGGACGGTTGGGGACTGTGGGGGACTGGGGGACGGCCGGGGATGGTACGAGTAATATGTCATGATGCTATAGTACAATGATTCGTTCGGAGGTGTATGATTTCAACTTGGGCTAGTACCGGAGGTCCAAGCGCTGGGACTATAGTCCCCTACAGTCCCTCTGACCCTCATGCTATGATTGTGGAGAAGTATCACACGAGCTAAGAGCTAAGCGAACAGATATTGGATTGAGGTTTAGACGTTTGTCATTAATAGATGGAAAAAAGAGAGATAAGGAAAGATGGAGAAAGAGAGAAAGGAAGCAATTCCTAACGATAACTTAACTAGAGCCTTTTTGGCAAAAAATGGAAGGAGAAACAAGCGTTCCTTTTTCTTTGTGACTATTTTATTTTACCTGCGGAAACGCATTTTAATGTAAAGTACGGGGACAAAGCTTTTCGTCCGGCGCGGCAACAGCAACCCCACTCCCACCATACATTTATTACCTATACAACCACAACTGCTTAGAATGAACTGAAAATCTATGTACATATCCAGTAGATATAAGAAAACTTCCATCTAAAATTTTAGAGAAAAAAAATC
>Ga0307507_10012745_pt1 | contig 10326 bp, 15 predicted proteins | sample 7_EM_MG_FD_207223 | JGI IMG/M metagenome (GOLD analysis project Ga0307507, IMG submission 207223) | Populus trichocarpa ectomycorrhiza microbial communities from riparian zone in the Pacific Northwest, United States - 7_EM | ecosystem: Host-associated > Plants > Roots > Unclassified | place... | reverse complement strand
TACCATATTTGGACATGTGCCTGATTACGTAGTTAGTTAGTCCACCCAAAGTCAAGGAAAAAAAAAAATCGACCCTAGGTCTTTTTTTTCAATCCCGGAACCCCCTTGCACGCGTTGCCACAGCTGCAGCTGTCTCAGCCCCCGCATTACCCTGATGATATGTCCATTTCTTCCCCCAGTACCAGTAGTTCCTCATCTCCATCGGAAACCAGTTAAATCCTGCAGTGCTCCAGTCACCGGGTTACCTACCCATAAACCCAATTTTCCTGGTCTTGATTCTTTCTCTTTCTCCACAAATCCGTCGTCCTTGGGATTGCAAGTCCCTCAAACTGCTTGATTATGCAATGCGTGACTGCGTCCTTGCTGCGTCCCAGATCTCGGGAAGGAAGCCCGTTTCGGTGATGGGACACCTCAATTCACAATCTGATTGGATTGATTTTATTCAATCAGGGCGATCACGGCCTCGACTCAAGTCATCTGAATACGAATTCTGATTCTTAATCGGATTTACTTAGATATATATATGTACATGCGATTACTACGACCATGACTTCCTTCAGCTTCACAGTCCTGATCGAAAATGTCCAGCTCCAACCTGACGCCGCTCTACCTATACAAGTTGATCCCTTCATCGGAAAAAGAGCTACTCGTCATCCCCCTTCCTGACGCGCTTCCTTTGAACGACCGCGACAAGCGTGATAAATTCATCCATCTAGCGACAGCGAAGCAGGTTCCACCTCTTATCACTGGCAAGAAACACTTCGCAGCTGAGGAGGAAATCTTCGTCCTGAGACTCGACTACAGCGTAGTCGCGTCTAATATTAACTTTAAGTGGGAAGACTCTGGAGGGACGAGTGAGTGAATCTGAAATTCTCGCGAGCGAAACTCAGTTTTTCTTTTAGAGGGCGCTGATATGGGAGCTAAAGGATCTTATGGGCATATCCGTAAGGCCGAGTCGGAGTCGGAGCCGAAGTTCGGAAAGCAGGAAGTCGAAGGGATCTTCTTCCTCAGGAAATCCGGCGAGGCCTGGGCTGACGATGATTTGAAGCCTCGTTGGTTGATTTATTGAGTGGGTTCTTAATTTTTCGTTCAAAGCATAGAAGTTTTGTTGACCTCCTTTGGATAGGTTCGGTACCAGTTATAGTCCTGATTGGAGAGCGTGACAGATCGGCGGCTGTCCAGATTTCAAAGCGATAAATTTACTTTGAATTGTGTATGATCTATGATTGGGGAAATGCTAGTGTTGTGTGTAGACCATGCATCGGGTTCTTCCGAACGAGGACGTGGGTCCTGGGCTGAGCGCTTGAGCAGCGAAATCTGGAAATCGGTTATTTACAGCGTGGTTGATCTTACAGGATAGTTAAATCCACCGAACCACTGTGTCCTAGCAATGGCGCTCGCTGGCTCCCACCAGGCTGCTAGTTTCCACATCCCAGATCCGAAGTGCCCTGTCTTGCGATCCAGACGCTATGCGTGCCGTCAGGTGAGAATGCGACAAGCAAGACGCAATTTCCGTGTTACAATGTCTTTCCTACAGGGCTACCAGTTTTGCGTCCCAGATCCGAATTGTCCTGTCATACAGCCCGGAAACTAAGCGCGTGCTGTCAGGTGAGAACGCGATATCCAAAACGTAATTTCCGTTTTGCAATAGCTTTCCCATGGGGCTGCCAGTTTCTGCGTCCCAGATCTGAATTGTGCTGTCAGGTGAGGACTTCGCGACGGGCCTAATCCATGTGTCCTCGTCTCGGCTCTCGCAACGGGCTACCAAATTCTGCGTTCCAGATCCGAATTGTGCTGTCAGACGACTCAGATACTAAGCGCGTGCCGTCAGCTGAGTACGCGACACACAAAACACGATATCCGTTTTGCAATGGCTTTCCCATTGGGGTCACTACTCATACCTGTGTCCAAGGGGCTGGCGGAACGTGGATCCCGTATATAGCCTTGGGGGGGAGGGGTCCGCTGGAGGCCCGAATTTTTTTTGTGACATCTTCGGAAAATAGCTGTTTGGAAGTCAGAAACACTATAAGCAAGTCATTAGAGACCTTTACTCAAATTGAATTTAAAACTTAGCATCCGAGGAGATTCCAAAGAATGAATAAAAATATTTGTAAGACAGAAATAACATGTGCACGATGTTTGGGACGTGTTTTGAAGAAAATGTGTTCTTCACCAGCTCTCGTGGGACACTCAGTAAAAACGAAAAGTCCTGTGAAGTCTAGTGCTTGCCTTGTGAAAGTCAAGCTATCGTCTTTTGGTCCTGTAATAGTCCAGGAGATCTGGAGATGCGATGGGATATTGATTGAATTTCAGGGTTCCTCAATTTCTTCTCAAGCCCGTACGTTACTCGCTTCCTGAAATCAAGAGATTCAAAACGAAAGCAAAAAGTCTTTTCGCCTCCCCTAAATTCCACGTGCATCAGGTTGAAGTTGACTCATCGTTCGTTCCTTTCTCTCTTAACTTTATTCCATCACGTTCCCTCCCACCCCATTGCTCAAGCTGGTTCAAGGGTTATTTTACGGTACGTGCCGCTCATGCTCTATTGGCAAGCTTGTCTGACGCACCCTCCATTCTATGAGGAAGTGTTACCGAGGCTGAGTGCCGAGCAGCAAGGTCACACATTACTTACAAGTACAAACAAATTCTCGTAAGATTTGTTGTGCAGTGTACAGAGGTTACATAAGTGTGATCGTAGATTCGTAATTCAGTGTTACTACATGTTTAAACATTCAAAACAGACCTGACCCCAGCCGGCGACGGTAGACTGCTCGATCGCCCAATGCCACCAACACGTACTCATCATCTGATATGCTAAATCGTACCAATCGCACGTCCTTGTCAACTTGATATTCTATGTCGGAAGGTTCTAAGAAGCTGTATTTCCAACACGCCCTCATCATCTGATACACTGGGTCGCCCCAACCCCCAACCAACCCCACGAATCTTCAATCCCATGTGTGATTCCGTGGTGCCAGGTTTCCATTGCGTTGTCAGAACCATGAACATCTGACTGGGCTACTCGGCATTGCTGGAAAATCCGCCGGGGAGCACCAATGTGTGCTTGAACCCTGTCAAACCAAACGTAGAACAGCGGAGACGTCCAAGCATAAAATCCGCCACGGTGACGATACTTTTTCTCTATCTCAGACGAAAGTCCCCAGATCGAGTCCAATATGTCACTTGCAGATTCCGTCGCTAAACTTGCTCTTATCGATCCACACCACGCTAATGCGGTGGTCGACCCTAAACCCTCCTTCCTTGGTGGATATCCACTTCCCGGGCCGCAGTCCATCTCGGGAACAGATGTTATGAACAAGGCGGCCTTTGTAGACGAAAACACTTGGAGAATTCTTGCCGGTAAGATTCCGTCATGTGTAGTCTGAGGTTTATCATCGTTCCCAGAGCACGGACACTTTGACGACATCGTTGTTGGCAGCGGTTTCTGCGCCTTGGCTTATATCACAACGGCCCTCGAGCGCAATCCTAACAGAAAGATCCTTCTTCTTGAGCGAGGCGGCAAGTACTAATCTCGTCAAGTGTCTTCTTGTGCTAATAATCGATCGATTGCCTATTAGGATTTTGGCTTCCGGACCATGTTCAGGTTCTTCCTTTCGTTGTTAATGCGAGGATTGTTATAATTTTGTTGTAGAATCTCCCTGCCCCCTTCCAATTTGTTGGCGGTCACCGTTCCGAGACTTTTCCCTGGGAGCTAGCCCATGCCACGGCAAGGAAGGGCAACGTACGTAATTTTTCGCTTCTATGTGGAGGATTTACTGACGGGTTATAACAGTATTTGAGCGGGTCCGCTCCTTTCTTTGGTGGTCGTAGTTCGTTATGGTCGATTTGGTCCCCTCGCGCGATTGGTGATGCAAATGGCGATGCCAATGATCTCATGCGTGACTTCCCTCAAGTCGTAAAGAATGCGGCCAGAGGTTTCTACGGCAAAGCTGAAACAGAAGTCCTTCACGTCGAAACGGCCGACGCAATCGCCGATCCTGTGTTTAAGGCAATCCCCCTGCAAGGCCGGATCACTCACCATCTCGACAGCAATCGAGTCGCAGGCGAATTTACTCCGGAATCGGCTAAACTGGCTACCGGACGGCCTCTCTTTGGACCTGCATCGAAGGGATACCGACATTTCTCAGTCATCGCGTCGTTGTTAACACTTAATGACGTACAAAACACGCGCGCGGAGAGGAAAGAGGGGAGCCCGATCATGATCGCCACCGACACCGTTGTCGAACGCTTTGAAGTCGAGGAAACGACTGCCACCGTGCCCGCGCATGCGCGCATCCTACATACCTCGCGCGGCCCACTTACTTTGCATGGAGGCAAGACGAACGTGATCCTCGCAGCAGGCGCTATCCCCAATACCACCATCCTGCTCAACTCTATCAAAGATAAAAACTTCCAGAGGCATGCAGGCCAACGTCTCACTGCCCACTTCCGTTCCAAAGTCATGGCTCGCTTCAGGCCTGATCAGGCGTGGTTTGGCGATGCTGGTTGGATCGAGCATCAGGCGCTGGAGCAATTGGCAGCGACATCAGTGCACCCGGTGATATCAGCGCACCATGTACGCGGAATATTTCCACATGATGGCGCCAACCTCCAATGGCATATCCAACTCCACGGGATCTACGTACCGAGGCGCTGGGAGCATCATGTTCAAGAGCTTCAGGGCATGGTACCAGATCTCTGGTCAGCACCTACCGATCAGCAGTTGGAGGGTTGTGGCGGTTATCTTGTCTTGAGTACGCCGCATTTGAGATAATCCATTGTGGCTAACCTGTTGATCAAACGCAACCGAACAGGTGCCTCCGTCCTTGGCGAGCTTCCTGAAGTTCCTGAAACTGCCGTTCCTGGGGGTGAAGCTGCTGCAGCTCGTGAAATTCGTGAAAATGGTGATCGTCGTAATCGCTCTCACCTGGAGTTCATAAAGGACGGAGACGCGACTAAAAATATTCGCCTTCATCTTACGTTGGGAGACGCTGCCGATGCACTCTGGGGTGAGATGGTAAACAGGACGTACGATGTCTTTTTTCAACTGGCGATTTAATCCGAATTTCTGACTTGATTTCTGTCGCAATAGATTCAACACGCTCCGCGACGTCGCCGGCCCAAGTAATGCCGAGCCTGGAACGCCTGACAGAATAAGGAGGGAATCAGTCGAGTTTTGGAATCGCACCACCAAAAAGTGGGAGGTGAACCTGCTGCCCACGCGAGCAAACCACTCCAAAACCAACAAACCCTTATTCCATGAGGCGTCAACCACTTACATGATTGACGCCTTCCCCGACGAGGAGTATCCACTAAATCCTGTTGATCGTGCGACGGTGGATAGGTCTTATCGTCCCTGGGGCTTGGAGGAGGGGAACGTCTATGTGACTGGTGCGGGGCTGTTCCCCACCGCTGGGTCTTGGAATCGTGCGTCTGATATAATTCTTACAATCCGAGCTTCAATGATTTAACTGATAATCGTAATAGCTACGCCCACCATTTGTGCGTTGGCTCAGGACTTGGCAACAACGCTCGTCGCAGACACGTACCTTGGTCGCGCTGCATTCAACAAACATGGCACCAATCAGACGTGGTTTTTCAACGGCGTAAAGTACATCAAAGTCACGGTGGCAGCATACATTGACAACCAAAATACCATTGCCAACAATATCGTCTATGGTCCTCACGAGATTTTCTACGAGTGGAAATCTCTCTGGCAGGCTGACTTCCGCCAGATCGATGCCATGGTACCCGTCCCCGGGACAGATAACAGGGAAGCGTACGTTTTCAGCGGTACTAAATATGCGCGCATCAAAGACAACTTCCAAGAACTTTTTCAAGCGCCACTTCCGATCAGGGGTAACTGGGCCTCCTTGACTGGGAAGTTCGCCGAGGCCCTCTGTGGTGCCCTTATCGATCGGGCTAATGCCCACCGAATGTTCTTTTTCTCCGGGGACCAATACGTTCACGTGCAGTGGAACGCCGCGGCCGGAGGGGATACCGTGGTCGATGGCGGCGCGATCGCAAACATCTCAACTCGCTGGCCCACCATCCCGGAGGGGCGGAAGTTCAACACGATTTTCCCTGACCCCACAGCCTCCGACTTTGCCTATCTGTTCTCGGGTACTACGTACTGGAGGATCAATATTAGGAATCCGGACCAGAGCGTTGCTGGCCATACTGGTGATGTTGCCACGGCCTGGCCATCCCTCAGGAAAGCGAGGTTCATTTAAGTTACAGGTGAGGATCCATGTTCAGGGCACTTCGGCACACGCTCATTGAGGGATTCTAGTTCGCGTTGGATTCTCTGAAGAAAGATAGGGCGATGTACGAATTTTGAATCTCGACTAGTATCGCGTATGTACAGTAGTTTCGCTGAAGGACTTACGAAAGGACTTGTGAAGTTGCCCCCCTTGTACCACCACCGTCATATCCTGAATGATTATCGATTTAGTGCACGACCGATCATGTTCTAACTAAGCAATCTATCGCAATCGGACTCACAGGCTGGGAGCGGGGGGTATACCACGGGGAAAAGCGGGACTGTCATTCTTACATCAAAAACATCTCAACGAAGCAAAATTATAACATGTCTAGACATTTTTTAGCTCCTTTGACTACACTCGGCTTACTGCCCTACCTCTTCGAGATAAGTCCAAACTTAAAGGATGGAGATTGTAGCGAACAGAGAAGGAAACATTGATGACGATGGAAATAGCGAACGAGTACTGTGAAGCGAACGATGGTGAGGCCTTGAGGACTCGTATGAGTATTTGGAAATTATGATTGGCAGGCATACGGCGCTGGGCCAGCCCCCGTTGAAACGGGCGACAATGGTAAATGAGCCAGGGAAGAGTGCGGAGCCATGATGCTTTTAGACCCAGTGAGAAATCTCCTCTCACTCCGACTGTCAATCGACCATCCAACCGTCCAACTCTTGGCTTCATCTTCCACATTTTAACCGATCTCCACTATCACAAATGTCTACTCTTCGCTGTCGGGTAGAGAAGTCTTGGTAGTGAATAACACATTCTTCTCAAGCTCGGTGTCGGATTGAAAGTGGGCCGAGGCCATGACCGGATCTCCACATCGCAGTGCTTGAACTGGATGGTATCATAGGTCAGGCGGAAAGGTCGTCGACCAAGCGTCAACAGAAGACTCACAGCACCATTCCTCTCCCTTCCCCCTTCGTCTCTCCCTTGTCTCTCCCGCACTTGACTCCCGGGCGTCAATTTCGTCAGCCTTGCCGCTACCTAATCCCTCCACTTCCTCCCCTCCTAACCCTGCTCTCTTCGCTCAATTCACGTCCGGCCTCTACCATACCCACTCCTAACCGCGTCGACATCAACACACCACAGCGCTTACACTCGCTTCCCAACATGCACTCCCACATTCGAACCCCCTCTCCTCCCTTTGGAACGCCGCAAAATGCTTCAATCGTTGGCCTTCCGTAGGAGTGGGAAAGCGTAAACGGTGCTGAATCCTCCGCTCTTGGTGATATTCCTTGTGATGCGCCGGTACATAGTTCTTCAACATCAACGGATGTAGAGAGTTGACGTAAAGAGGGGTGAGTGGTTCCGTTTTGAGCGACGCTGGGAGCAAAAACGGGTGGTAGACCATCTTCGACGCCTTCCGCAGGCGGCTCTGCAAATGCGGGGAGCCGGTCGTTATGTTGTGCAGCAGTGGTGTACGTTTCAACGTTGAAATACACAAGTGTGAGCGGTGGCTGTCATAATATTCAGTCGGAAACAAATCGTCCACGTGGTGTCTTGAAAATTTCCTACGTCACTCCAAAGTCCACAGCACTTAAGCGGTGTCCGCAACCCTATGCCGATGCTTTCATCAGCCTTGCGGTCAAGACTATGGAAAGTTGAGTTACCCATCTACAGAAAATCAGAATGATCTGTCAGTTTTAAACGTCATTCACCCCCAAGAATCTTGCAGAGTCCATGGACGATGGCGTCGCTGCCCGAAAGGATTCGTAACATCAGCATTATAGCTCATGGTGTATCATCTCATCTTCCAGTGAGTTTATTTATTCAAGTTTCGCCTTCAACCTTTTTTTTTGTATGCCGACTCTTGTGCTTAGACCACGCGTCGTTCCAACAAAGCCGACAGAGCGACATCCCGACCTGCTCAAGTCGAGAGCGATCTCTTCGCAACACTCGGAGCGACTGACGAACAAGCGGACTATCCCCTCCTGTACACTTCCGCAAAACAAGGTTGGGCACAGGACTCTCTCCCCTCTCCCAGCACCACCGACCACCTGGCGACCATGACCCCGCTATTCGAGCTCACCCCTGAAACACTTACCGTCTCCTAGCCGCCATTTGGACCGTACCGCGCCTTCCTCAATGCTGACAGTCCAAATCGAGAGTGACCCATACGTGGGCATGCTCTCCTAGGCCAGGTGCACCGTGGTATCCTGAGACTTGGTGATACGCTTTGGGCCTTGGATCCGGAAGGTAATAGGTGTAGCTGGTGCTGGGGAGATAGTGAGCGCTGCGGGTGTTAAGACGAGAAGTGGGGCCGGTTTTAATGTTACGCTTGTGCATCCTGAGGGGTGGGGTGATGAGGGACTTCGAGCGCTTCCCGTACGTTCTTCCAGATTTTTTCCCGTCTTCCCGAACTTTGCTGATGGATAATGGATAGACAACATCCATAGACCCACCCACCTTTTATCCATCCTCCAACACAAGGTTCGTTTCTCGTCTTGTCTCAAAGTCTCTTCCTTCCTTATTCATCCACAAACCCAGTTTACCCATGCATGGTCATAGGCGAATCCGCAATATCTCAAGACCTCTACCTAAACCCCTGCATCAAGAAACAGTTCACCCACATACGAGCCACCGGGGCTGATGAGAAGATCGTATTGGCTTCGCCGAGGATTATGACGGCATTGGCGTACATGGGTGATGATGAGATTGCGGAAGTCACACCTGGCAGCGTTAGGTCGAGGAAGGTTGTATTGGATCAGGATGAGGATGAAGGGGGGGAAGAAGTAGGATTTGGATTACCGGAAGGGTAACTTGTTTTTTGTGAGATTTTGCGTTCAGTGTGGGCTCACTATATTGGTTAGATATGGAATACCGTCGAAAGTATATCTTGAAGTCTCCCAACCCACAGTCTGGCAAGATCGTTGACCACCGTTCAAATGCCTCCCGAAGACAGACTCGTTTTTTGTGCTCATTTATAGATGTTCATTGAAATTGGGGTGTAGACAAGGAGTGTGTGTTCGTAGGACTAGGCAACACACAGTAACTCAACGAGTCCTTCATTTTAACGACGCATAATCTTGGACAGATGTGTGGCTTAAACCATGCATCTACATCTACACCGGCAGATTCGCGTATTTTTCAACCTCGGGTGTCTCTGTTACGCGATAAACCTTAACAATGGAGTGGAGGGTTATCCTCTTCAGTGCTGGGTGCCCGCTTTGCAATATCTCCACGTTGTCCGTTACTGCACCATTACCACAACTCGTGAGTGCTTGCCTGCGACTCGTGCATAGCTATACTGGTCACAATCGCTGTTTGGGTCCTTCCTCGAGCTCTTCGCCAGCACTTGCGACGCCTATTGAAACGAAATTAAAACATAGCTTCCTCACGTCCCTAGGCATAAATAACTACATGCGGATCAGCGGTAAATAAGTCCCCCCCACCATCACTTGAAAGAAACTCCAAAGAGTCAGGTATATGCTCGCGATAAATAAAAGTCCCCATGAAAAATGACTCGACATCAATTTTCACTCTTCCGAAAATGACTCGGCGAAGGGTGACGTCAAAGACGAATGGGATTTAAATGCCTGATCTTCTTTGGGTCTGCCTAAGAAGTTTGATATCACTTGGCTTTATCTTTTCATCCGCTTCTATGACGGAATTGTGGGGGTGGGGGGATTTGTTGGGTATAAGCTATTGTGGATGGGTGGCCTCAATGGCTTCTGTCGATAGATGTTAAATCGGTCGACAGTAATAGACGTATAGAATATTTACCCCTGCCACTATTTTCAATCACGGCGTGTTCTTCAATACATCATTGTTCAGCAATTATTTGCTTCACAAGGGAAATCAACGGACCTGTGCCACTATCCACTTGGGGGAACGGTTGTATCCACGCCTCGGGAATCGTAGAATTGTATATTGGCGAAGACGTTGTAGACGAATCGTCTGTCCTGATTGGCTTCTTCGGAAGGCGAGAGACCCGCCTGAACGTAGACGGGACCGCTCGCCGATATATGGAGGCGCTTGTAAATCTTGGACAGGCTAGGAGCATATCGCCGTGGACAAAAGGCATCGTGTGTAGAAATCGAGAGGTTGAACTTGCGTGCTG
>Ga0307507_10012744_pt1 | contig 10330 bp, 2 predicted proteins | sample 7_EM_MG_FD_207223 | JGI IMG/M metagenome (GOLD analysis project Ga0307507, IMG submission 207223) | Populus trichocarpa ectomycorrhiza microbial communities from riparian zone in the Pacific Northwest, United States - 7_EM | ecosystem: Host-associated > Plants > Roots > Unclassified | place... | reverse complement strand
TCATGAATCAGACCCCGGGGAGAAATTGCGCCACGACGTAGCTAAGGGCTAGCGCTACGCTTGTGGACCTTACCCCAGTCCTGTGGACTCCTAGACCAATCAGATCGCACCAAGAGGAATTCCTCCCGAGGGTCTAAGAGCTTATGGGCCCTCTTTGTATAAGAACTGAATGTTTCTTATTAGGCGACGACTCTTCCATTATAACGCTATATTTTAACCCTTTTATAACATCTAGTTATTATAAAAATACTATAAGGTAGGAGCTCTTTAATTTCTCTATCTATTATAAAAAATAACGATATTGTGGCTATATTAGTTAGTCGTATTTTCGTTAGTTATATTTTCATTAGTTGCAAAAATCGTTAGTTGCAAAACTCATTAGTCGCAAACTTTATCTCAGTTGACTCATCCGCTTCGCCAAGGAATTTAAGGAGGCGGCCACCCCCCTACTCCCGCCCCACTTCAACGCCATAGGCCCTCTTATGCAAACTTATAAGCCAATCAGATAGTCGCTCTAACTCATAGGTACTTATTAGCTAATAGAACGCCGCGCTACCCCCTACCACCCCTGCCACCCCAATTCCTCTACGAAGCGTCTGAGAGATTATAGGCGCGATTTATAAAGGCAGGCCAGCCTACCTAGTAGACAATAGCTGTATTACCTTTAACGCGGTATATCGCCCCCTAATACACCACCGCTCAACTTGCCGATAGTTCCATTCAAAAGCCCTCCTCTCACTCTATAGAATCCATCTGTAATGGAGCCTAGCCGTGCCCTAAGTGGGCGTCACTCTAACCAAGACACCCCTAGCCATCCTCCCTCCATTTCTAGCCTCTCCAGCTGGTTGGAAAACATTATTAAACTATTTAAGCCCTCCTCCTCCAACAGTAACAATAATGTAGGCAATAACTAAACGGGTAGCAACAAGAATAAAGCGCCTAAGCCTTTATTAAGGCGTTATAGGAGGCAGGGGAAGCGCGCGCGGAGGTTATAAGCTGTAGTCGACATATTAAAAGAAGAAGGTTAGAGCTTCGCTCAGTTGCTATCTGCTTGGGTTAGGGCGGATAATATAGGGGAGAAGGGAATTATAATTAAGCACCGTTGGTATGGTCACGTTAGGCAGCAGCGTTAGGTTCTATTAGATACAGTTATAAGAGACCCACAGCTAAGCAATATCCTATATATACGAACAGAGTTATATACTGCGGAGCTAGATCGCCTTATCCAAGAACCATATTTTGCTACGTTTAATAGAACGTCAAAAATCGAGGACTTGGACTTTAACGTCGCCTTCCACTCTATATAGGATACTGCCCCAGGATAGCATACAACCTTAATACAACTGCTTGGCAATTAGTGGGTGTATAGGGCTAGTTATAGCAATTAGAAAACAGAGGACTAGAAAGTAAATAGCTAGAATACGCTAGTAAGGCGGGCATATACTATTACCAGTATAATTTGTTTCTCTTAGGCTAAAAAGCGGTCCAATTTCTTTTCTTTAGTAGTGGATATATATCTTATAGGCTCTAGTGTAAAAAGAAGGGTGTTTAAAACGTTAGCTGGCTTTAGATTATGCTATGGTTATCATTTTACAAATTGTACTATAGGTAGTGTTGCCGAAGAGGCAAAGGTATATTAATTTTTATATCAGCACTATATATCTATTAGCACCGGCCTTTCGGCTAAACTTATATGAACTCTTATAAACTTATAAGCTAATTAGTATAGCCTCTATAGACTACTAGCTAGCCAGGGGCTAACATCTATAGAGGCATCTTACAACACTAGCGCACAACCCCCAGATGGTCGTTGTATACAATAATATAAACTTTAAGGATATAAAGCGCGATGAGCTGCTTGGTTACACGTCTATTATGCGCTCCTTAACAACTGCTGCTATTATCTATTGTCCTGAACTGCCTCTATTGGGGCTATGTTAGTTAATACACAATCCAACTATCCCGCTAAATGTTAAAGACATCTACTACTCTCCCAGCTTTAGCGATGAGTTATTACCACAGATTAGCCGTTACCTTATTGCTAACGTAATAAAGGGGATTCACCTTGCTAGTGTAGAGCATATCTTTAAAGATAGTGATCTTTTCCCTTAGATGCCAAGTATACAATATATTAGCAATAGGAAGACCAAATTCTAGCAGTTTGGTGCTATTATAGAGGATAAGGGTACTATCTAGGGTACCTATAGCGTCTATAAAAGTATTTTCCTTAATTAGCTTAGTCTTTAGGCTCTAGATAACCCTTATAATAGTACTACTCCCAATAATTTTACCAAGCGGCTCTGGCTTACCTATAGTGACTAGCTTACTGCGTATTATATTAAGTCAGTAAAACAGGAGCAGATTTATGCCAGCCACCCTTTTAACCGTTGGGACTGGCTGCTTAGTGTACCTATATAGTTCCACATTAAGATAAATCTATACAGTACTCTTATATATACACACTTTACGCCCAAGAATAAGCAAGAGGAGGCTTATCACTATCTACGGTCTAATATAACGCTATAGAATCGCTCTATAATTACGCAAGAGAATGCCAAATACCATAAGTTAGTACCTATTATTAAACGGGGTTTTATGGCGCGCATAACCGCCCTCTTCTATACTGCTATGCAGCGTTAAGGCTTTAGAATTAGCATACCTAATTTATCTAAGCTATTTGACCCAGACACCCTATCTAACCCGTCTTCCCCTGAGTACATTAAAGACACTACCTAGGCTATTAGCTGCCTCACTCCTAAGCAGTTCCTGGACATCGTTAACAAGATCTAGCGCGACGCCTTTTCTTAGGACGCGTGGACGGGCGTAAAGCATAATAATATTAAGTTTTAGATAATGTGTTGTATGCTTTAGGAAGTTAAGCTTCTACTTACTATTTAGTATGCTGTTAAGCATGCCAATATAGGTATGCTATAGCGGCTTATTAACCCCCTTATTATATTCTTCTTTAGCGCGTTACAGCACAATTACGGTTAAGAAATGCTATTCTATTGGTAAAATCTTACGTCGGTTAATTCGCTTAAACTTTAGCATGCAATCCTATCCTCTGGGTTAGTAAACTGGCTTGGAGCTCCAGATAAGCATAAGGCTATTAATTTTGGGCTAGAGCACTTAAATGGAAGCTGCAAGATCGAGATAAAGTGCTATAAGAACTCTACTTATAATATAGATATTATATTCAATTGAGTATGCTTATCAAATACAATAGTTAGAATGTTGCGTAGTAAGATAGAAAATATATTTAGTGAGGAGATGTTAGGTACCTATACGCGGGCAAAGGCGGACCTTAATATGTTTATACTTACTTAAAATCTCTATTCCGGTAACCTAGCTATACTACAGCAATTAGCACAGCTAGTAGGCCTACGCCTATTTAATTCTTATAACATTTTTAGCACTAGAGTGGAAGTTCTAGTGAGGAAGGTTAATGAGTTTAACTAGGTCTATATATAGGGTCCGCGTTTAGTTGCTACCTCCTATTCTCCTTTGGATATAGAGGACTTAGCTAGCTTTATAGATATATAAGACTTTGCCAACGCTATTAGAGACGGGCTAGGTAATATAAAGGAACTAGATCTTACTTCTAATATACCTCCTACTGGCTAGGAGGCTCCAAGTAGCCTATAAACTTAGGGGTACTTATATAAACTTATTGGCCAATTAGAGCGCGGCTTTTCTCTCTAGTTTGCCCTATAACTCCACCCTATAAGGCCCCTTCACCCCGGCCCTAGCCTCGATTACTTAAGAGGAGGATATCCAGGAAATACCATAAGGAGAAGGAGCTGCCCGGCACCAGGCACTGCTATATACCCGCATACCAGCCACCTAGGACTTAAAATATTAACTCCCTTTAGACCACTACTAGGAAACAACAACTATGGCGGCAATGCCGGTATCACTACTTTGTTTTATTCCTCAGCTAGGGCAGCGCAAACCACCATAGAGTACGGGACGCTTATAGTCCATTATTAAAATTGCGTAAGGCCACTATCTATATAAAATGTCTTAACTAAGGGCCCTAGCCTTGTTCTGATTGGCTGATAAGTTTATATAAGTTAGCATAAGTTTAGGAGATCTCCAGATTGGGGGCTAGAGCCTATGTTAATAGGCCCTAAGAAGCCATCAGCTAGACGATATATCTTAACCTAAAACCCCCCGCCTCGCCCTAATTGGCTAATAAGTTTGTATAAGTTTATATAAGTTCGGGAGATATTTAGAGGCCTATATTAGCAGAACTTAATAAGGAGTGGTAGCTAGCACCTATAAAAGACGTCTTAACATAGGGCCTCCGCTTAAGCTGTAATAATATCCTTAAGCCCCTAGCCTTATCCTAATTAGCTAATAAGTTTGTATAAGTTTATAAGAGTTTAGGAGATATCTAGAGTAGCAATAGCTTATATTAACAGACCCCCGCTAAGAGTAGAGGCCATCACCCGCGTATGGCGACTGCATACTAGCCTCTATCTATGCGTTAGTAATAGACGCAATTACATCACATTATTAGAGTAGTAGGTTAACGGCAAAATAAGAGAGTGAATTTATTCTACCTGGAGTAGAGGCCCGCTGTGCTTACTCCACTTCCACTATAAGCAGAGGCCTACTATACTTGCTCACCTATCTACTATCTATTTAGAGCAGAGGCCCGTCGTGCTTGCTCCACTTTCACTACGAGTAGAGGCCCACTATGCTTACTTACCTATCCACCATTAATCTAGAGCAGAGGCCCGTTATGCTTGCTTACCCAATTCTCTACTAAGCAGAGGCCTACTATGCTTGCTTGTTATCTTCCTCTTACTCTACTAGAGCAAAGGCCCGCTAAGCCTACTCTCTCTCTAGGGATAGAGGCCAAGTCCACGTGTCCTGACCCATAGGGCTTATAACGCCTGCAGTTAGGCCCGCCTAAGACACCAGCTTCTTTACCTATATAGAATCTAAACTAACTAGGCGAGGTTAAAGCTTACCTATAAGGAGCCTTATAGTTGGACCCTTTTAAAATACCAGCTTTTACCGGAATAAGGTTAAAGCCTTCCCCGCAAAGAGAGTCTAAAGATACGCTATACCACACTAAGTCCCACCCCTTTATCCCCTACGCCATTAACCCCATACCCCTAGCTCTAGGCGGAGGTAGTTACGGTCCCTTTAGTAATAGGGGCCGTAGGGGCGGAGCTAGTAACACCTGCTAGGGCTTAAGCTTAGCCCGCTTTAAGATAGAGCATCCGCTGGGGCGGGCCCTTATATAGCAGCGGGTATAAGTATCCCCAGGCTTATATACCTGCTGGGCGCCTACCCTAGAGTAGACCTAGTACTCCTAACTACCCTCCTGGTAAGCCAGGCACTAATCCTTACTATAGAGCTGCTCACCCAGCTCCGTTTCCATAATCCTTTTAATATGGGAGAGGTTTCTCTCGCCGTTGGCCGTTTAGAGAGATAACCACCACTTGCCCTGGCGGACGGCAGTATAGCCGTCCGTGATCTTGCCCTAGAGTTGCCAATTCTAAGGCAGACGCGGCTGGTTAGTAAGTTGGGCGGTATAGAAGCCTGCCTAGGCGAGAGGAAGGGGAGGACCCAGAGCGGCGCTGGCGGTGGGGGTAGGCGGCTAAGTTATAGGTCTACGCATATATAAGCTAATAATCGATATAATAGGCATTATAGTATATATACTCGGCAAGGCCGACTATGCTATTGTCGTTATTGTTATTGTCACCGCTGAAATCTAGCAGGCGGTCGTTATTGTTGTTGTTGTTATCGTCGTCGTCGTTGTCGCCGCCGAGGGGGAAGGTGGGCGCGACGGGGCCAGCGGGCGTGAGGGGGGCGGCAGGCGTAAGGAAAGGGACGGGAGGCTAAAGAGGAGGAGGAGAAGGAGAAGGGAGGGCGTGTGGGCAAGGGCGGCGCAGGCGAGGAGGAGGGCTAAGAAGAATATTAGTATACAGGTCTGCTAAATAGAAGGAAGGTATAGTTGCTCGTCTCCTAGCTCCTTAGGATAGTCCCCAACTCCTTAGGACGCTCAAACAGTTAAGAACTAGACAGGCTAATACTTATAAAGGACGCCGGATAGTCCCCAATGTCAGTTAGCCGCGTAGGAGGGCGGCGGCAAGGAGGAGGATTTGCTCCTCCTAGAGCGGGAAGTTTAGTAGGTGCGTAAGCACCCAAGCAGCAGGAGGAGACATGTTAGAGGCTTTTAAAAAAAATTATAGTATTATAAATATCTAAAGAGGAAGAGAAAGAGAAGTAAAGGTTTATTATAGGATTCACTTTACTATTAATAAGTTAAGGCGCTAGACCTAACCTAATATATGCAATCTTATAGACTAATTACACCACACTAGGATAGACCTTTACCTCCTTATATAGGCCTTACGATATCCCTAGCACTCTCTTTAGCAACTTATGTGAACTTATTGGCCAATCAGAACGCGCTATAGGTTAATTAATACCCGCTATAATAGGAACTAATAGCTTATCTACTTACCACGCTAAAATAGAGCCCTTTACCTAATATAGGCCCTTATAATATCCCTAAACCCCCCTCTAGCAACTTATACAAACTTATGCGAACTTATTAGCCAATTAGGTTATACTAAGTGGCCCATCTGTCTATAGCTCTATTAAGAAGTTTTTTTATCCCTTTAGTATTGCCTTCCTAATACGCCTGGTTCTTATTCTTGGGGTAAATATAAGCACTGTATCTATAGTTGCATCTCTCTCCTACGGTACTATATCCATATTTCTATCCCGTTCCCGTAAGGCTGTCTGATGTTTAGCAGGTAAATCCCCTTAGGTATTACCTCGTCTCTTCCAAGATGGCGTAGAGACAGCCCCTGCTGCTAAGGCTATATACGGCCGGGTAGCAGCTATATCTATAGGTTGGGAATTAAGGATAGCATCCACCTACAAATCCAGGACAATAGCTAGCTGTAAGTTAAGAATAACTGTACCTTAGGAGTTAGAAATTGCAGTGTCTTGTAAATTGGAAGTAGTGGCCTCCTAGGAGTCTGGAATTGCGGGATCCTAGGAGCTGGGCGTATTAACATTATAACTCCCCTCCATAGACGTGACATGCGGCGTTATTAGCGTTATTAGCCTTAAAATTAGCCTCTAGACCTCTTCAAGTACCTAGGCCGCGCGCTTAACACTATACAGGACACCTGGTAACGCGGATAATAGGCCAGACCTATTAATTCTACTAGTAACCCAGGTCCTAAGCGGTAAAGACGGCCCATCTACTACGCTCTGTTCTACTATACCCCATACGGCCTCTTGTCTAGCAACCTGCATAGCAAGGCTATTATCCCGCCTTTAGATATGTGCTGCATACTCCTCTAGCGTGGATAATCTAAGTAACTAGTGTGTTAATGAGACCTTGCCCTTAAAGTCCCTGGTCCGCTAAGTAGCCTTTACCTATTACTTCTTTACTAGAGCCTCTTTATTGGTTAATCTAACTGGCTTAACTATACCCTTTAGCTGCTTAACTAATTGACTGCTATAGGCCTCGCGATGCTGTTATAAGACGAGTAAAGGCGCCGTACTTTCTAGAGATTTGGCTGTAAGTTTATCCTAGAAGGTGTTGGCTATGCCCCTATAGAATAAGTGCGAAAGCTGCTAGCGGCACTCCTCGCCCAGAAACGCCGCTAACGGCATAGGGAATTGTTGGTATAGGCTAGCGTATATTAATTTAGCCTACTCAGCCGCCTATATATTAAGAAGCTCTAATGCAATGGTAGACTACATACCGGCCTATAGTCAACGAAGCGGCGCTAGAGCTATAGGGGGTAATATAAGCTTAGGTATAAGCAAGGGGTTATAATAACTACAGCATTAATCTACTAGGGCATGAATAATACGCTGCAGTATAGCTAGTGGCAACTTGTCCTCTCCTAAAAAGGAAAAAAAGGCCTTCTAATAATATACTTCGTTTACCATCTCTTTCTACTTAACCGGCAACTTTTTACGGCTTGCCATTTCAGCCCTTATCCAGAATGGACGGCTATCCTCTCCGGTAGCTGTAACTGCAGAATTATAGCTTGCGGTTAATTTCTTAGAGGCAATACTCTTAGCAATACTCTTAGCGACGCTTTTAGTATCGCTAATATTACTAGGCGTAAAGCTCTATGCAAGTTAACTGTGGGTATGCTTAGCTAGTAAGCTATTACAATTCCTCCAAGGCGCCCAAGTAAGTGCCTTTACCTTAGGTGGTAGTAGTTTCCTCCCTAGCATATCTCCCCCCTCCGTGTTAAAGACCTAGTATAGAAGGAAAATATATTCTATACTAGTGCAATCCTTTCGTCGTCCGCCTCAACTAATTTACTGCTATGCATTAGCCAGGCTTTTAGTAATAGAAATCTTTTAAATAATTACGCGCTTAATATCTGGGACGTTTACACCTATGCTAAGCAAGGTTATAGCTATTATAATTCTAATACTAGACATAGCAGTTTTAAACTTAGTATACCACTAAGTGCGGTTATACTCCTATATAGTAGCAGTAAACTCCTAGACTATAGTACTAACATAAATAGCCTTATCTACCGCATCTATTAAATACCCCTTCTATAGCAATATAGTCTGAAGGTATACAGCTATAGCCCAGATAGATAATCACCCATTAATAAAAACTATTGTCTTCAGTATCCTCTCCGGAGTAGGCTTTTTATTGTTATTAACACAATCATCTAATAAGAAATATAGGTGCTCTTATAAATTAACCTTTTTCCTAGGCAGGGGGTAGACTAATATTAACATATCTAGATAATTAATAGAAGTCCTAATAATCTTAGTTTGGTAAGAATAACGGCCAACCGCTTAGAATTCGGCCTCTAATAGAATTAGCCTCTCCGCCTTCTTATTAAGAGTCGCAGAGTAGGCAAACCAGACTATATCTAAGCAGAGGATTATTTGCAATTTGCCTAATATTATATAAGCTGGTTAAAAGCTCTCCCAGTCCTTAATAAGATGGCACTTATTAATTGTAACTAGCCCAATTCGTAACTACAACTCTAGTTCTTTTAGAGCATCCTAAAAAGCCTTAGTTAATGCCTGTTCAGGACTAAGCAGAATATAAGTATATACTTCCTCCTAAATTTAAGCAATTAGTCCCTTCTCCTAACTCTAGGTTTTAGCATTAATAAGAACTGGGTTATATCCTTCTATCTTCCTAATATTATCCAATTGCTTATTACCCAGCTTATTAAGCGGAATAATCTAGATGGTAATCTTACCTATTAAAACTGTATATATATAGAAGATTAGGCTTTTACTAAAGCCCATATAAGCAATTAGAAGGGTATCGCCTTTCCTAAATATTAACTAACGTAAGGTACGCACTTGCTTATAGCGCGGCTTAAAATCCTTAACTAACGGACTAGTTTGGAGAATAATTCGCCAAAGATAAAGGTCCATAACTTTATATTAGAATGCTATATTCTCCAACTACACTACCTGCTGTATAACCAATGGTAACTCCTTCACGCGTAGCCTCTTAATAAACCAGAGTGTCTCTGGGATAGAACCACGGTTAGCTAACGTATATGTAGCTAGTAGAGGTAGTAGAGATAGCGGCGTAATATGAGCTTTATATTAGCAACTCTAAGTATCTAACTTCTTTAACTTCTTCTTTAATTTTAACCCATACCTTGCTATTTCCTACTCTCTAATTGGCTAATAAGTTTGTATAAGTTTATATAAGTTCGCATAAGTTCCTATAAGTTATTAGAATGTTATAGGGCATTACTAGAGTGCTCTAACGTAGGCTGAGCGCCCTAAAGGTGTTACTACGACCGCGTCACCTGCCAGAACACAACACGATGGTAGTATAAGTATACTTTAATCGGGCGAGCTGGTTATTGTAGGATAGAAGAGGCGCCTCTATAAATTTAGAAGGAAACAGAGTATTAGTAGTGGAGTACGGCCGTTATTTCGATGCGGCTGGTAAAGAGGGACCAGTTTTAAAAACGCGTCTTTAAACTTTAAGGCTGTATCTTACCCCCTAATACAGTAATTAGCTAATTACAATTATTATAATTAAATAGAAGAAGAGATTATAATTTAAATGCATCACACACTAAGACTGTAGCTGGTATATTCACGCCGCTAGAGTTGTTTAAAATTAATACATGTTAGAAAAAGGACCCAGTTTACACTAAACACGCGCCTATAATCTCTCAGATGCTGCGCTGAGGAATTTTTAGGGTAGCAGGGGTGGTTAAGGGTAGCGTGGCATTCTATTGGCTAATAAGTACCTATGAGTTGGAGCGACCATCTGATTGGCTTATAAGTTTGCATAAGAGGGCCTGTGGCGTTGAAGTGGGGCGGGAGC
>Ga0307507_10012743_pt1 | contig 10331 bp, 14 predicted proteins | sample 7_EM_MG_FD_207223 | JGI IMG/M metagenome (GOLD analysis project Ga0307507, IMG submission 207223) | Populus trichocarpa ectomycorrhiza microbial communities from riparian zone in the Pacific Northwest, United States - 7_EM | ecosystem: Host-associated > Plants > Roots > Unclassified | place... | reverse complement strand
CGCTGGGATGGAGAGTCGGATGATGGGAACAAAAGGGTGTCTGTAAAGTAGAGATTGTGTATATATAGGACCCCTCCGGGTGAGGTAGAAGAATAAGAACCACAATCCTCTCTATCCATCATTGCCTAATTATCTGAAACTCCCCCAATACAAATTACTCTTGTAGACTTCTACTACCTCATTTCACTCTGCCGAAATCCTTGAGTTCGATCGCTACCTTCATTTCCAACCCCTCTGTTTTCAGCGGTCACCCTGTCCCACCGCTCCCGGCCGTACCGCACCCTTCGAGTCATCTCTTTCCTTTCCTTTCTTACCTTTGCGGTTCTCCAGCTATCATACAACTCCTCAACTACTTCAGGGCCAATTACTCCTCTGCATTTGGTTCTCATTACTTCACTGAGCCGAATTCCTTTCGTCCTATCATTACCCCCTCTTGGCACCCCCCATCCCACCCGACCCCTAGGGCACCTACATCAGCAAAATGTAAAAGCCAGTCCTGGTCCACCAAGGAGGGTTATGGTCCCCCTGGTCCTCCTGGTCCACCCTGATCCACCCTGGTCCACCTTTTCGGTAAAATTTCAAAAAGTGTGGATCAGAATGGATCGGAGTGGACCAAGTGGACCACGGGGACCACAACTCCCCTTGGTGGACCAGGAGCGTTCAGGACCACCTTGGACCACGCTCCGACATTTTCCTGATTCCTATCCCGTTCGAAGTACTGTATCTACAAAGAAAAACCTTCTATCCTCTTGCTAAAACATATATTTATCTCTGCATCAATGGCATCAATCCGCGAGCCCCTAATCTCCGTCCCCGAGCGAATGGTTTTCATCCCTGAGGCAATGAACATATTCCCAAGTTAATTTGACCCTCAATGAAAGGTTTATTTAAGTTATTTCGAGATTTTAAACAATCCTGATGGCAAACTTGGCTATTTTATATTCGCTAGCTAGTATTCTCCCAGGTTTCAACACAGTTTACCTGCTATTGATCATCAACCTAACAATTTCCCGGAGAGCCCCTTGAAACTTTATCACCTCTTCCTGCATAGCCGGTCTAGTGGTAGGCTTCGGTTCGGTGGTTTATTGCATCGGAGCAGAGTGTCCACTAGGAGGGCTATCTTTCATAGTATTTGGAGGGCTGAATATGAGACTTGAGCTTTTCCTTTCTTCTGGGAAAAGAGGAAACAATGTGGGGTTGCCGGAGATAATGTTGGATATATCGGTCGAATTTGGGAAGGGGGTCTAGGCATTTTTTCCACTGTAGCGATTGGGGCTCTGGTTGTGCTTGAGGGCTAGCTGTGAGTCTTATTCCCTTTTCAGGTCCATTAAGGAAATTTACTGACTCTCCACTAATGGTATGCCCAGCAGGTTATCGAGATATACGCAGGAGAGACAGAGTATTCGGGGGAGAAAGGGGTACGGCTACGCTTCTTCAGCTACTGCACACAGATTGCTATATACACATACTTTGTGTACTGGGTGAGTGGAGTTATCACCAATATCGTGTGTAGCACAATATCCGGCGGTTGGTCAATTCCTTATCCCGCCCCCAATAGCCACATAGCTAACTTAACCAAAGTCTACGTATCCCGCTCCAGTCACTCTTCAAAGCCTCACTCCTGGCGAACCCTCAATGCCCTCCAGAACCCTCTAGCAAATACGGATCCCTCGCGGTCAGTCCTATCAAGGCCTGCTCCCACCTACACGACAGCTCATCATACATATACGCTTACGTCTCCACATGACGTATTTTATGAAACCGCCAGCAGAAGTTACAGCGATGCGCTGGAGGGATCAGGAGTTGTCCCGCTACTCACTTGTAGCAATAGTATTGATGGTTGTCTTGATAGCACCACGGCTCTCTTAAGCTTTAAAACCGCGATGTGGGAATGTCTTGAGTTGCTTTAAGAGCAAGCTGCACATCAACAGCTTACTAGCTTTTGCAGTTTGGGTCAGGTTTCAGGTTTTGGCGTTGTGTAAGACTCGTTGAGGGTATGCTAACCTCCCCGGGATCGCCAAATTGACACCACAGCTAATGGGGTATTATAACTTAGTCTGGAATCGCTGCGGTATTTGCCATTTTAACCAGTAGCCCAGTCGTACTCAAAAGGGATTTTCCGGCACAGTATTATAAGATTTTGGAAACCTCACCTGGGATTGGAGTTGAAGGTGTGTGAACGCCTCGCACTCTCTAGATGTTTCCTTTCTCTGGCTATTCTCTTTCTTCCTTCCCTTCTTTCATTCGAACTACCGATCGGTATATACTAAACTGTACATATTAAACGCTCTTCAAAGCAATGGGAAACTTCGAAGTTTCGCACCAGCGACAACTGTCATGGAATATTTTCACATAAAAACTATAGTATACACCTGGAGCTGGAAACACCATACCCTCTTTCTCAGGGTAAAATGATGTTATAATTCCGTGATAAATCATAACACAATTTTCCGTAGATCTAATTCCGTAATTATCCAATAGCTTTCTTGCCGTCAGTGGCACGCCATCTGTGTCTCCTCCCTCCTAACATACAACCTGTCACGGCTCGAGTTGCAAAGTGCTCGAGGCCATACAACCGAAACCCTCATCAACATCGATTCACAGCAACAATATGACTCTTTTTAATGTTTTATCATTCCATCAAGCCAGATCACGGGATCCTAGAGAGGGGAGATTGAGTGGCTAACTCTGCAAGGAGATAGTGTTTATCTGACTATACCGATAGTTTTCAGGAAACTCTCTCTCAGGGCCACTTATCGTCAAGCTCTGCCGACCGCTTTCTATCCATACCGCATTAAACACTACAACAGCACTGAACATGCCTTAATCCAGCTTGAGGGTACGCGATGTAATTGTGATTATAAACGAACACGCGATACAAGTTTTCTAGTTTATGTTGAAAATGATGGAATGAGAGGTCATGATCGGAGAGATGGATTCTGGGGAGTAGAGTAGAGCGGCTCCATTGGACATAAATATTTTGGATAAAGCGGCAGGGAAGTTCAAGGTCGGGTGATAGCTAGGCAGTTCACCAGGCGCTATATCCTTTATGGTTGGGTTTCTGGCGCTCTTACAAGGTGGTTATATCCGATGTATAGTAGGGAAATTTGATTTGACACTGCCACTCTCTTTGGTCAGCGTTGATACATCTCCGGTTGATGAAAAATTACTAGAAGGGTGCTTTGTGACGGCCCCACTTAACAAGAGGGAGGATGCATAGAATAAAATGGTTGTAATATGCAATAAGCTAGAAGATATGTCTATCACCTAGGGTGGCTTACGTAGAGTTTTCAGGAGTTCTCTTGGGGGGGGGGCGAGAAATCGGAGAACTTATAGAGTAATATTCTGCAAAACCACCCCCAACACCGCCAGGCTTGCCCAGACAAGTGCGTTAAAGCTAGCCCTCTTCCAGTAGATGTTTCTCACAATAACTAGTTGCAAGGGTTCGCTGCCGAATTCCCCCGTGGAGAGATTCAGAGCACCAGCATCCCCCGGTAATTGCATCCATGAAGTATCACTCGGAAATAAATCTAATAATACAGCTTCAATTCCAGGTCCCAAACTCACCGCGAAAAAGAAAATCACGTTAACCACACATGCTCTAACTAGCCCTGCAACTTAATCAGCACGGCATTCTAGCATACCATAGTATCATACCTCAACTAACTTTAATTCCAAACCCATTTCATACGGCACCCTACCGGAAAGCAAAAAAGAAAAGAAAAAAAGAAAGAAGCCTGAGCTATTCATCGCACTTTCTCTCACCCCTATAATTTACTGGTAGATGGAACCATAAGGCGGGGTAGGCCCCCTGACCCCCCGAAACCTATATTCAAACATCACTAGTCTTGGAGTTGAAAGACTCTTTTCCATAATACCTTCTCATAGCGACTAAAGCATTAGGCCAAAAAGATTCGTCCGATGACCTTTTTTACACCAAAAGTGTCCTTCTTTACCGGTCTCTCTCATTGCACAATACCTATGAGAATTTGCAATAATTTGTCCATGCATTGGTAAGCTTGTAGATAGGATGAAGGATATTAGAGAATCCTTAAACATTACAAGGTGATCGAGAAAGGGTCATTTAAGTATCCTGTATTGGTTGTAATGTATTATACTTTTTGGATGGAGCCCCATATAAAATGCTAAGTCACTTGCACACGGGTTGACGCAGTCGTGAACAATGAGGACAGCTTTGATTCCTTACACTTTTACTTGTGGAAGTTTAAATAGATAGTCATTGCCTAACTGATGGAAAGATTTGAAGTATTTTCATATGATCAGCGTTGGGAATAGTCCTTTGGAAGACATCCGTTCCTCGTTCAATTTGGTGTAAAAGCCAGTGTCGGACGAACCCCTTTGTCCTTGTACTTCTCAGAGTGAGCCCTAGGATTGCTATGCAGAATTTTTCCACACCTCCGGAGGTGTTTGCCGCCGACCTTGCGGGGCATTCTGTTGGCGTGTTGGCCATTCGACGCCGCTTCTTCTGCCCGGGAGTCTTGTAGTCTCTGAATACCTGCTGTAGCTTATTTTCTTGGTGGTTTCTCTACTAGGATGTTTCATACTATGAAATTAATCGCTGGGCGGCCTTATATTGTAGGTACGGTGTATATATAGTTTTTGACAATCACCTTAAAAAATCTTTGCACTATCGTACTGTTACACCACATTTCGCTATTTAAAAAACGCTATAGACAGTTGATATATAATTCGGGGGGGAGAGGGTGAAGAAAAGGGAGGAGTGAGCTATGCAAGGAAAACAGAACATGCAAGATTATACAGGGCAAGAGTTAAATGACAGCTTGGAATCTACTCCTAAAACTTCCTACAGCATGATAAACACAACTAATTTTATGCAACACACGACACCCCCGCATGACGCCGGGAGGAAAGTGAAAATAAAAGGACGCTAGAAGAGATATAGACCCTTTGAGAACATCAAGGCGGTAAAAAAGACCCTTGTGAAGGTCCCGGAAGGAAAATTTGAGAAACTACACAGAAATGACCGGTAGACTGTTTCACACATAGTCACCCTTATGCCAAGGCGTCCCACGTTGGTTCAATTGAGATGTTGTTTATAGGTGGCCGGAACCGTGACCATATAACCTAACCTCTCATGCTGCAACCACAACACTTTTATTTCACAACCTCGCAACTCCGCAATCCACAACCTCCGACCCTGATACCACCTAACTACTATCCCCCGCACCCACAACCAACCTCCGAAAAGAATGGCTGCCTTGCCTATAGAGGATGTCAGCTCGCCCCAAACTCCCTTCCCACCCGCCCCGTGATCACGATATCCCCCGGCAGGGCAGATACTGTGTTACACCCCACCTTCCTCTCCAGCCTCCCCTCATCCAAACCCAGAACCTACCGCAACACACAACATGCATTATTATCTTACTGAGGGGTTGGGAGGTGTAGAACCCCGGCAATTCCACGATGCGAAGTCATTCATAAGAGCCATTGAATCGCAAGCCGATAAATTATGTTCCGGTAAGGCTAGCCAGCAGTACGCAATATTTGCCCCTATGACGCAAGACCGGTTTGCGACCATCGATCGTATTCGCCGCGCCCGCCTCAAAGGACACCGTTTTCACTACTTCAACCGTGAGGAGACATTGATAGTCAAATTAATGGCTGGCCCAGTTCAAGAAATAACGTGCAAGGGATTCTGAGGCAGGTTGGATATTAAGATGCCTGAAATAGGACTATTGGAGGAAATTTACCGGATGGGTTCTACCACCTTCAATGGAAATAGGAGCCAAAAGGAGGCCGATTACGGGTGGAGACCTCAGAAGTCTCGCCCCCTTGGAACCGACTGGCCAACGCTTGTCATCGAATGTGGGGTTTCCCAATCCCGCAATCCCTTGGTGGCCGATGCTCACTGGTGGTTCCAGAACTCCGGTGGACAGGTGAAAATCGTTCTCCTCATCGCATACTTCGCATCAAAGAAAGAAATACGTCTTCAGCAATGGGAACTAGTCCCCATTTCGGACACACATGTTACTCACGGTCAACCCAGGCCTACCAGAACTGCGCCAGCAATAATGCGCGAAATCGACTTGGTTGCAGGCGTTGCAAATGAGGCGTCCTTAATGCTCAACTTCGAAAGTGTCTTCCTTCGCCCGCCTGCCAAGAGCGAGGAGGATTTTACCTTCTCTCGAAAGGAGCTTGAACGCTTTTCTACTAATGTGTGGAAAGGTGCCCAATAGCGCAAACATCCGACCCAAATATTGTAAGCCAACCTTCCCCAGCTACTACTGCAAACTGCATTCAATATTAACTGTTTCAACTACAGGGGGGGTTAAGGGTAGCGAGGGCACTCTAGTGAATAGGCGATACAGTATATACCACATGGAAGGCAGCTTTGTTGGCTGCTAGAGGGCACGGAGGCACTACGCAGATTATCAAAATGTGGACTACCGATTTGTTTCTTTTTCTGTAAAGCGGTCGCATAATAGCTTCCAGACCTCTACTTAACTGAGACACCCAATATCCGCAGTTAGGTATGTAGAAAAGCTGATCGCTTTGATAAATCCTTGAGAAGTTCACGTGTGTTCTGATATTTGTGACCAGAAGGCCCTATAAGTAAGAACTGGAATAATTGAGAATCCCGCCAGGATGTTGGAGTCGCCTCTCCTTGTAAAGTCTGTCGTAGTTGAGGGCTGAAGGTGACCATCATCACGCCAGTATCCCAGGTCTCGATTTATCCTACCCTGGACCTCAATCTTATCACCCCGCGCAATCATCTCCCAACTCCAATCCATTTACCATTTTGCTAAGCATTTCTCGTTCCCGATATATTACAGATTCTGCCATCATTGCTTCGACACTTACGGAAAGGAGCAGAGACCTTAATATATCTATTAGCTGTGAAGACGAGGTGGTGTTCTCACCATGACTCCTCCGCGGTCTCGAGTTTACACAGAATCTACGGTAGGATTTAATACGCAGCATTCCGAGCCGTTCCTGGCTGGGTATTTTCGCGCGGATGTGAAGATGGTGCCGAAAGGAAAAGAAGCGGATTTAGTATTGGGAAAGGGGAGGGAAAGGGGTGATTAGAAGAGACGGTGACGTGGCAATCAGCAAACTAGTTTACATTCAACCATACTTTCCAACATATACCCCTCAAGCTTCACAAAGTAGACACTACGCGAAGTGCCTTCTCAGATAGCCTAAGAACAACGATAGAATATAAGCCTCTTTCCTTCTTCTGACTCTATACCCTGGACATATGGTTTCCTGTAAATAATAGTTACTAGGCAAACCAGCAAGATAGCAATCGTCCCTCTCTGGCTTTCATCGATCTGTCCCATTACTTTCTGCTTCGACCCCAGCTGTTCCTGTCTGACCTCCGACAGGGATATCTGCGGAAGATATAAGTGATGGTTTGTGATTCAATCGCTCAATCTCCCTCTATACTCCGAAATCTAGTCTATCCAATGAAGTTGTATATTTGTGGTGACAGGTTCAATAATTTTTTTATATTTGTTCACCGATGCCTAGACGAGAACCTATTTGCGTATTCTCTTGATAGTATCCTTCACTCTCCCCTTTACCAAGGAAACCCCTGCGACAAAATTTCCTTATGCCACATTTATCGCCGGCATTTTTCTTGGCAAAGAAGGCCAAATACTTTTACCGCCGGTCTCTCCTTGTATTGCAATATATGTGTGGCTCTAGTCTCTGCATGCTACAAACTAAAACTAAGCTATTTTATATCGCCCACATGCTTAGCGAGTGGTTGCCTCTGTATTTATTCCCAATAAATTATCCAACAGATGATGGATCGGCTGTCTGGCGTGGGAAGCAAACCTAGACATGAGTGGGGAATGGTCCCGGAACCTCCAGGCCTCCAGGTTGGTTATCCATGGTTTATTTGTCCACGCAGAGAATCTTTGCATTGCGCCCTTGTTCAAAATCTTTGTTGATACTGTGCCGAGTGGCAAGAGTCTCGAGACTTCTATAGAAAATATTCATAAAAAGAACACAAAAAAGAAACCCCCCTGACCAGAGTCGAACCGGTATTCTGAATAATGCAGCTGGGTGTAATGCCAACTACACCACGGAACCAACTACTGTCTACCGAAAAAGAGTTCAAGGAATACAAGTATAATATGACAAGCATTTGGTTATGTTGTAAGACAACACGTTCCTTATTAACTGGGGACCGCTGCCGGAACCGTGGTAAAACTTGTTATTGCGTCATATACCAAGCCCTGAAAAGCCTAATGCTATCTACAGTCACTTCCGTACCAGTGACGAAGGTGGGCTGGTAACGAACAGGGGTATTTGGTGGGCAAAAAAGGAAATCGTCAATGTTGGGGTTAGAAAAAATTACTGGCGGTTGGCCCCTGTTCGTCACTAGTCCGGCTTCGTCATGAGTACGGAAGTGACTGTATAAAGCATTAGTGTATCGCACTTTGCCCACTGGCTTGGCAGCAGTTGCGTCCTTGTATAAGGTTGCTCTGTTCCTGCTTCACTTAGAGAAGAAACACACTCACCATCACCCTCCCGCAAAGCAAACAAACGGTTGCTTTTTTCACACCTCTAACTTCCTCCTTCATACTCTACCTTTCCTTCCGATTTTATTTGAGACAAAAATTCCCTCAATTCCTCTTGTCCCCAAGAAAACCCCCAAGGAACTAGCCCAAACATCATCGAAATCCTCTCGAAGGGCATTGTTCCACCATTGGTCAACATTCTGACCACGAATTGCTCGACAATCACCCTTTCTCACTTCTTTTCGTCGGTGACTTCCTCTCCTTCCTCCGCTGCAGCAACGCCTGCCGGAGTTAGCTTTGGGTTCTTCGAGGTTCTCTAATACAGTGTAGACGCCGTTGCCAATTTCTTTGAAGACTGCCCAGTGTGTGTGTCATCCCTACCTCTCTTGATTAGGTCTGGCTAACCATCTTATTCTCTTAACAGAGCAATGGTTGATCGTCAGTCTCCCCGTTTGACGATAATGGCTAGAAATCTTTCAATCCCGGGGGAAACAACCTTTATTGGAAGTGAAGCTGCAAGACTCCCGTACCTCCCCACTACAGATTGGAGGATGGATATCTTGAACGCTATACATGCTTCTGAACAACGTATCAATAATCGGTTAAGCGAGATTGTAACCGCAGTCGACCAACGCTTTACTATAGTTGGAGACCATTTCAACATGATCGAAGGGCATTTCAACATGATCGAAGGGCGTTTCAATAGGATTGACAAGTCAATCAATGTCCGATTTGCTTCCACCGATGAGGCTCTGCAGACTATGAATGGGAACCTCGGCACTTGTGATCAGCGTATTAGTACCCAGGCCCAGCAAGCTGAGCATGGCTTTGCCTTCCTCATGGAGCGTGATAGTTCTGCCGGGAACCATACTGATATAGTGAATGGTTTCGATCAACTTCGGCATGGATTACGCGAGATGCAGCAATATCTGGGTACCGTTGATACTCGCTTTGACAGATGTGAACAGAGTATCAACGACCTCACGCTTCGTCAAGAGGCCTAGTATGCAGAATACCCCACTTTTTTTTTCTTTTTTTCTTTTTCTTTACAAATAGTGGCTGACTCCTGTACTCAGATATTTTAACGCAGCCGCTGGTCTTCGGAATGGCTGCGTAATGGGCCCTTGGTCCCCTCTCCATCCGCTTAGAGACCCAACCAACCAACCCGTTCAGAACTTCCCGCACACTTGGGCTGCGATCGATGCTTTAGATGGTTAGCTCTATCTACTCCCTGCCTGCTTGCATAAAATTTGCTAACTCATAATAGAAATTCAGGTCAAGAGGTTGTTTGATGCCTACGGCCTGTTTGCAACTAACGATCCCGCTCTAAATAAGTTGCAGCTGGCGCCTTTTATTGGACTTCCCCCGCGTCTCACACTATAACCCGATCTTGGTTTTTCTTTTTTTTGTAATTTTTACCTTCGTAGCTAGAGGCTACTTCAGTTCAAAACCTCGGGGTTTTTTCCCCAGTCTATGAGATCCTGTCACCGCGTGGCGAAATGTTTCTTTTTTTCTTCTTGTTGTTTTTTTAAATTAGTTTCAATAGGCAATGCGACACCTTTCACTTTCATCTTAGACCTGACTTGGAGCGAGGTGACTACCGTATGGGGCGGGATCTTCAAGTCTGCTTTAGTGCCGGAAGACATCCGCTTTCTTTCGTCAACACCCCGCTTATCTTCAGCTTCCATCAACTAAGCACACTTACTAGCTCCTCCCTTATAACAGTGCAAGCAGCAAAGAGCGGAAGATGTCTCAATATACCATCCATAATAGCACCAACTTCTCCGATAATAACAACTCTTTTAATGTACAGAATAACTA
>Ga0307507_10012742_pt1 | contig 10331 bp, 11 predicted proteins | sample 7_EM_MG_FD_207223 | JGI IMG/M metagenome (GOLD analysis project Ga0307507, IMG submission 207223) | Populus trichocarpa ectomycorrhiza microbial communities from riparian zone in the Pacific Northwest, United States - 7_EM | ecosystem: Host-associated > Plants > Roots > Unclassified | place... | reverse complement strand
GTCGTATGTCATCCAATTGAGGTCTGCGGTTGACTTGAGAAGCCGATGGAATCGATGTGATTCGTTGGCCCAGCGAAAGTTTAATGAATCGACTATCCAAAGCACCATATGGCCGAATTTGTAGGCAAGCCATGATTGAGGAGACTTGTAAGGGCATTGGTGGACGCGGAGATGTCTGTCTTTGACGAAAGCGTGTTGGAGAGCTGGAAGAGCTGATGTGATGGCGAGAAATGTCATGACTATGCCCACGACCACGGTGACGCAGGCTGCTACGATCCAATGTCTTGCCCAAAGTAGATCGAGAATGCCAATAAAGAACAAAAGAAGGGAAGTTTGGAGGATAACGGGTAGTGCCGAGAGAATTTCTGGGACGTGCCAGGCGAGGAGGCCTTCGTAACGCATCTGGCGGAGGGCGATTGCCTCTTTGTGAGGGAGCGCCACATCGCGTCGATATTCTCGGAGCCATTGTAAACACATTATCCCAAGTAGCACGGTCGATAGAGAGAGTGTGAGGCTTAAGAAGAATGCTGCGTTTATTCGTACCTCGGCGGACGTGACAGTGAAAGGGTTAACGGATACTTCAGGAGGGGCCGGGGTGTTGGAGGATGAATTGTTGACTTGGCTTGCGATGAAGGCGAGAAGACGAACGGACATATCATCGTTTGCCTCTCTCAGCCATTTGTAGGCTTCGATAGTAAAAGCGGTCACAGTTGCACTAAACAAACCAGCCTATTATATTCGTATTCGTTAGTGGAACGGAAAAAGGCCGAGCAGCTCAACGCACAAAAATGAGAAGTTTATCAACTTCTTCCTTCCATGCATCGCACATATCATCGTCGTACCGTTCAGTCAAATTGTGGCATTTGGTCCAAGCATCGGGATCCCTGGGCACCCGGTACCGATAAGGATCTCCACAATGCCAAGGTACTTCACCGAACTGCAGTTTGGGGTGAAGAACAAATAAGCATCTAATTGGGAGACAATATGAAATTTTTTCCTGACTTGTTCTTGTAAATCTGGCTGAGATCCAGGAAGAGGCGAAGCGCCTCTCAAATTGGGGACTCGAAGTTGTCGAGGGGCCTAGAAAAACATGGTTAAAAGACTTGTCATAGGGGTTCATTGGGTACGCACCACAAGATTATACGTAGTATCTGGTCGTGAAGCTTGGTTGAAACTGAAGCGTGGCAACCTCGATTCCGTTGGTGAAGGATTTCCAGAGTCGTCCATGATCGCCGTCATAGCGTATTCCTCCTTAATATCAACCCTCGTCTCCTGACTATCTAGTCGCGTCGGACCCTTTGGCTCTGCTTCAATAGAGCGTCGCATAGATAAATGAATGAATGAGAGTGAAAAAAAAGAGAGAGTTCAAACACCGTAGACCATCCAAGATGCGTGCATAGGGACGCGTGGGATTTGGCATGGCGGCCCTTGTCGCGATGCAGCATTCGATATCTCCATTTGTTTGTTAGTCGTTTACCAGGGTGGCCGAGGGGTTCAAAAAGTTTTCCAAGTGCACACTGCAAAATATGTATTCGATGCAAAATCAATGGCGTGACAAGAATGTCAATAGGCATACATCAAGAACTGCTGTAGCTTCTGAGCTATCGGTGGTGGAAACCTGAACGCAAGCAACCTATCTCCAAAAGTGCGAACAATACGCGCGATCCCTTCCTTCAAGCCTGGGAGAACCAACAAAAAAAATTACACCAGTAAAGAGTTAGTTAGTCGATCAACTCACCATCCTCCAGGTATGACAAAAGTTCTCTAGATTTTTGGATTTCGCCTGCAAGAACCTCCAGTGCAACTCGTTCTTTTTCAGACATGGTTGATGAAGGGGGTTTAGAGTTTGCAACCACCTCTGCTTTATAGCTTTCCACAGCCGAGAGGAGGAGGATCATTGCTTCCAATATTTTTGGTATATCCTTCTGGACGACCCCATATCGATCTTCGGTCAAAGAAGCACAGGTCAGGTACGAGAGAACTAATTTTTCGGCCATGGGTCAAAAATAAATTCTGAAAGTCGAAGGTGATCCACGAACCATCAATGATGATAACATCCAGCTCTCGGAACGCCACTGAAGCTTCCACCTTCCGGCCCAACCTCTCTCGATTCCACCACTCTACGACGTACGACACCCGGTCCCGTACGGGCTCAGGAATATGGAGTGTCGCAAACGACTCCACAGTCGATGACACACCCTCCTTCAACCTGCTACCAAGCCCCGTTACATGCCCTACATTCTTCTTGGCTTCTTCTGCAGCAGGAGAGGCTAGAACCCTGCTCTCCATGCTCCTAAAGAGCTCTGGAATATGAGTAGCGTCCGCACCTGCCTCAAAGGCCTGCGCGATCGGTCCATCAGACGCCAGGGCATCCAACGCAGCCTGACCAGGTGATTCTTTTACATTCTTGTAGATTGACTGCCGAAGTAACTTGGTCGGCGTTCCGATATCAGGAGTCGTTGTCTTCGACTTGTTGGGCAAAGGCGCAGTGGAGGGCGGAGGTAGAGACCCGCGGTGCAAGAGGAGTTGATAATGTCTTCCGAGAATGAGCAAACTTTCCCGACACAGGCAACTCCAAAGGTTCGGTGCAATCTTCTGGTCGCCAAATAGGGCCGTTCGGCTGTTACTAGCTTTTGGGGAATCTTCCATTGCAAGGTCGCGAAGCTCGGAATAGGCGAAAAACTTGAAGACATGATCAGAAGACGTTGCACCGGAGACAAGTGTTGTGTTCGGATCCGATGTAGCTCCTGAAAGTACTATTCTCTGTAAAATTATGAATATAGTAGTTTTGATGTGAGACGAATAAACGTGCTTCTGTTATAACTCGGTCAAATAAATTATCCGTTGTTTCCCAAACCAAGAAGGTGCTGAACGATAGGAAACATGCCCGAACCACCAGCCTGATATGATAGAAGAAGAGGACGATCGTCCAAGATCCCTTGAGAAAATGGGCTGTAAATGGCCGAAGGAAGATGGATAAGAATGGGACGCCATAAAGGACAGGTAGGACCACACGGCCAATGCCAAAGAAAATCAATCCGCCGATAACTGCCAGGGCAGCATGAAACATTGAAACAAATAATGCCATAATAACTGTGAGGGCAGTGTGATTCTTGATGGGACTCGTCTGAAAAGTACCTCAATAATCATGGTGTGCAAAGGGAATACCTAGGCGTACCACTGTTCCCCATCGGTAAACAAATCGATCCGTCAATGCCCCGCGGAACACAAATAAAAAGGCGGTAAATAACTGAGTAAGAACCAGAAAAAGAAGGCGGCCATTTAGATAATGAGGGTGCTTGCTACATTGTTGTGTTATTAACCATATTTTTGGTTCAAGGAAAGTGTGAGCCGTACCGAGATTTGACGAACAGGCCGAGTTTAGGATCGTCCAACGAATACGCATATTCGTTAAGAACATGGAGGAAAAGAACGCATATTGAGGACATAAGATGTACCAATGTCGCGATCCTTGTGCTTCTTTGTGCAAACGCCGTTGTCAAACTACTCCAAGGAGACGACATGGAAGACCGGTGAGCTGTCAACAACATAAAATCAGACGTTCAAATTAAACCGATAACACAATACATACACGTCAGAAACGATTTGCGAAGCAGAGTTACTGGCGTGGCCATAACTGTCCACGCCACAAGGGTCATGCAAACAGTCCTTGGACTAATTAGAAGCCAGAGCGCGCCCCATAAGCCAACGTTGGCAATACCGCCAGCCTGCCAGAATGTCCAGACGTTGATCACAACATACGTGTAAACGGCGGAGACAAGGAGTGAAATCTGGAGTCTATGTCGGAACACGGCTTTTACAAGTGGTTCATAACACTCTGTTGGTGAAGGTAACGAAGGTGTTGACTTGGTAGATATATTTGATGAAATTGCCCTTATTGGTGTGCGGGGAGGCGTCGGGGTCTGTTTCTGTCCTGCATCTAACGTGGCGGGCGTCGTCGTCGACATTGAAGAAAAGACTGACCTCAACTTTGGCGAGTGACTCCGAACCGGGCCGGAGCCTGAGATGAAATCGAATTTATGTGCTAAGCTATATCTATATACTACCCCTTCTCCCCGTCCAAACCTACTTGAAATTTGACCGACCGACTAATACCAACCGTTTGCTGTTCGACGCCAGTATCGAGGTTGTCACGGTGGAGTTATAATTCATCAAAAGAAACCTGACTCGCTTCTGTCTTTCTACTGTCGACCTTGCGCTTCTTGACCGTTCTTCGGTAACTTGAAAAATCCCTTTCGTCTTCTTCAACAAGCACATCGAGAAGGCGGGGAGGCGGGCTACGCAGCATGCCATTTCTGCGAGACGGATACATCGCCAGAGGGCTACTGGGGGGAGTGATCGCCATGTCGAGTTCGCATTGTTCGAAGGAATTTGAAATCGCTTTTATTTCGTCTATTGGCCCCGGTACGATTCCTACGAGCCCTTCGATACGAAGTCGGATGTTGGCGTCTGACGATACCTCCAAGTCCGTAAATCGATTATTGAACGACAGGCAAGAATTGAATAGATAGGCAGTCTGAAGGAGCCGCGGACGTGTCATCGCGAGCAAATCTTGGTGGCAACAAAATGGATAGTAGGGTAGGGTCGATACAACGATTGCGTCATGCACTCGGTCGTATTGTTGGATGGCGAGTTGGGCACGTTTAGGCTGTGCCAGCGAATTCGAGCAATGTATGTGGGTTGACGTATATGCATCGAGGTTTGAAAAAGATCGACCGAGTGGCGGCCACGTAGGGGTTGTAAGGGCATCGCCTTCAGCAACGGAACGGCTGGAACTCGTTCGAAGTGATCGCTTTCGACGTAGACTTGGGAGCCTGCAAAGAAGCTTGCGGATTGGTGTCACTGGGACGACCTGACCCTGGGTTTCGTTGATTTGCATGGTTGGTTTTTTTCTTTGAACTACAGTAGCCCGCTGTAGGATGCAAGACTTGCAAACGATTGGAGGACGACTTGTCCAATGGTGGCTGACACCATTTCAAGCTGATCGATCACCGCTCTTTTGAATTTCAAAACGTTCGGTTTCTTAAATGAAGAAAGCAAGGAACCACCAGTATTTGCCGTGCGAGGTGGGAGGATACGAATTTCATGAGGGTTAGTTGTGGGTTTTTAAATCTCTTTCGCGTTCTCGTTTCGTTTGATATGGACTGGAGGAATGGGCACAGATTATGTTCGTTCCGGAAATGGCTTCTCAGCAAGGAAGGCCAAACCTCTGAGGCCAACATGAATCGTGACCTCAAGGCCATCACGCATAAGATGAGTGTGGCTCATTCGCTTGCATGGATTGCCCAACCACCATAATTAAGTCTAAAACCTTTAAAAGATGTTGCGATTTCTTAAGTGATGGAAGAAAGTTGTCGTGTTATGGTCGTTTCAAGATACATTTATATACAACCAGACAGACCAGTGATGATGATTCCAATCGCTTTTGCAACGTGGAGAACGCTCCAAGTTTCGCCAGCACCCCCATTTCCCGGTACATTCTGGTGTGCAGAAATGAGTGTACTGCAGTACTATAGTGTCTGGGACGTGGGTGAATACCAGTTTCCAGGAATACCGGAATATTGGTTGCAATAGTTTAAGGATCAGAAAATATTTTGATAATGGGCAACAGGGACAAACATCACACTCCCCATACCATTGTATGCTCCGTCTCGCATCTGGTCGTCACCGTCTGGAAGGCATCGTGAAATGGATGACCCAAAGGCATAGAAGTGGCGGGCACAGACGCAGCACCAAAAGTCCAAACCCCCACCATCACGGAGACCCTGTCCTGGTCAAAAACCGTCAAAAAGTCGGTCAATCTCAAAAACCACGTTTTGTGTCTCGACATTCCACTCCTCATGCTCCACCGTCAAAGCCTCCGGTGATTGGACATGCAGATATTATTCCGTATTTCCAGTCAGAGGTCACCCACTGGGCAAATAATGTCAACACCCTTCAAAGACTGGTATCGTTCGGTCTACCTGAAGACAATTCACGAACGCTGCTTGACCACTTTGCAAAGACAGTGCAGTCTGGTGCTCTATCCAACCCTTCCGAATTCGAATATTATCAGCTGTCTCGATTTTCCATGCCATATCGTGGTTATTCCACCGACGTCATCTACAGCACAATTTTCTTCTGGTGGGCTTCGAATAGCCGAGTCCTGTTAGAAAAGCTTGATGGAATTCGTTCCGAAACATTGGATTTATTACAGAAAATCACCGAAACCACTGATCGTTCGTTTCCCGAAGACGAATTTCCTTATGCCCGAAGAAATCGTAGAACAATCATCATGCATGTGGGACCCACAAATAGTGGTAAAACCCATCACGCCTTGCGTGCTCTCGCTTCCGCTTCCACAGGGGTATATGCCGGACCCCTCCGCCTCCTTGCCCATGAGATATGGGAACGCCTCAATACCGGGAAGATTCTACCACTCGGGATGGAGGAAGACGAGAGAAATATGTCTATCTCTCATTCTAGTTTCGGTGACCCACGGTTCATACGCCCATGCAACCTCGTTACTGGGGAGGAGAATAGATTGATGGGAGAACATGTTCCTTTGCATAGCTGCACCATCGAAATGTTGTCACATCGAAATCATTACGATGTTGCCGTTATCGATGAAATACAAATGCTGGCCGATGAAGAGCGCGCGAATGCATGGGTCAATGCCGTCCTTGGAGTCAACGCAAAAGAAGTCCATCTATGTGGGGAGGAGACTGCCGTTCCAATCGTTCAGGACCTCCTCAAACACACAGGAGACGAAATTATTGTTAGGCGGTACGAACGTTTGAGTCCTCTAGTCGTCGAAGAAGAGAGTCTCGGTGGTGATCTCTCCAAAGTGCAAAAGGGTGATTGCATTGTTACCTTCCGCCGAAAGTCCATTTTCACTATGAAACAAAGAGTGGAACGCAAAACCGGTATGAGATGTGCTGTGGTCTATGGACGTCTCCCTCCAGAGATACGCAGTGAGCAGGCGGCTCTGTTCAACGATCCAAACTCCGGATACGATGTACTCATCGGAAGCGACGCCATTGGGATGGGCCTCAATTTGTACGTAGTTCATAAAACTCTTCTTGTCTGCAAAACGAACTGCTCTTTCCAGGAAAATTAAACGAGTGATCTTCGATGTAGTATCTAAATGGAACGGTACGAGCATGTTTCAGTTGCCGGTGTCTGCTGTCAAACAAATCGCTGGTCGAGCGGGTCGATACCGCTTGCACGGTTCGGATGGAAATACAGGGGGAACCGTGACCACACTTCATCCAGAGGACTTGCCATACGTCAGAAAGTGTGTCGCACAACCATACCAACCCCTACCGTGTGCATATATTGGGCATTCTAACGAGTTGTTTTCTGCCGTTACCCAAGTCGTACCAAAAGAGGCGCCAATCTCCACTCTCCTCGAAGCTCCATCATATGCTGGCCGACTGCCTCTCGTTCTTCGCTACAACAATAACAATCAAAGGGTCGCAGCTTGTGATTTCTTAGACTCGTCTTTCAACTTCAGCATCGACGAACGGCTGATGTTGCTCAATGCACCTATTCCTTGGAGGGATTCAGAGTCTACTACAATTATCAAGACAATGCTCCGAATGCACCAAGACGAGATGCGTGTCAAGGTAGCTACAATGTACCCGACGCGTTTCTATCACGTTCTCTTATCAGAAGAAAAAAACAAGGCCAATAAGAAGACTTCTCAACCTCATTCGCTCGAGCAACTTGAGGCCCTCCACAAAATTGTTGTATTCTATTTGTGGATGCATATCCGATACCCCGTCGTCTATGCTGAGTACCTAACTGCTTCTGCATTAAAATCTCGGGTAGAAAAGGTTCTATCCTGGTGTTTGGACAATCTTTCAACAAAGGTTGTGAAGAAGAGGGGTGAACAATTTGCTTCACCTCAATTAACTCGCACAGGTCTTTCATATCTGACAAGGACTGATCTGAGAAAGATCTCACTTCGTGGAACAGGTCTGTTTTCTCGTACTTTTTCCTTGGGTCTGTGGCTGAGATCCATCTAGGTTAGGTTATAGTTTACGGTCGACAATCTAGAATAATTGCCCTGATTTAATATTGTGTAATCACCCATCGTTGCTACATAACCCACACTCACCTACGACATCTAACTTCTGCCTTTCTAAGACAGAAACCCCAACCCACTAGATACCAACCCATAAAGTCCACTACTCTAGTCCCTACCTCTAATCAACCTCCTTCAAAATATGCAGTCGCCTAATTCGTTGTAGACTTTCGTTTGACTGCTGGTGTCCAAAAGATGCCCAATTAAGTAAATATTCCCTAATGCACTCTGCATTCGGAAAGGAAGATATCTTTGCCATGAAAGGCAATTGTCGTTGAGAAACAACATTAGACATCAACGACTTGAGACTTACTAATTTGTAGTTGAAATCATGGTTGAGGCATTGGTGGAATCGAGGAGTTTGAAGTTGTCATGAATTTTGTTTCGGGTTTACTACTGGAGGCGAGCGGGGAGGACGGCGTGGACGGCTTAGTCGGCGGCAGCTTCTGCAGCAAGAATCCAACACCTCGTTCCTTCGAATCGGCCCTGGATTGGGGAAGGAAGAGAGTCACGGTTAAGGTACATTCTCGTTGCTTCCTCGTGCACCCTTGATCATCCACCAGTATCTGACAGCTCATCCTATGGCAGGAAACATTCATGAATAGAATTCTTAAATCGAAGCATATCGAATCAAAGCGTTCTATGTCAACGAAAGAGATTGACCTGAAATCCACTTCATTACGTGCGATCTAGTATTAACGTAGGCTTATACAATATTCTCGACGGCATAGACTACTTAATCGAGATCATCAAATTCCTCCATGTACTCGCGGGGCGAAGGAGGGGGCGAAGGACTAGGAGAACGCTTCGGCTGAGCTGAAGTCACAATATGGCCCAGGTTCTTGGTGAACTTTGCCTACAATAACGAAGACCATGAGCTTGCAAGCCACAGGCATTGGGATGCAGCGTACCTTGGTGCATAGGCCTTTAGACTTGAGGTTTCCAACAGCACTGGGGTAGACATCCCCGCTCCTGTCGATCATGAAGTCGGGGTTGGTACCACACATCTTGCTAAAGGACCGATCACCGCTGAATTCTTTGATGAACTGAGGTTTGACTACGCGGTGGTAAGTGTCGTCGTCAAGGGTAAATTTCCCTACAAAAGCATATCAGCTTCGGTCAGCATTCATTGTGAAACAAAATACCTGTTCCCCATCGTGCAAACAGCTCAGCATCGTCGTCGTACTCGCGAGCAAAGAGATCACTGTCAAAACTGTTCATGTGAAGGCGTCAAATTACATTAGCAGAACGGGTATAATTCAGTGGGACTCACCCAATAGGCAGAGCAGCAGCGAGACTGGCGGCACCAACAATGACCACGAGAGAAGAAACACCAGCGGAGAATTTCATGATTGATTGTGCAAGGAAAAATGTATAAAGCGAACGACGAACTGACCAGCAGTTGGTGTGTAGTGGAAGTGAAGGGAATGGACGTAGGAGACCGGCTGAAGAATTTTCGTTGACCCAGGTCTGCCTTTTATAATCCTGCGCGACATGAGAATGTCCCGATACGGCTGCAAAATCTATAGTGATGCTCACCGCGGGTAGCCTGGTAAACCTGCTTACTCTATGGCAAGTGAACTAGTAGCATGCTGACGACTTGATGCTGTGAAGGGAATACCACGGGTGACCCGCACCCGCAAATCCTATGAGAATTTACATACATAGAATATCTGCAAATAATATAGTAGACGGCTGTCCCCGATCCATGGTATATACCAAGAGACATACCTTGCTCTTTACATTCATCTACCTTGACCTGCACAAAACGCCTGCAACCAACTTGACTTAACCGATACCAAAAGAATGGCAAACCAGCTTACTCCTTACCTCTTGGATCGTTCTCTTATTGACTATACGGACGCTGTAGTCCTCGAATCTCTCCGCTCAAGCGACGATTCCACCAAGAGGAACAGGGCGAGCCTAGCCCTCGGATTCTTCGAGACCATACTGGATCCTTTAATCAAAGAGGAGAAAGATCAACTCGATATATTCGCCAGATATCGCGCTGCTCTCAACGGTAAGTTCACATTCTCGATACACAACCTGACAGACTTACCCACATAACTAATAGATCCTGATATTACGAAGAACCCCCTGGAAACCCGAGCGAACAAATCTCTGGATAACACCCGGGTCCCTGCATTTGATCTCACACCGGCACACCAAGTCCTCACCCTCCCGGATACTCTCGATGTTATATTCTCACACATATCCCCTCTTTCCAAATCCACGCGCGATA
>Ga0307507_10012738_pt1 | contig 10334 bp, 4 predicted proteins | sample 7_EM_MG_FD_207223 | JGI IMG/M metagenome (GOLD analysis project Ga0307507, IMG submission 207223) | Populus trichocarpa ectomycorrhiza microbial communities from riparian zone in the Pacific Northwest, United States - 7_EM | ecosystem: Host-associated > Plants > Roots > Unclassified | place... | reverse complement strand
TAACTTATTTGAAGAACCTTTTGAACTTCAAAATTAGGAATCACTTCCATTTGTTGTAATGCGCTTTCCCATATTTCTCTTCCTTTTCCGGACAATGAAGAGCCAATAACTCGAAGAGCTAATGGAAGTCCATTACAATGATGTACTATTCTCCAAGAGTCTTCCACAAAACCATCAACATAGTCAGCTTGTCCAAAGGCATTCCAACTGAAAAGCTCAAGTGATTTTTTATCATCTAGCGGTACAACTTTGTACCGGACCCGCTCAATATCATTAGCCGAAAACAGACCTTTATTTCTGGTTGTTACAATGATTTTACTTCCTCTACAAAGCCAATTTTGCATGCCAACGATTTTATTGAATTGGTCCCTTTTGTCCACATCATCTAGAACAATAAGAGTTCTTCTGTAACATAATGCATCCTTAATCTTTAGAATTCCTTCATCTTCATCATTTATCTCATCAACATTCTTGTTTAGGATGTCGAAAAGAAGTTGCCTCTGTAGGCAAACTATATCCTTTGATCTAAAATTTGATAGAAAGCTCTTTCCTTCAAATTTATGAGAGTTCTGGTTAAAAACCATCTTAGCTATGGCTGTCTTTCCAACTCCACCAATTCCATAGAGTAAAGCAATGGCAGCACCATGGGATCCATCTTGCAACCATGAGTTGATATCTTGTACCAGAGGATCTCTTCCAATGAAATGAAGGGGGACATGAAATATTTTTTGATCCAAATTCTTTAAGACCTTCTCCACAATAGATTGGACAAACGGTGCCTCGTACCTACATCAAAAAGTAAAATACAATGTCCGATAATTAGTAGTCTCTCTATAAGCAATAGAAATAAACAACATTTAGCTAAGAAATTAAAGCAGGTTTTGTGTCAATGATCTGATAGTTAAAACCAAATGATGATTGGAAAAAAAAAAACAGCGAAGGAATCATAAGTATTTTATTTAATTTTTGTTATATGTTTTCTTATCAGCATTCTATGTATAGTTTCATCAAGAGATACAACTTACCCATCTCCTAAAACCATTCCAGCTAAATCTGCAACTTCCTTCAAAGCAATCCTCCACCCATTCACCCGCTCCATCTCCTCGTTGAAGCTCTTTTAATGTTCCACAAATGCTGCAGCGAAGCTCCTTGTTTGACGTCCGACTTGGGATGGATCCACATCATAGAATACTGGCAAAACTATGCAGTCAGCATTCCTCTTACGTTCCATGATCATTACAAGTTCATCCAGGCACCATCTCGAAGAAGCATAGTCTTTGGAGAACACGATTATCGATATTTTTTATTGTTGTATTGCCTTCTGGAGCTCGGAATCTATATTCTCTCCTCTCCGAATTTCATTATCATCTCTAAATGTGTGAATCCCTGCTTGAACCAGGGCCGTGTAGAGGTGATCGGTAAAGTTCTTGCGGGTGTCTTCACCTCTAAAACTCAAGAACACTTGATATTTACAATTAGGAAACCGTGAAGAGTAGGATTCTTGATACTTCCCAGCAGCCATTTTGATATCAGCCACTTGATACTTCTAGACTTTTCAAAGATCTGGAAAAAAAAAAAACAGAGTTGCAGGATTGATGTCGATAGTTCAAGATCGACACAGCACACCAATAAGCTGAAGTATTCATATATTATTATCTTACTTTTTCTTTAAAAAAATTTCAAGTTATTTCCCGGCAATCAACTCCTCCATGCCCTTTCAGAAAAGTATTTCTAGATATGATAAATCTCTATGCTGAACCAACAAAATTGGTTGATGAGATCATCAATAATTAGTTTCTAACAGTGAATTAATCGCAGTGATTCTCAGTTACAGCAGAGTTACATTCCACAATATAACATAGTACTAAAAGAGATAAGAGAGAGAGAGTACCTGCAATCTTCACTTTCCCTTCGCTGATGTTCTCATATCAGTTCATCAATTTTCTGCTTTTAAAAGTCAACCTTCCAAGTCTCTGTGGTATCGGCCATTTCCGCGTTAGGACCTTTTGTTTTTTTAATTTGCTCCAATCATTTATCACGCGTTTACTAGGGCCTCTAATTCTTGTTATAATTACCAAAATGGACATTAGACACACACAAAACACTAATCCCTCTCATCAACACGGTTCTTCTTACTTCACCCGCCAGTAAGAAAAAGGCACGTGCAGGATCAAGGCTCTTCATATCTGACTTGGAAAGTTTACTAGCCTGTAATTTTTCATTAATCTGTTGAAAGTAAAGTAGATATATGAAGAATTAGTCGGAAAAACAAAGCAATTGGTTAAATTAAATGAATCAGTGATCAGTTAACTTGAGAGAATTTTCAGATTAGTATTTTATTTAATTTCTTGTTTGTTTAGTAATTAAATTCTATAAATAAACTTGTAATAAAAAACATAATTAACATAAATGTAAAGGGGAATATATAAATAAACTTGTGATTCTCAGTTACAGCAGAGTTACATTCCACAATACAACATTTAATAAAATTGTTTTTATCTCAAATCCTTTTCTTGTTTTTTAGTTTTGCTTATTACATTGCTGTCTATCAATTTCCTATCACGCTAATTTTTCTTCCAACACTTCCAACTATTAATCTCAGATATGTAAATTGTTTACATATTGCAGAGAACGAATCATTTTAATAAGACAGCAAAGTTTGAGTCTTTGAATCATTGGCATTGGAAGGGATGGTAGGAGGGGAAGTTGCTGATATCTGTTTCTCTGATTCTACTCGTTGGGTTGCCCTGCTGGACAACATTTCTGCTGGTGTCTTTAGAAGACAAACTTATGCCAAGAGAGAGAGAGTTTCTCATGTTGGAAATGCAGAGTGTTTAACTCAGAGTCATGTCTTGAACTCTGAGGCTGAGAAACATCTGTTGGTTTCTTCAAACTGGGACAACAACTACTAAAGAAGTATGCAAAACTGGGGAAAGACATACTGAAGAATTTTGGTTGGTTAGATCTCGGGAGGAAGGTTTATCCTTGGGAGGATGGATTACACATTCGACTTCCTATCACTGAAAAGGTCTCTGCGATGATTCTGATAAAGCAGGGTCACGATGGGGATGGATTACATACTGAAGAGGGATGATAATGAGAAATACACCTGTTGAGATTATTCAGCCTGACTAGCTTTTCTCTACATTTAGACCACCTGGGGGTTATGGTTGTATTTCCAGCAACATCCTTCAAGAATGCTCGATTGGGGAGGAGCTTAGACCTATTGTAGCCAGATCACCTAGGACTCGCCGCATAATTGCTCGCCAAGTATATTTAGTGGTTCATTTAATTAGATCCCTCCAAAAATTTGCTAATTTTATTTACGACCCATTTCTACCTAGTTTAACTTTATATTCACCCTCATGTTGTTCCATTCAAATAGAAAAATTAGAAAAGCCTAATAATATTTAATAGAAAAATAAAAAAAATTAACTAAGAAAATATTTATTTCCCTAAAAATATCTCATATCAGTCTTCTCATGTTGGAAGAAACTTGTCTTCAAATTCGGACCTTAGTCATCAATCATCCTCCATGAATATCTTTTATGTATGGGTCAGCACATAATAGATCCCTAACACAATAATTTTATGTTAGCCAACTCATCATGGATCCTTAATACAACAATAGTGCACGAGTTGTCTCATTGTAAATCTCTAACACAACACTTTTGTATGAATCACCTTGTCATAGGCCTTACCACCAGGATTCTCAATAACAATTGACGCTAATAGAACTAGCACATTATTTCATGAACATCTTTTTTTCTAAAAGGAATCTTAGCGCGCGCGCCCGACATAAGTGCATCATGTTCTGCAACCTCTTTTAGCCATAGTTATTCATTAACATGCAACAACTAACCACCGAGAATCATTGATCTTTTAGAGTGAATGATAACGAGGTTTGTTACAAGTCAAAACTTTTAAAGACCAAGAATATCATAATATAGGAAAAGATCTAAAATATTTAATTTTTATTCATCCAAGTCTCCACTTTCTAAAAACTATTACAACCATTTATATAGAAATACAAAAAAAAAAAACTTATTAATATTGAATAGAAAAATAAAATAAAAATTCCATTCAAATAGGAAAACCAGAAAAACCTAAAAATATTGAATTGGAAAATAAAAATATAAAATCAAATAAGAAAAATATTTTCTCCTAAAAAAATCATGCATCAGTCTCCCTTGATTTTAAAAAAAAATTATACTCAAGTTCAGACCTCAGTCAAGAAGCTTCCTTCATGAATATCTTTTGTGTGTGGATCACCATATCATGGCCCTCTAAGACTTTTTATATATGGGTCACTCTATCATGTATCTCTAACACAAAACCTTGTGTGAGTTGCCCCATCATTAATCTCATCATCAGAATTTCAAATAACAACAACTATTACAAGTAAAAATAACATAGACGTCTTTTGCGTGAAGGTAACTTTATCATCCCCTCCTACACAGCTAGGTCTTATTCTGCAACACATGTCAACTAGCCATCAAATATCATTGAACTATGATACATGTCATCTATGGTCTCCAACCAAAACATTCAAGAATCGATAGGCTCTAATACCAACAAACACAAATGAGAGTGTGGATAACATGGTTTGTTACTAGTCAAAATTTTCAAAGACCAAGAATACCATAATTATGGGAAGACTTCCAAAAATATTCAATTTTTATTCATTTAAGCCTTCATTTTTCAAACCTAGAATTTTTAAACTCAGCCCGGTCCAAGGCCTTGGGTCATTAGGTTGCCCGGGTTAATTCTAATTTTTTAAAATTAAAACGACATCGTTTTAGTTAAAAAAAATCAACGGTTTGCAACTGGGTTTTTGATCAGGTCTTACTGGGTCACCTCAGGTTTTGACTTTTTCTATTTTTTCTTAAACCCGGCCCGATTATAGCCCCGGGTCCCGGATCAAGTTTCAAAACTATGATCAAACATATTACAACCCTTTATATATAAAATCTAAAAAAAAAAAAACCCTATCAATGTTAAAAAAAGAAAATAAATAGAAAAATTATTCTATTCAAATAGAAAAACTAAAAAAGCCTAGAAATACATAATAGGAAAAGAAAATATAAAAAAATAAATTAACTAAAAAAATATTTATTTTCAATGAACTGGATATGTTCGATCAACTCGCCACCTAGTTTTTTTAAAACTCAATCCAGAACATTTCTCAACTTTCTCAAATTGACTTGTATATATTACACACACCCAACCTCTAACCCTCCCATCTCTTCTTTTTTATTAACTCAAACTCCTTTGTTTATTGCTCTTGTAGGGTCAAGCTGAGCTGAACTCTGAACTAAGCTTAGTCCCGAGAAAACAGAGAAACTTCCCCCACACTTCCTCTCCTCTCAAAAACAATCCTCTCCAGTCCCCTCTCTCTTTCATTATCCAACAATATGGATAGGCCACAAAGAATATCCACGAAAGAACCTCAAGCAATCCTCTCTCCATGCAGCAGTAGAAGTAGACCAAGCAGTGATTCAAACTCACCCGAATTTGAGTTCTGGATCCAAAACCCATCTTTCCCTCAACCAAATCTTGTTTCAGCTGATGAACTCCTCCTTGTTGATGGCGCCCTACTCCCTCTCCACCTCCTCCACCACCCTGACCCTGACTCAACCGAACCCAAACCTCCCAACTCTCAAACTAACCCTGAACCCGAAATTTCACCAGCAAGCATAACCATGGAGCCAACAACAAGTTCCAAGAGTTGGGAAGGTACAATATTCAAGAAAGGTGACAGGAAAACTTCAACAGCTGCCAAGAAACAAGACGAGAAAAATAAAGAAAATGACAAAAAGAGAGAGAGAGGAGTCAAATGGAGCGAGTTCAGCTAAGCTGAATACCAACATATGGCCATTTTCTTTTAGTTAGTTTACAGTAAAAAAGAAATACATATAGAAAAAGGTATAAATATATTTAGTTGTAGCAACAAAAATATAAAATAAATCTATTTTAGGAACAGTTTTAAAATAAATTTTTATTTTTTTTAAATATGAGATACAGGGAGATATGTACTCTCTGTTTCTACTATCTTCTTTTCTCGATAGTAATCAAGCGCTATATAATATTGTTATTATATTTCTTAGTTTTCGTTTTTATTGAGAATTTAAATGTAAAATATAAAAAAAATACAGGGTCACTCACACACTCTTGACAATTTTCTTTTTGTTCCACATGACTCTGTTTTATACCTTTTTTTTTTAATAGGGGTCTTGTCCCTGTGGTATTGATATTATTTGCTTTATGTTTCAAGACGGAAGAGTTGAAGATATTGAGAAGAAGACATGTTTTCTTTATAGTTTTTATTTTGAAAATATAAATTTTATTTTAAAATTATTTTAGAGAATTTATTTTTATATTTTCATCTATATTTCTTCAATTAAATACATTTCTATCCTTTTTATAACAGAGGTTTGTTTGAAGAGAGAAGAAGCTAATATTTTCATTAATAGAAGAGATATATATAGTTACAAATGCTAACCGGTTTCTCTTATTTAGTAGGACCGGTGTCTCTTATTTAGTAGGAAGACCGATTCCTAAGGAATTACAATCTAAGAGCTTATCAGCTCAAGCTTGAACAACCTAAGAGCTTATCAGCTCAACCAACGTGACTAGAGTCCTATAAATAACAAAGTCCTAGACATAGCTGTTGTAGTTACAGCTGTACATGGAAATATATTGGTTATCATGCCACCTCACCACAATCATAAAGTTCAATCTTGTAAACCCCGGGAAAAATAAATAAATAAAAATGAAGAAATTCATGCATATGGTTAAATAAAAACAGGAATTAAGAAATTTCTGAATATAATTTTTCAGGCAAAATAATTCGGGACATTATAATAAACCCGGTACTATTGAGGGTTGGATTTAATTGAAGAGAATAATACACTAAAAGAAAAAGAGGGGCCTAAATGCAAATAAGAGAAAATATAGAGTATAAATACTCTCTCCTCACCAAAAATCTATAGGAACCCTAAGGAGAGAAAATAGGGAGTTTTATACCCATTCTTGAGAAATCAAGAGAGAAACACTAAAATTTTAAGAACCCATCCAAGATTAAGAGTTTATAGTTGGGATAAACACTTGAGAGCAAAGGATTTCCAAGAGATTGAACAAGAAAAAAAGAAAGGAGGGAGTTGAAAATCTTCAACTGGTTGAAGATCAAAATCTGAATTTGTACCGAGTAAGGTGTTCTAAACATGATCTTAAAAAAATTCATTTCAAATTTGATAAAGAATTGATGCCTTGATATTGAATCATAGGTTAGGGTTTTTAGACATAAATTGGGGAAAAGTACTTATTGTTAAGATTAAGTTAATTCATGTACGTGGTATGTAGTTTATAAAAGTATTGTGTGAAGGGGAGGGGGAGACGAATCTGGACAGACTTGTCTCCTGACTTTCAGTGAAATTTCGAGTAGGAGGATGAGGGAATTAGGATCGGGTTCCTCATAGAAATTGTAGATTTGAATGTTAGCTAACCAAGGAAACTGGCTTGCTCAATTTGAAGATGTAGAACTCCAGTTATGGGTTACCAACTGAGACTGAATCGTGACTGATTATGTAGGACAGTAGGACTAATTAGTTAATGAGCAATTTTGACTATCTTGGAGGCAAAATTGGGTTCTCCTCCCTTCAGAGAACTTGTAGCCTCGTTTCTTATCTTTCTCCTCCTTAAAATGGATTTTTAGAACTTTAGATATAGTTAAAATCTGATGAGTGTTCGGACAGTAACAGTTGAAATTTGGACAGTAACAGTTCAAAGTTGGACAGTAACAGTTGAAAATTGGACAGTAACAGTTCAAAGTTAGACAGTAATGGTTAGACAGTAATAGTTGAAAATTGGACAGTAACAGTTCAAAGTTAGACAATAATAGTTGGACAGTAACAGTTCAAAGTTGGACAGTAACAGTTCAAAGTTAGACAGTAACGGTTGAAAATTGGACAGTAACAGTTCAAAGTTAGACAGTAATAGTAGACTTTCACGTGAATACTCTATATAAGAATATAAAAGAATTGAGTCATACGAACACTTGCACATTGAGATACTAACTTTGAAAATATACATGATATATGTATGTATGTTATTATGAGGAAATGACCATGCATAGAAAGTAACATATGAGTAATGGATGAATATGGATTCTCTATAATATTGGCTTGAAGGAATCATAACTAAAAACTTCCTTATGATTCAGGAGGAGCAACCAAGATTGGATCTTCTGTTAGGGGAGGTCGCAAGACAGGCGAAGCAGATGCGTGATTTTCCTTCTATTTGCACTTATACAATTTAAAATTCTTCTGGTGAATGCAATTACAATAAATGTCGTATTCAATGTAAATAAAGTCTGGTGATTTACAAGATTAGCTTCGGCTAATGGCATCCGTGATAGGATTGTCGGGATATGAATTACAAGATTAGCTTCGGCTAATGGCATTCGTGATAGGATTTCAAGATTAAACTTTGCAAGATCACCCAGTTCATGCAAGTAAATAAGAGTATTCAAATTAAGAATTTATAAATGAGTTTTAATTGAGTTTAAAAGATTTACAAGCAAAATATAAGTTCTCTGTTAGAATTCTTATGGATCCGATAGAAAATTTATACTTCATTCATATTCATTACATGAGCATATATATATATATATATATATATATATATATATATATATACTAACTTTATATTCACCCTCATGTTGTTCCATTTCTCAGTTACAGCAGAGTTACATTCCACAATTCAACATAATACTAAAAGAGACAAGAGAGAGAGAGTGAGTACCTGCAATCTTCACTTTCCTTTCGCTGATGTTCCCTTATCAGTTCATCAATTTTCTGCTTTCAAGTCAACCTTACAAGTCTCTGTGGTATCGGCCATTTCCGCGTGAGGACCCTTTTTTATTTAATTTGCTCAAATCATTTATCACCCGTTTAATTACTAGGGCCTGTAATTCTTGTTATAATTACCAAAAGGGACATTAGAGACACACACAACACATAACCCCTCTCATCAACTCACACGGTTTTCTTACTTCGCCCACCAGTAAGAAAAGGGCACGTGGAGGATAAGGCTTTCATATCTGACGTGGAAAGTTTACTAGCCTGTAATTCTTGTTGCATCATTTGAATTGATTCTAGCTTTTTCTTTCTGTCCAAAGTAAATAGACCATTTGCATTGACTTTATTTATGATATGATTTGGTAGTTTGTTTTCGTTGTTTTGATATAAATATCTTGTAATATTAATGAAAATTTGATATTTATATTAAATTTAGTTTTTAATTGTTATTTTTTTTTATTTTTTTAATAATTGATTTTGTTTTTAAATTTTTTCCATCAATATTTTATTTTATTTTATTTTTATGTAAAATTTGATCCTTATTTTTCTGATTGCTATTTATTTTGTTTCTCATTATTTTTTGATTGATTATTTTATCAATTATATCCCTCAATATTTTATTGATTGGAGATTTAATTTTGTTATTTTTGTAGGTTTACTTTCTATGAGGTTAGTTACAGTCTCATAATCTGGATCACAAGTTTTGAAGTTTAACTTGAGTTGATATTTTTTTTTGAGGTTCTTTTTTAAAACTGAATTTCTTAAAAAAAAATAAATCATCTTTTAATATTGGATTGGTTGGGGGTTGAATTTCATGATTTTTTTCTTTTGGTTATTTCAATCTTATGTCTTGAGTTATAGTGTTAGTGGGTTAATATAAGTCCTTTTGTTTTTCTGTTGGTTTTTTAGATTGGATTTTTTTCTCGGTTTTGCTCTTCAATCTTGGATTATCGGAGATTTGAGCTTTTCTTTTTTTCCCTACAAGGTTATTCTGGTTTTAGGATCAAGTTATGTATTTTTTTTTCTTTTTATTTTGGGTTATTTCAATCTCAAGTTATTTTATTATTATTTTTTAATTTGATTAGGGAGCCGATCGAGAGTGTTGAACAAGTTGGAGGACTAATCTGACGTCACTGCTAGGTAAAAAACAAGCTGCTCAGATCTTCTTCAACACTGAACCCATGTGCCGTCGTCTGTCTCTGTGGTCTACGTCCCTCTATTTCTCTCCATGCGATTTATTTTTTTATTATTTATTATCTTTCCAAAACTTTAGGCTATCGAAATATTTCTTTGATGTTGATTTGTCAACCACTAGACCTGCCATGTTCTTTTCTTTTTCTCTCTTTCCTTTTTTTTTTTTTTTTAGCTAAAACGAAAAAAGAACCTGCTATATTTTATTAATTTAATTTTTCCTCGTGGCCATGCTAAACTTTTTTTTCGAAGACAGGTGGCCCATCAATCACAACCGTCCACTCG
>Ga0307507_10012737_pt1 | contig 10334 bp, 6 predicted proteins | sample 7_EM_MG_FD_207223 | JGI IMG/M metagenome (GOLD analysis project Ga0307507, IMG submission 207223) | Populus trichocarpa ectomycorrhiza microbial communities from riparian zone in the Pacific Northwest, United States - 7_EM | ecosystem: Host-associated > Plants > Roots > Unclassified | place... | reverse complement strand
CGAGCGCAGTTCCGTTCAGGGCAACTCGGATCAACGCCGAAGACAAGTGTGCCCGGCGGATTCTTTACTTAAGCCACCCATGCACATCAACTGCAAGCCTGGATAGTGAACTGAGGCAATTTAACCCCGAATTGCAGCTAGCCACTACCCCACGACTACTCACCCCTACTGTCGCCCTGCTGCTTTTCCCAAGTGAGCAGGAAGCCCCACATCACGTTTTCGCATTTGCGACTTACAGAAGACTAGCAGGCTATCATGTTCGCACTACCAGTGAAGTCGAACAAGCAAAAAAGAGGAGGGAGAAAAAGGGAAAGGAAAGGGAGAAGGAAAAGGAAAAGGAAAAGAGTGGAAAGGAAGAAAGGGAGGCAAAGGAGATTGCCGCCAGCTGGGCAACTCAAATGGAGGAGTGCGAGGGAGAGGAACGGGGAGAAGAGGAAGAAAACGAAATTACAGAAGTCGTCATGGAGGAAACATCACAGAATTAGTCAAGACGCAACGCTCCTGTAGGGCTCTGTACTCGGGTATTTGTGCAGAGGCCGGTAGGGCCTATGTGAGGCGGAATATCTGACCAGCAAGTGCATCATTACCGGCAAGTGAATTATTACCGGCAAGTGAATCACTGCTATCCTTTTGTATATTAATCAGCTTCATAGCCGATGGCTCTATAAGCTTAATGATATATAATAATAATAATAATAGTAGGCCAATATTAGCTCAAGTGGAATTTCGAGCTCAAAATTTCCTCTCCCGGGGATGGGTAAAACACTCTAAGGACGATTGTTTAGGGTTGGTGATACTTACCGGCATTGTAGTTTATAATGCGGGGTCGGATAAAAGGACAAGGTGGAGGGAAAGTGGGGCTTAGCAGAAGCACTTGAGTGTGGCACTTGGACGGCACCTTAAAGCCCTCTGAACTGGGACACGCTCTGGCAGTTGGATTGGGGTCACAGAACCTCAGGAGCCACAGCATAGCTTTAATAATTTCGAAACTCGAGTCAATGATCGGGCCGGAGGCTTTGTAGAGCGACGTGGAGCGACCGGAGGAGGGAGAAGTACTTTTATACTCAGGAGTTTAGTAGTAAGATTACTTGAAAAACTAAAAGAAAGACAAAAGGAAGGAGATTTTATAATGATAAAAATTTGCAACATTTACGCATTCCGCTCGTACCCACCTATAACATAGGGACATCGCCCCCCAAAGACTTGTGGACAAAGAGGGTTCCACGGTCTTACCAACCCACTTTATCCCCTCAAGAGTGCTTCTGGGCTCATCCAGCGCTTTTCGGTGCGGCTCACTCGAAAATTGTAGAGGCCTGCTTAAATTATCCGAATTCGCAGTAGGTTAACGGCAATGAAGTAATAATTTCGTGGTATATCAAGTTAGGGTATGATTATGAGATGGTGGCCAGGTTTTGTGCCCTGGGGGGACCGGCTTCAAGTGATGTGGGATGGCATACCCACCAAAATAGGTCGACTACCACAAGCTGTATTTATTCGAGTTTAGTCTCCCCTCTCTGTGCTCATAGAACAACTAACTCACTCTTTCTTTTATCACTTTCTTCCCTCTCCCATCGCGGTTTTCTTCAAACAGCCTAGCCTTCAGCCTCTGTCTTATCGATTCACTATACTCGAGTAGACTGTCTCTCGGCTAGTTCCTCCCCCAATCTAAAACGCCCACCCCTCTCGATCTCTAACGTGCCCTCCCTCTGGGCCTTCAGCCCTCTAGCACACAACCTCTCCTGAATTTCTTTGCCTATACGGCAGAATCCACACAAAGAGGTACATTTCAATTCCAACGGAATTTCTTGCCTCGAACTTGTTTGGCCGCTGCGATAAGCTCACACTGACTAAAACCCGCTTGAAAGGACAGAAACCGGGTATTTACAGTATTCGTTTAGAAAAGCTTCCTCATTTTAATAGACTACACCTTGCGATTGATCAGAGTATAGCGTGTTTGGCAGAGGTTGTGATATCAACCAAAGAGACAGCATGGTTAATACACCTCTTGCGTGGGCTGCTAGGAATGGGCACGAGGAAGTGGTGAAAATACTACTCGGCCGGGACGACATCGACCCCAACAAACCGAATGCGGAAGGCCAAACACCATTAATGCTAGCTGCTTGGAATGGGCATGAGGAAGTTGTGAAAATACTACTCGGCCGGAAAGACATCGACCCCGACAAGTCAGACGATCGCGACCAAACACCACTCTTGCTAGCTGCTGGCAATGGGCACGAAGTAGTGGTGAACATGCTACTTGGGCGGGACGACGTCAACCCCAACTGCTCGGATGTGTTTGGCCAAACGCCGCTCTGGGTAGCTGCTTATAATGGGCACGAGGGGGTGGTGAAAATGCTACTCGGACGGGGCGACGTCGACCCCGACAAGCCAGAAAATAGGGGCCAAACGCCACTCTTGGGAGCTACTTACAATGGGCACGAGGGGGTTGTGAAAATGCTACTCGGGCGAGGCGACATCAACCCCGACGAGCCAGATGTGAACGAACGAACATCCCTCTGGTGGGCTGCTCACTGTGGGCATGAGGGAGTGTTGGAGATACTACTCGGACGAGACGACGTCAACCCCGATAAGTCAGACGATTGCGGCGAAACACCACTCTTGCGAGCTGCTGGCAATGGGCACGAGGGAGTGGTGAGAATGCTACTTGGACGGGAAGACGTCAACCCCAACTACTCGGATCAGTTTGGCCATACGCCGCTCTCGGAGGCTGCTTACGGTGGGTATGAGGGAATAGTAGAAATACTACTTGGATGTGATGACGTCAACCCTGACAAGCCAGACAATAGGGGTCAAACGCCGCTCGGCTGTGCTGCTGAAATTGGGCACGTGGGAGTGGTGGAAATATTACTCGGACGGGGCGACGTCGACCCCGACAAGCACGATAATAAGGGCCAAACACCACTCTCTTATGCCGCTAGAAATGGCCACGCGCGAGTGATAGCTCTACTACGGCCTCCAACAGCTGCCACCCAGAGCACGAGCTAAGCCTGAGGTGACATTCCCCTTTTTGCCGCCTTCGAATACTGTACTAACAACCTATACGCCATTTCGCAAGGACCAAAACAGCTCTATAAATGTGTTTTTCGCTACCACTCCTTCCCCCTCGCACACCCGTCCTATCTTTTCCTGTATCATATCTTAAAATACTACCCTGTGGTAATTGCCATCTTATCATACCTTTCCTTATGGAGTATACCTGTCACAGGAATTCATCTCGATTTTTCTTTTCTTCTTTTCCTGTGAAAATAAATCACACGCAACGGGAACACACATACCTATCACATACTTGCCAAGCCCTCTGTCCCAATGTTTTATTATGGGATCGGGCATTTGTGAACTTCTATTTAAAACCTAGCGTTAGTGGAGGGCCCTCCTACTGGATTGAAACAAGTCAGCGTGGCTTGGAATTCCAGTCATACTCACATTTATTGCTACCTCCTTACCCTTTCCCCATTTGTTGTTCACATACTTTTCTAAAATTCCTCTCCCCCCCCCCCTCTTTCCTCGCTAAAGGTAAACGCAAGGGTTGTTTAGATATAGAGAAAAAACTATGAAATTCTAGTATTTCTGACACTAGTAAAAAGCGAGGCAGAAGCTTGCTGTTAGCTAAGGCATGATGGCGATTGATTTCTACTACTTGTGAAGGCATAGCTTAGCCAAGGTCATGCTTATTTGCTGTTGTCCTCCGTACTTTATCTTATTGTATTGTATAAACCATTCGAGCTTATGTTACGATTTACGTAGCGAGAAGGTAGGAAGCCCCTTCCTTGATTCGATTTTTTTTTGGAGAAAATGGGAAAAGCGATAGTCCTAGAGAGAAGAGTAGTAACTACACACTTGCTAAAATAGCAGGTTGTCAGCGCAACTCCTAGATTAAAGTGGGTCAGCGTATCTTGGAATTTCCGTCATATTATATCCACATTTATTGCTGTTTCCTGGAGGTAAATCCTCTTCGCATTTGTTGTTCATATAGTTTTCTAAAATCGCTCTGATCCCCCCCTCCCCCGCTGATGTGTAAATGCGAAGGTTGTTTAGATAATATATATTGACAGTTATTGTTCCGTTACGATCGACGACAATAATATGAGATGCCATAAGGGTTGACTTCGGATTTCACCATTCAACACTAGAGGTAACCAAGTGATAGTCTGTGATAGCATTATGGGACGACCAAGGGAATATCGGTGACAAGTAGATCACCTGCTTAGAGATCAAAGTAGTCGATTGTAGCATCCCCCGTGAATAGGCTGAAGCAGAGTTGGGGATTTGTTTTTTGCGCATACAGTACTACACTAATCATAGTGGTTTTGTTTGTGGTCTAAAGACCGCAGCTAAGAGTGTCACCGGAGACTTACTCTGCTGCCTCACTTAGATTAGTGGAAGATTTCCGATTCTCAATTATCCGAGGTTTTTATACGAGATTATTTGTCAGCATGTTCAAGGATTCTTGGAACGACAACTACTAAGGTTAGGGGCCGTCGAAAAAGGAATTTGGTTTGATAAACCTCTAGATCGTTAGAAAGATGGGATAAATTGGGCTAAGGTAGAAACCTATTATACTTGGAACCGCACTGAGCAGTGTTGTACGAGTGGTATGCTGTACTTTGTAGTCGTGATGGACATCAGAGGGCCCGTCCCTACCGCAACAGAATCTGGTACGAGGTAGGGAGAAGGGCATTCCTGCGGGTGCGGACATCATGAAAAATTCGGCTGTGCTGGTTTGGCTTAGGCGATATATAGGGTTTTTCGGCTGCTTCATTTAAAAGGTTGAATGTACCTAGATATTACCTAGATATTACCAAGCTGGCCGATTCCACCGGAGGGGCTTTTGGGTGTTCGTCTATTACGGCGCGAGATTTGTGCTGTTCCACAAGAGTGAACTTAGAGAAGCGTGGCATTTGCTACCGAGACTGCAGGTGAAATAAGAATAAATTCGGGAGAGATTGATTGGGCGGCGTTGAAGGTCTCATGAGGTCCCACGAAACACTTCAGCTTTCTCTAGCCTGATTCCCCACCCAGAGTCTACTCACCTCGCCGGAATTAGTCATAGGTCACGTGGACTGTGAAGAAGTAACAGTTCACGTGACCTATGACTAATTCCGGCGAGCTGAGTACAATATCCTAAGTACTAGTACTGTACTTAGTAGAGAAAAACGGAAAATGTCTCTACAATTGCGAAACACCTGGATATGCGCTTTGTTCAAATGTATAGTTCGTTACTGATTGGCCGGAATTTAGTAACCTTAGCTTACAGGCTAATCAATGGGGACTGTGTATTTAGACAGGGTGTGAGTGTTCCGCAGCCTTACCTTTGAGTAAGAATATCAACTCTTTGGTGGTAACTTAAGCTATAACCATTGCCGATGATTGGTCCCAAATCGTTACTATTAGGCTATCCCCGCTAACTTAGAGCCCAGGTTACAGCGCAAGGACATTCAAGTCCCCCTCGTCGAAAGTTTAGGGGAATGGCTCGTACTCGAGTACAAATAGAGGAAATTTAGGAGCTGGTGCACCAGTAGTGAGGGAAGTGAATCTAAGGGCGCTGCTTTGTTTAGTTACAGTATTAGAGTATCCCACAGGAAAACTCTGAGAGCCGCTAAAAATATTCAAAAGGTTGTCCCAGGCCAGCCGGCCAGGGTCACAGAATCTCAAGAGCCGCAGAAAGGTAACCTTGCTGGCTTGTTGCCAAGGATTTCTTGTGGTGGGCACAGAGGCTTCCACAGTGCGGTGAACCCGCTTAAGTTATGTGAATTCACGGCACATCAAAGTTCTCTCGTTCCTCTCCCAATCTCCAACGCGCACCCTTTCACCATCTCCAACGTGCCCTCCCCCTTAACCTCTAGCAAACCGTTTTCAGAATATTCTTCTCGGTATTGGATAATCCCCGCACAAAGGGTCTATTTAGACCGCGCGAGGTTGCTTGCGCTGAAGTTATTTAACGGCTGCAGCAACCACATCTCCACTGAAGTTCCCTTAGAACGACAGAAAGCGGGCGTTTTAACATATTTATCTCGGTAAGCTTTCCTTGTTCAATAGTCTACACCACGCATCCATCTTCGGGATTAATCAGATTGTAGCCTGTTTGGTAGAGGTGGAAGGTTGTTGTCGTGGACAAGGAGGCTTCCACCTGTGGTTAAGCCACTCTACTCTTCACGAGTACAGTACGTCCGCTCTCGTCCGGAGCTTTTTGGCACCGCTCAACAATTGCAGAAACCTACCTAAGCTGTCCGAATTCGCAGCAGGTCAAAATTCTCTCGACCACCCCCGCTCTCAGTCTCCAAGGCGGACCCCTTTCCCGATCTCTAGCCTGCCCTCAATCTCGACCGCCAGCACACGGTTTCTCGAACCTTCTTCTCTATTGAGGAATCTACGTAAAACGAGACCGTTCAGATTGCACTAAATTGTTAAGGCTAAAGTTATTTGACAAGCGCAATAACTGCATATCCATAGGAATCCTCTCGAAAGCATAGAAACCGAGTGTTTACCAAGTCGATTTCGATAAGCTTGCCCTCTTTGATGGTCTTCACCGCGTATCCACCTACGAAATTGGTAAGATTTGAGCATGTTTGGTAGAGATGGAAGATAGCTACAATACCTACGAAGATAGTATGGATGACACACCCATGGGTGATACACCTCTTGGATGGGCTGTTGGGAAAGGCCACGAGGCAGTCGTGGAAATGCTTCTCGGCCGGGCCGACATCGACCCCGATAAGCCAGGGGATGACGGTCAAACACCACTCGGTCGCGCTGCTAAAAACGGGTATGAAGGGGTGGTGAAAATCCTACTCGGACGGGATGACATCAACCCCAACCAGCCAGATGAGAATGGCCTAACACCACTCTGTTGGGCTGCTGAAAATGGGCATGAAGGAACGGTAAAAGCACTACTCAACCGGGATGACGTCGACCCCGACAAGCCAGGGGAGTTTGGCCAAACGCCACTCAGTTGTGCTGCTGCGGCTGGGCACTCGGGAGTGATGAAAGTACTACTTGGACGGGACGATGTCAGCCCCTCCCAGCCAGATAACGACGGCCGAACACCATTCTGGTGGGCTGCCTACACCGGGAATGAGGGAACGGTAAAGGTACTACTCGGACGGGACGACATCAACCCCTCTCAGCCAGATGACAACGGCCGAACACCATTCTGGTGGGCTGCCTACTCTGGGAATGAGGGAACAGTAAAGGTACTACTCGGATGGGACGACATCAACCCCTCCCAGCCAGACGGGGACGGTCAAACACCACTCTGTTGTGCTGCTAAAAAGGGGCACTCGGGAGTGGTAAAAATATTACTCGGACGGGACGACGTCGACCCCAGCAGGCCAGATAGGCACGACCGAACACCACTCTGGTGGGCTGCCCGAGATGGGCGCAATGGAGTGGTGAAAATATTACTTGGACGAGACGACGTCGACCCTGACAGGCCAGATGAGTACGGCCAAACACCACTCTTGGTAGCTATTTCCAGGGCGCACGAGGGAGTGGTGGAATTGCTTCTCGGGCGGGACGATCTCAACCCAAACAAACCAGATAAGGGCGGCCGAACGCCGCTCTGGTGGGCTGCCCGTAATGGGTGCGAGGGACTGGTGAAAATACTACTCGCGCGGGACAAGGTCAACCCTAACAAGCAGGATAAGGACGGCAGAACACCGCTTGAGATTGCAACTTTGCGTCGCTGCAGGGGAGCTATGGCTCTACTACTGCCTCGAACCGCTACCGGTTATAGCAGCCTAAACCCACGGAGGCTTCGCCCCCGCCCCCAAAGACCCCACGGATAGCCTATTCGCCATTTCGATAGGGACTGCAATTGCTTTATAGCCCTGTTTATCGCCACCCCTACCACTCTCCCCTCACCCCACCCTATCTTCATCTTCTCCTGTAGCTTGAAACACTGCTTTGTAGTACTTGCCGCCCTAAGTTTCCTTCGGGAGTAGGTCTGCCATAGCACTACAGTCTAACTTTTTTTCTTGCTTGAAGGAAATCATACGCAATGGAAATACACTTATCTACAACATACCCATCCAACCCCCTATCTCCATTGTTCTCGTGGAGCTAAGTTAGCATTGTGATCTTTTATTTCAAATCTAGAGTATAATGTTACTGGAGGGCTATTTCTGCCTCCCGAAATAAGTTTATGTGGCTCGAAGTTTACCTCATACTCTCTTTTATTGTTCCCTTCTTATTGTAAATCCTCCTTGCCATTCCTGGGGTTAATTGTGTACTGGATTGGAGGCCTATTTTCTCCTATTCACTTGCGTAAACCCTCCCCCCTTCCCACTCCTATATCCCCACCGAGACCTAAGTTGTTTTTTCTCTGACACTAGCCCGGCTAACAACGTCTGGTGAGTTTGTGGCAAGTTAGCGTACTGCATCTTATTGTATCGTGTAAACTGTTCGGGTTTGTGTTATGATTTACGTAGCGAGCAGGCAAGAATAAGCTACTTGCTTGATTCAATTTTTTTTAGAGAAAATCTGAAAAGCGGCTACATACTTTATCAAGCTCGCGGGGGCAAGGTACGCACTCGCACGGGTACTGCGTATTCCAACACCCTCTACGAGTAAATTCTATAATATTATTATTAAATCTATCATATTATTACCACTTCCCCGGGATGGTTACCATGCTCCGAGTCGCAAATTTTTATTCATTTTCCCACTAATCTATTAGTAAAACAAGATAACAATTGTGGAATATTCCATAAGACAGGATTCAAATTTGGCCATCTTATTATACCACCAAAAAGGAATAAACAAATGTTAGAAAGGAGAGCGAGTAAAGATAGATGTATCAGTAGAAGACAAATGGCTCTTCCGGACTCTTCCATGGATTACTGCACATACTTCTCTAGCTGCCCCTATATCCACATCCCTCCGCACACACCCGTGATAGCTAGGAAAGACATGTTAGTAAAATCTCCGCGAACAACTTGGGTGCACGGACGATCAGTCGTGCCCCCCCTCCGGGCGAACGGTAATGCTCCCATAACTTCTAGAACCGGCAATAGCCTCTAACGGGGTTCCCGATGTCTCTACCTGCATATAGTAATACCTAGGTGAATAGCCAGGTTTACGAGTATATCGGATATTGTACATGAATCCGCTAAGAGTGATTGAAGGGACCGCGGTACTGCCCGATATCGACATACGAGCGAGTTGAGATATCCCATCCTCCTCCAGTTTCCTTTTCCCTACCACATTTCTTTTTTCTTTTCTTCTTATTGTATTCTACTTATGATCGGGCTAGGCATCGCGAATCTGTCTGGTGTTCCACACTAGGTGGGGGGAATGAATGGATGTGGAGGGTTATACATATAGCAGTTTTCTCTTAACTAAATTTAGTAGCCATAAGTTATAATAGCGGCCTCCAATAGATAACGGACACCTTAACACCTCTGACCGTGGATAGCGCTAGTAGTTTAGAAGGAGGACCTAGCTGCTATGCCGTTGAATTGTGGAATCCTCTACTTGCAAAGGTAAAGGGTGGATGATAGGGATAACTACAATAGAAGATCCTAATTCCAATCGTTCAGGTTATACTATAGGAATTTTTCAAGCCTGTATTTAAATAATAATAATCATAATGAATAATATGAACATTACCGGTGGATTTCAAGATAACTCGTATTTACCTAGTTGTGGAAATGTTGGGGGCCGGGAGAGGGAATTATGTACTAGAGATATTAAGGCCCAGTTTGGCACGCCGTTAATTGTAAAAATCGTGATTGCAAAACATGTTTTGGGCCAAATCATGTTTTGTAATAACGATTGGGTTTGGCACAGCATTATTTGTAAACACACCACAACCATTATTACAAAACATGTTTTGCAATAATATCAAGATATTTTATTATGATTACTAAAAATTAATTCAACCATTAATATATACAATGATTTATAGAGTTTTTATAAAAAATGTGGCAATATTTCTTAAGAGTGTATTGAATAAGTGATTAGAAAGTACGGGGACAAAAAGATTCATCCGATACTGGTTTTAGGGCCAAATTTAACATTTTCAACCTGACAATTCCCAACACTGTGTGAATGGATACACTTCAAATCTTTCCTCCAGCTAGGGAATCATAATCTATTCAAACCTCTAGAAGTAGAAGTGCAAGGAATCAAAGCTGCTTTAATTGTTGATGATTGCATCAGCCTGTGTGAAAGTGACCTAGATTTTTGTATAGGGCCCCATACAAAAAGGTACATGGCAACCAATTCCTGCTACTTAAACAACCATTTCTCCATCCCTTTGTGATATTTAAGAGTTTTTTAACTTCTATTATATTATCTACGGATTTTCTAATACA
>Ga0307507_10012735_pt1 | contig 10334 bp, 14 predicted proteins | sample 7_EM_MG_FD_207223 | JGI IMG/M metagenome (GOLD analysis project Ga0307507, IMG submission 207223) | Populus trichocarpa ectomycorrhiza microbial communities from riparian zone in the Pacific Northwest, United States - 7_EM | ecosystem: Host-associated > Plants > Roots > Unclassified | place... | reverse complement strand
AGCTTGCAGGACTTGGCAGGAGTTAGTGCGCTTGTCTGACTGGCTCAGGAGTTCGCAGGTGTGGTGCTAAGGAGTAGCGCTGCGCCGTGGCGCAATTTCTCCCCGGGGGTCTGATTTATGAGATAAGCCGACCCCAGTCTCCAACGTGCTGCATTTCATGAAACGTCATCAATTGCTTACAATCATACGTGATTTGGTTCTATATTTCTCCGGATTACTTATTCCTTCATTCGTTGCGCTACAGCCACGCGCAGAGCAGATCATCCCACCTGCACGCGCCGTTAATAAAGGCGTAATATACGCGCGACGAGCCAGTCATATAGTCCTTGCTATATCATATAAGTTATGGAAGAGGTCCTGAAGTACTCCAAAACTGAATAACTAGAAGAACTTAAATGATGCGCTCAATACGTGATACATCAAGCCATTCACGAAGACTTCGCTCAGAAACTAAATTTAGAAGTTCATTCACTTTTATCAAAACATCATCTAGAAGGATCAGGTTCCAATGATTTCCTCATGTACTCTTGAATAGCCGCATGTATTTGTATTGTGTACAACCATCCACACTTTCGTGTTGCTAGATCCAATTGCTTTTCACTTTCCACTCTTCTCCTACAGACACTTATCAATTCAAAGGCTGCAGGAAGCCGCATATTGTTTTCCTTCTACTTTATCGTTACCGTCATCGCCAAATATCACTAGTCAGCTCACAAAGTGACGTTCCGCAAATACCCTAGGTCATGCCCTTGAATTTAGCCTAACGTCACTCTCTAACTTCTCACATGTATCTGCATAGCCACGGCCCCAATAAAAAGAACATTTACGCGACAATCAATACTTAATGAGGCCATTTATGGAATACTATTTATCTACACCAAGAATTAAATATGAAATTTTCAAGCTATCGCAGAAAAAAAACCAAATACAAGACTTTCCATTTTCCAGCTACCAAACTACCCAATGTAACCGCTAACGCCAAGGCTAAGTGCTTAAAAATGCAGCTTTCCAAGATTCTCAACGAAGACACTTTATAGGAGACCAAACCAACTAAGCCGTCCAGTGTCATTTACAAGCCAACATGTTAAATTCCACTCAGAAGACCCGGACGATACGGAAGATGAATCAGATACTGATGAGGCTAAAGTTAGATACATACCGATCAGTCCGTATCGATATTCGGATGCTCCAGTCGCTCAAGTTGACTCAGTTGATCTTTCAGATATATTATTGCGTCTAGAGAAATTGTAAGGAGGAAATGGCAAAGGTAGAGTGGGAACCAGAGCACAGCTGTGGCCCCTTTACTTGCACAGCGAGCACGGAGAATATCATGATCTACCTTGATGATAGCGCCTCTGAAAGTTTCAAAGGAGTTGAGCCAATCTTCATGCAGACATCAGGTCTCGGTGTGAATACCGCTATGCTCGATGAATACCGTGCAGGGCGGCCCCTCGTCCACGGGAAGACCTTGACCTCTTAGCGAGTTTACGAAAAGGAAGGAGCCAATCTGCTAAATATAGCAAGCAGGCAACCGGAAGCTCAATAACAGCAGGCTGTGATCCAAGGCCTACAATTCCGTCCTACGCCGAGGCTCTTAAGGAGCTGGAGGATTGGAATATGTTGGTAGGGGGGTGGTGCGTGGGCATCCACAGGAGCTTCCTGCGATCACGTGATAACTTCGCTTGTTTGTATCCCTTGCACCGATATCGTCCTTAGATTTGAGGCCCGTGCACGCGATCAGCGAAGCGGCAGAATATCTCACCGCCCGTGTATGCACCTCATTGATTGGTGCGCACGGGCCACAGTTCTAAGGACGCAGATATCGGGAATGTATTCTCGTTCTTTGTGACGACTCCACCTTATGGAGTCCACACCATCATACACCTGCGTTCTAGTGTGGCAGAATATCCAAGCGCATGATGATCTTGGCCAGAATTACATGCATTTTGATGCTAGGGAAGATAAGGATACGATGAAGAAAGACTTGAGTCTAGTGTGGAAGGAATTAAACCCTCACTATGCAACCAAACATGCCTCGCTGCAAGCGCGTCTGGAACTATCAATGGCTGTAAACGATACCGAAGAAACGGCGCACCTCGGAGAGGAAAAGCGGTTACTGAACCAACTTCTTTATGAAGCGTGTAAGAAAAAGATACTCGAAAAAATAGAGCAGGGAAATATGCACGAAAAAGATAAGCGCCTAAAGGAGTTGCAAGGCCTGACAGCTCTCCATGCAGCGCAAAAATCAGTCTTGGCCACGCAACTCGCTCCGTTCCCTGAACTCATACAATCATGCGAGGATCAGTACACTCTATTCGTACAAAGTGTGCAACAAGAATTTCAGAACATTGAGCCGCATGAACAAACCCTTGAAAGCTTCAGAGGTGATACTTGTGCGAACTCGCGGAAATTATTGACATGAGCTAAGAGGATGTGTGCTCTCGACAGGGAGGAGATAGCGACCAGGGAAGATGAGAGAATGAAGCGTCTAAGCCACCCAGGAACCTTTGACTTCATGCATCGAGGGAGGAATGATAATAATACCATCCAAGACGTCGCCCAATCTGCACTACAGCACTGTGACGGGTTAGGGTCGTCCTTACAAGCAATGATGGGAACATTCAACGAGTATCACGATGCGCTCAGTAATACATACGATGCGCATGCCTCAATCAATGAGAATTCCAATTTGTCTGGATTACGGTGATGATGGGGCTTCCATGTTTCTGCTTTTAATTTTGACCTTGTTGGGGGGCCGGCATGCCAATTGACATGTTGGAGTACGGGATTAGCATATAGTTAAGCTTTTCGTCACCTCTACTTCCAACCTGGTGATTTCGATGATATTTTATTTCTAGGTACGGCTTACGACGAGTCATGCGGTGGTTAGGATATATAGAGGGCTAGGTCAGCGTTGCTCGGTTGATCGGCAGCACCAGCACGAGAAAATATATGGGTTGTGAGTGGTTGAAGTTCGGGTGGCATGGCGTTTTCCGGGTTCGGGTTGGCCCGGGGCAAATTTAGCACGGCTGAGAGGATCTTTTGAAAACACCTTAACTTTCGCCCACTCCCTATCTCCATCACAACTCCAACTCCAACCTCAACCTCTCCTCTCCTCTCACTCTTTCAATTCCCTCGCTTCTAACACCTCCGCGATGGCTGCTGCTCCTCCTCCTGCATCCACGGGCTCCACAAAGCTCGATGCTCTCAAGCAGACCGCTACTACTGCGGACCCTACAAAACTCAGCGGCCTCCAGCTCTATTCGAGATTCGCCTTTGCTGGTGCTGTGTGCTGCTCCGTTACCCATGGCGCTCTCACTCCCGTTGATGTGTAAGCCATTTTCACTCATTTCAATACTATCAGGACACTCAATGGCAAACTATAAAATGGCCGAGCCAAAAGAATACATTTCCTTTCCGCCCCCAATTGCCGAAGCTAACATAGACCCTGAATAGTGTCAAGACTAGGATCCAACTTGACCCGGTAAAATATAACAAAGGTCTGATTGGAGGTTTCCGACAAGTTATCTCAAGTGAAGGTGCCGGTGCGATATGGACTGGCTTTGGTCCTACCGCTGCGGGATACTTCCTCCAGGGCGCATTCAAGTTCGGAGGTTACGAGTTCTTTAAGCAGCAGAGCATCAACTACCTTGGCTACGAGACCGCCTCTAACAACCGGACGGCCGTTTACCTTGCTTCCTCTGCCGCTGCCGAGTTCTTCGCAGATATTGCCCTATGTCCTCTGGAAGCTACCCGTATCCGTCTCGTCTCCGAGCCAACCTTCGCTAGTGGCCTCCTGAGTGGCTTTGGGAAGATCCTGAAGAATGAGGGTGTGGGTGCCTTCTACTCCGGTTTCGGCCCCATTCTGTTCAAGCAGTAAGTCTAGGATCAGGGATATAGTAAAATCGGCTACTAACCTATTTACAGAGTCCCATACACCATGGCCAAGTTCGTCGTTTTCGAGAAGGTCTCTGAACTCGTCTACAAGACTGTCGACAAGAACTCTCTCTCCTCCGGCATGCAAACCACCGTCAATCTTGGTTCCGGTCTTATTGCCGGCTTCGCTGCTGCCTTGGTTTCTCAGCCCGCAGATACCATGCTTAGCAAAATCAACAAGACAAAGGGTCTTCCCGGTGAAGGGACAACTAGCCGTCTGATCAAGATTGCCAAAGAACTCGGACTGCGCGGCAGTTATGCTGGCATCGGCGCTCGCCTGTTCATGGTGGGAACCCTGACCGCAGGTCAATTTGCTATTTACGGTGATATCAAGAAGGTATGTGTTCGATTTTTCTCCTATATTACGGAATATCATTATGGTTGACCACAGTAGGCTCTTGGTGCTACCGGAGGTGTGGAGATTGCGAAGTAGACACAACCTTAAATGTTGTGATAGCGGTTCAACGATCATGCAAAGGCGGCTATGACAGTACGGTCTTCTATCTCGGAAAGCTTCTTCTTAAAGGAAAAGCGGGTCTGTCTTCGTTTTTGCATATCTGGTATCATTATGGGACTTTCTTTCGATTTTTTGCTTCAAGCCGTTGAGGCCGTTTGTTATAGAACGTAGAAATCCTGACCGTGGTGTTGGGAACTGTAACAGTAGGCCTTTTTAGTATCTAACGTGTCACACGGGGATGCAGGTGTATGGTGTGTGAGGACTCTATACCGTGGAGTAGTCACAAAGGATGAGAATATATACAACAAGCGAAGCTATCACGTGATCTCAGGAAGCTCCTGTGGATGCCCTAACCCCCCCCCTACCAACATAACGAATACAGCTCTGTGCACGACCAGCTTCCACCCCCCTTTGGCGAGATTTCAAATTCACTACGCGCATCCAATCTCACTTGGTTGCCACCAACTATACATAGTAACTATAGCGAGCGCCTATGCTTGGCTATAAGAACCTTGCTTTTAAAGGACTTAAAGCTATTTATAATTAGCTTTTCTCTAGTGTTATAATCTTTGTTAAATACCATAAGGTTTCCACCTATACTATATTTATAATATGGCTCCATAAATAGGCCTATATTAGTACGCCCTAATTAAGGATTTTTTTTAATTTGGAGTAACCTAAGCAGAGTATACCCTTATTACTACTAGAATCTTGTTGTTGGGGAAGACGCAGCCGGATTTAGAGGTTCCTATCCCCCGTTTTAGGAGGCTGTTTCTCCTCGCTTAGACCCATGTCTATCGCCGCTTTTGCAACGTGCTAAGCATGCCAAGGGCGGCAGGGTCTCCCTCACCCACCAAACCTAGAAGCGCGCGTGCAGCCCTACAACGCACCTCTCGAAGCTCCCCAAACGTCCCTCAGCGACTATTTAAGAAGCCATAAACGCCGCCTACCTAATCCAATTTCCACCTTTATCCTTATCCTCCGCCAAAAGCACTACCCTTATATAACGAAACCTCCCTTCTACACTATGCTCCTTTAACCCTTTTCCCATAGTCGCTACATATACATTTTCCCCTACTATTATATCGTTTACCTCTAATGCTCGGTTTCTAGGTTTCTACTTACGGGTTTTTTTTACCCTATCCCGCTCTTAAGAACGCCTATCTCCTGTAGAGCCTTTTTTAGCGTTCCTATTAACAGTAGTCGCTCTTAAGCTAGCTTCTGCATATAGGCAACTGGCAGCTGCTAAAGTACTAAAATACTACGCGTTTAACCACCATGCCCTCTTAAAGCAAGAAATAGCAAAATACAGATTTAGCCTCTAGCTTAGACTTTAAATTAGGCAAGCCATCTTATTCTAAGCCAGCTTTAGACTTAGATTTAAGCTCTAACTCTAGAGCTAGGGAAGACACCAATTCCAAAGGGGAATATTTATAGTAGAGGATTACGTATTATAAGGACCAAGGAAGAGCAAAGTTAAAACGGAAGCCCTAGTCTACTTCTCTTATTAAATATAAGTTCCAGAATTAGGAAAAGTCCGTTTATATTTAAACTAAAATTCACCTTATAATACTAACAATTTGTATTTAGGTTCTGCCTAAAAGTTAAGTCTAACCTAACTAAGGCCCTTCGTTAGTGCGTGGCCAATACGTTTAAAACATACCTTAAATAGCGCATAAAGAATTCTCGAATTAAGAAGGAAAGCGCGATTAAGGCATACTAGAGACAAATACTATACAAATTTATAGATATAGCAGGCCACAGTATAAACAATGGCGCAGAACTTAATATACAAGATATAGGGCGATCTTTAATTTTTTAAAAAAACTTAGCTAATTTGTTATAGTAGATTCCAACCTACTTAATACCAATATACAAGCTAGACACGTTAGAGAAAGAAAAGGATACAATATATATACAGGACTTATATGCAATTATTAATACCTATTAGACAATAGACGCGAAGCCTTACTATAGTTATTTTTAAGTTTAAATAGGAGCAATTCTCCTCCTCTCTAGTGCCACGGCAACAAGACCCCAAGCTCTTATTAAAAGTTTAAGCGTAAGAGACTCCAATAAAGCGCTTTTATATAAATATATCACAATCCTAAAAGTTCACGATGCAAAAAACTTTAATTAAACCATAACTGTCGCCCTCGTAAGTCTTATGCATATTAAGAATTCTAGTGGCACAGGCAGACGGTATATAGCGACGTTAATTAAAGACGGCGCGAATAGCACTAATAGACCTATAGTAAGAGGTTTATTTTCCGTCTTAAAAGCATTCTGGCTTTTTATATCCTATCCCATCTTATAAGCCTTGCCATCGTAGATAATGCATTTTAACGCTATTATACTTCACCAAAAGAGATTTTTAGACTCAAAATCCCAGCAAATAAAAAGAGTCTTAAAGTGAAGTTTAAGAAGGAGATAGAGAAACGACCCATCTTTCAAGATATTAAGATAATGGCTAGTTATAAGGGAGTGTCAGATACCAAAGCATTTTCTTACTAGAAATACCGTGATTACTATATATAGTTAGGCCAAGTAGCCAGGTTTAAATAATCGCTTAAACTTTACCAGCTGCAACAAGCGTCTAGAAGGAAATTAAACAGTAAGTATTTAATTTAATATAAGTATATCTATTAACTAAGCTTTCTAGGCATCCTTACTCTAGAAGAGTAAAATTAGATAATAGGTTATTACAGCAATACCTACCAATAGTTTTATTTACCTAATTTAATTAAGCGCAATTTCCAGTTAATCTACTTTAGGACTCTATCACAGGACAACCTTATCCAATATACCACATGGATGGGGATCTTAAGGGACAAGCAGGCCCCTATAGGTCTAACTAATAAGCAGAAGCTTAAATTCCAGTTAAAACTTAATTAATACCCTAATATTCTATAGCTTCGCGAGAAACGAGAAAGATATAAGCAAAAGATTAGGAGCTAGGGATATTACCCTATTAACGCCGCAAAGGGAATAAAACTATACAACTGTTATAACAAAGCCAGACATAAACTTTATAGTATTATAAACATTTTGCGCAAACAAAAAGAGGACTAGGTCGTTCTTAATTTTTATAACACTATTAACAATTACGATATTAAAAGACAGCTTAGTAGTAGCGTTGGGACGGACATTCCCACCCATTCAGCCGTACAGTATGAATTTCGCGAATGTGCCGCTATTGCTAAACTACTGTCTTAGCCACTAAACGAGCTTAAAGAAGGGCACGCTATAAAACTCTATATAAAGTTTATCCGCAATCTCGTTAAGTATTATAATTAACAAGAGAGCCGGCAGAATAGAATCCCAAGCAAGGCTATTAGACTTTAACTTAGGTCTAAAGTAAACCAAAGTATAATAGGCGTAAAAAGAGGTGCAAGTAACACCAATACCAGTACCTATTAATAGGCAAAGCGGCAGAAAGAATAGATTAGCTTAAACTCGCCTTTTTAAGAAACCCCTAATAAAACGCGGAGCACGGTCCCAATTAAGGAAGAGGGTGTTAAGATAATACAGCTGCTATATCCTATAACGTTTACTGATCTTGTTTGCCTTATCTACATCAGCAATAACCAACTCTTAACGCTAAGGCAGACCCGCCCATTTGCGAAAAAGGATACACTATAGAAGCATCTTAATAATCACATTACAAAAGGAGTGTTTAGGTAGGGGTTCCACTATAAGCATCCTTATTATTTAGAGTGGATTAAAAGACTTAAGTATTTCAAAAATCACACAGCCCTTATGCATGGCGTATGGCATCCGATTAAGAGGAACCGCTAAGTAAGTCGCCTTACCTATATAAGAATCCTGTGCCGACCATCTAGTACTAATAGAAAGGCATATAACTAGTAAATTCAGAACCATACGTTCCTTATATATAGGACCTTTTACTAGTCATTACGCGCTTATCTTATTATTCTTTATCGCTTTTTATTTTATTTTAGTCTATTATTATCCAATCCTATTCCAGTATTTAATAGAATAGATGCAGTAACTAGGATTTTATAATTCGTCCAGAGGGGCGAGGGGTAATAGGTAAGGTAAGGATAAGGTAAGAGTAAGGTAAAAGGTAGAGCAAAGGGTAAGGTAAAGGGTAAAATAAAGGGTAAGGTAAAGGGTAGGGTAAAGGGTAAGGTAAGGGATAGCTAATAAGGGATAGATAATATAGTTGCTACAAAATATCTAATAGACCGACTATAGACGAGATATATATTTAAATTTCTTAAATTAACCTAAACAGAGAAAGGAAAAGAAGTATTATATAATAACTTCCTACCTAAGCTGATCTCCTAAGCTATGCATCTTTACTTATATATAACGCTGGCACTTTGAGCAACAAAGTATATAAGGGTAATTAGGGTTGGATAGATAACTGCTGTTCTTAATATAACATATAAACTGGGTACTATAACTAATATTATAATAGGTCCTAGTCTTGCAAAGGGTATTAAGACAGTTATTAATATTTTCACTTTTACGCTTAGCCGCGGCATACCTTGCCTTGGCGGATTAAAGTAGTGATTCTATTTATTATAGCTAAGATTTAACAACTTAAAGTTTCTATATAAAATTTTCCTCTATTTCCTTGGATGTGGTAACCGCTGTCTATATAATGCTAATAGCGAAATCGCTTATAATATCCAGCTTTGTAAAGTCCTTAAGCTTAACAAGCTCTTCAATATACTCGGCCGCTGTTAAAGTAATTATATTATACAATGCTAAGTCGCCTATTAGGCTAAAGACATCTTTAACAATATTAGGGAACCCATCTACAGACCAGCTAGTCCCTAGAATATATTAGATTTTTATATTTATAAGCTCTTTCAGCTGTAGTATATTGTAGTAATCAGCAATTACATTAACATAGACATGGTAAAGTGTAATATTGGCCGTTATCGGCTATGTCGTTATAGGCTATGTTATTGTATCTTTATTATCGCCACCGCTATTGTCTAGTTTGGATAGTAATAAGGCATTAGCGTTATTAAGTTACGCTACCTCTAATTTTATAGATTGAAGTTTAAGTATAAATAAATTAGATTAGCGTATAAACATATCCCTTACCTTGGCCGAGCGTTTCTATACTTATAATATTGGATCCTTATTCCTCCTTGCCATTGTTATAGTCCCTCTTATATATAAATTGGATTATTCTCTTAATGGTGCCGGAATCAAACTTATTAATATTTATAATATTAGTCGTTGCCTTCTACCCATTAGTTAGTTAGGGTCAATTCCACTAGATATTTAGTTAGCTTTTACCTAAAAGCCTCTATTATAGGCAGCTGCAAGTATAGGAGATTAGGTGCATATAATCGCTTTATAGACTTTAAACTCCAGCCCCTAGTATACAAGTTTTAAGTCGCTATATTTCTTACTATCTATAGTAAAATATACGCCGTAGCGCCTAGAAGCAGTTAGGTTATATAATTAAGGCTTAATTAAAAGACATATTCCTATTATTGGTAACATAAGGTGATATCACGTAGCTACGGTTCGTAGATAGTATGATGATGGTTAATTAATTCTTGATAGGAATAAGGAAAGGGGTAAGGAACTTAAGGTTCCTTACCACGCTAGGGCCATATCAACACATAACGGCAATATGCCTTGCGTAACGGCAACTTGCCTTATTCCTAACACTGGCAACTCTTCTTTTTATAGTTGCTATCTATATATATATAAACAGACAGGATGTGACAATACCAGACAGTATATAATAATACCAAACAATATACAACAATATGCGATAATGCGGTAGTTGGCAGAATTTGGCGGATAATATAAAGACGGGTAGGCCGCTAAGGCGCTAGTAGTAAGCGAGCTAATAGCGATTTTCTATACTAGGTATGGAAAATCCTAATTGGCTGGTTAAAATTAGGGTCTGTAGAGTGTTATGTTCTTACTTCCTTTTAACCTAACC
>Ga0307507_10012734_pt1 | contig 10335 bp, 9 predicted proteins | sample 7_EM_MG_FD_207223 | JGI IMG/M metagenome (GOLD analysis project Ga0307507, IMG submission 207223) | Populus trichocarpa ectomycorrhiza microbial communities from riparian zone in the Pacific Northwest, United States - 7_EM | ecosystem: Host-associated > Plants > Roots > Unclassified | place... | reverse complement strand
GATGTAAGCTAAACAAATAGTCGTCAGGTTCAATGGTTCAGTATCTAATTAAAGCATAACAGTGATCCAAAAATAAACATTATCATTACTTTGAGCTATATTCGTCACAGAAACAACTTTTTTTGTTATTAATAACAAAGGGAAAAGGAGCAGCTTAACTGCTTTTGATGTAATGCAATAAGAAGGCCTCGTCCAGCTCTTGTCAAAAAGACAGACGTCAGGAGAAAATAATATAGGGATATTCCTTACCTTCTAGCATCCTCATCCCGAAACTTAACGTCAAACTCCTTGGTTGGTGGGTGTTTCGGCAAAGTTGATGGATCACAAGGAAGAGGCTTTGTCGTGAAGAACTGGAGAAGAGAAAAAATTCCTGAGATTTAATCATTTAAGCATGCAAGTTGCAAATTAACAGAAAGGAATGCAAAGAAGGTCAATATAAGCATCATAAACCGTGACAATACCACCAATAGAAATAGAAGTGTATGATAATTAAGGGCATCTATTTTTTAAACAAATTGTGGCAGTTAACCTGCCAAAAGGGAACCCATCATAAATGTTGTTCCAATCTGTTAAAGAATAATATAAATCATATACTGGGACCTCACCTAACAGTTTAAGCTATTGGGTTAAGATGGTTCTTTGACATGGTATCAGAGCCTTGATGACCAAGTGGTCTCGAGTTCGAATCTCATCATCCCCATTTATTTGATAAAAAAAAATTAAGCACAAGGTAATGTGGGTTTGTGCAAGTTTCAAGCTCAAAGGGCTTTCACTTGAGGGGATGTGTTAGAGAATAATATAAATCATATCCTGGGACCTCACCTAACAGCTTAAACTATTAAGTTGAGATGATTCTTTGACACAATCACTATCCTCATCATTAGCGATGGCCATACCTATTTTTCATCAATTTACCCATGCATGGACAAAGTTAAACTAGCCGATTAAACTTTTACTTCAAAACAGACATTTAGGACTCGGATTTACTTTTGGCTAAGTGCTGAGGCTGATATTCTAAATCCAAAACTAAATATTAACAAGTAATTGATTGTAATATGATAATCAGATAAACAATGCCTTCTGCTTCAAGAATCCTAGGGGAAAAGCATAATAGAATAGGTCTATAATAAAAAAAAGAGAGGGAAAAAAACCTGAATACCAGCTTCAACATATGTGAAAATATAGCAATTGAAGTAGGGTCACACTTGAAAACATTAAAGACCCAACAAGAATTCACAAGGTGCAATCATATTGTAATGTAGAGCTCAGATTACCTCACTGTCAAGTGCTGAAAGAGCTGTCCCACGGGCCTCAGGTTCTACAGCAAGAAGGACATCTAGCAAGGCTAAAGCTGATGAAGGAAAGTCCTTAAATGTCTCAGTAACACAACGTTTATAAGGATGTTGAGGTTTGAAAATGGTTGCATGCGGCAGTTTTGATCTCTTCCAGTACTCATCAGAAGGTGACCCACAAAGTTTGAAGATTTTATGCAGTTGCTCCACCTACATATGATAGATATAAGATCTTGACACCGAAAACACCCAAATAATTTGGCCAAATGCCAAGATTTACAAACATTCTTTGATAAATGTTCCTAGTCATAATAATCAACAGATGACAGTAACATAGGCCCGGCTAAGCTTTATAAAATCTGAACAGCCACAGCATGATGGATTAAGATAATTTCATTAAATGTAAAAGCACATTTCAGGAACCTAATTGCCAGTGATCCTAAATTCGAAACTAAACAATGCCATAATCAAGTCATGATGCTGATCTTGCTGCTCTCATATGTAGAAGCCATCTTCAGGAAAATCCACATACCAAAAAGAAATCATACAACCACCGTTGCGGTGATCAAGGTCACGGTGGCCAAACAGTTAGCCATTAATGGACAGAACTCAAGACAGATTTTTTGATCAGCAGGTCTATTAAGACAGCATTCATGAGATGATCACCAGGCGGAAATACTTTCTTCATTAAAAGGAAACTTTTTTGTTAGTGTTCTTCTAGTCGTATAATGCATAGTTTAGGGTATTTCACCATGAGAAAATTGCTACTTTGAGTCAAGGATCAATAATAAACGATTCAATATGGTTAACAAAGTCTATAATACATGAAGGCATTATTGCCATAAAATAAAAGGGAGTTACCTCTGTTCTTCCAGGCATGATATGCTTCCCAACAAACAATTCTGCAAGAATGCAACCAGTGCTCCATAGATCCACAGAAACTCCATATTCTGTGGCACCAAGCAAAAGCTCTGGAGGTCTGTACCACAATGTAACCACCCGACTTGTTAGAGGCTGCTTCTGAGGTGAAGAGAAAAAAGTTGCCAGTCCAAAATCAGCAATCTTGAGATTGCCATTAGAGTCAATCAGAAGATTTGAGCCCTTTATATCACGGTGCAATATCCCGCGATTGTGGCAGTGTTCAAGTCCATGAAGAAGCTGTTGCATGTAACATTTAATCTACAGGGAAAAAATCTAGATCAGCCTGTAATGATAAGAAAAACTTCAGTAACATATTAGCCAAATCCATTCATTTTCTATTAAGAAATAATATCCAGAAAAAGGCAAAATCTTTGAAATTGGGCAAGAATGCATCACAGAGACAAAAATTCAGTAGAAAACCATCATTGCATGTACAGCAAGCTTCTCTAAAGGAGGGCAAAAAACTCCTAACTTCCTTCATTTTAGAGGTTTTCATCTTGTTGCCTTTCTGGTGGTTCAACAAAGAAAAACCATAAATGGTGGTACTATAGATTACCAAGGCCATTTCACAGAACTAATCCGCGGTAAATTAGGTGGTTTTCAGATAGTCGCTTCAATATATTAAATTAGGCAAGTTTTCACCGTGGATCTTGACATTGTTAAAAAAGTTCAAAACTGTTCTTCAAATAGCCACTCTAGAGTGTCATAATTTCTTCCTTTTTTTGTCAAATTGTGTTAGGATCCAGAATAATACACCATCAATTATTATAGCAGTTAAAGTTCAAATGAGAAAGAGCATGAACCTGCGCTTCAGAGAATTTAATCCCTGGTGAAGCCAAAAGCCCTGCAAGGTCATGCTCCATATATTCAAATATAAGGTACAAACTGCCAGACATTCTTGAAGCAATGACACCCTCAAGCTTCATAACATTTGGGTGATCAAGCCTACGCAAAATGATGATTTCTCTTGCCATAAAACGAACACTTTCAGGATCCATATTAGCAAAGCACACCTTCTTCAATGCCACTGTCTTATTTGTTTCAAGATCACGAGCTTTGTACACACTGCTATATGTTCCTTGTCCAATCTGCATTATTTGCGGGAAAGTTAACTAACTGGGTAAAGAATTGGGCAGCAAACCAAAGAGTGGGCAACATTTAACGGCAAAATGGTGGTTGCTCAGAAAATAAGCATTGCATATCAAATAAAAATCATGCCAAGTTGCTTACGAACTTTCATTTTCGAACTGATTGAAACAAACAAATCTGAGAGAGGAGTGCTTATCTAAGAACATAGAAGAACGCTTTCTTCAGGGAAGAGGCCATTCTTCTAGGGAAACGACTCATTTCCTACAGTAACATAACAGCACCTCCATCCCTCAGACTATCATGCTTCATCATTTTTGCCAAAGTTCAAAAACTTTTAGGGGTGAATAAATCATTTATTCTTACAAGAGTATCAAAAGCACTCAAGGGTCGAAAACAGGAAACAAAAGTCTACAAAGACAACATCCAACTTTTGAAACAATGACCAATGCAAAAGCTTAAACCTGAGGCATCGAAAAACCCATGCACCAGAAAGAGACAGCTGCAATTAAGTAAGCTCGTACAAGTACATTAAAAGGGGTGAAAACCCAACTTTTTTCGACAAATCACTCACATTATCAATGAACCATACAAAAACAACCAAATCATAGAGACATACACCAAACTGACCTTATCCAACTTCTCAAATGAATCTGCCCTTCGAGGCACCCATCCATTGATTGCTTCTCCAGCCACAGAGGTCAGCCAAGAAGGCCAACCAGCAACAACTTGTGCTCCTCTCTCTCCATTGCTCATACTCACTATACTAGTAATCCTTTGATGATTATTAACCTGTTCGATTTTTTCCTTCTTCTCTCCTTCATCGTATGAAACTGGAGTAGACTCCGCATTATCATTTCCAGGTTGATCGGATATCAAACTAGCCGTGGAACCATTAGCATTACCATCAACCTCTACCACAACTTCATCGCTTTTGGATAAAGAAACTAACCGTTTGGCAGGCTTGGTTGTTTCTTTTCTTTTGACTCTTCTCTCTAAATATTTAGTGGCTCTACTGACTTTCGAGCAAATGCAGCCCATAATCCCAATCCACAATTCTCAACAGTGTGACTGGTTTTATTGGCTCCAATCCTTTGTAGCATTAAGCCCCAAGTATCTTAACCCATCAATCAAAATGGCTTCTTTCTCCAATACTCTGCCTCTGATCAATCAATGCAGTCCTTGAAAATAAAAAAAGTCTACACTTTTAATATCAAATTCAACACAAGAAGAGGAACCCACATCCCCAAATCAAAGGAAACCAATGGGAAACACAAGACTCAATGGTAAATCCCCCAGAATAAGATTTTGAAAAAAGAAATTCAGAACAACCACTCAAATCCCTAAATCAAAAGATCAATGAGAAAAACACAAAGTGTTTGGGCATTTCAACAAGAACCCTGATCACCAATCAGGTAGACAGATTGTTGAAATGAGAAAGCACAGAAAAAAACTTATTTATTTATTATTTTCTTTAGAAAAGTATTCAAAAGCATGGAATCCTTTTCTTTTCAAAATAGATAAATTTTTACTTTTTATAGTTATTGTGCGACAAACATATAGAGCATATTTCGGATCTGAATAATAACCTTCGAAAATCAGAAATAACTTGAGTTTAGACAGGCTGTTGTGCTGTTATTTCTATCTTCACTTCTGTTTTTAGTTTTTTTTTTATTATTTACAAGACAGGCAAAGAAACAAAAAGAATGTTAAGAGCGTCCATGCTCTTTATTTTATAACTAAATCCTAGCTTAAAATAGCTAAAAAAATCCAGTTAGCTCTCTAGAAAACGAGATCACTTCTGTGCTTTGTAAATTTATATTTTTAAAAAATATTTTGTTAATTAGAAGTCATTGCAGCAGCAGCAGCATATACAATATTCCACTGTTCGCTGATCATCTCTTTCAAAAGCATCGTCAAAAATTGCTCTCGTTCTGGCACCATATGCTTCCACTCTTGTCTGTCCACAGAAGCTATGAATGCAATAGATTACTAAAATCAACAACCACCAGGAAATCTTGAACTTGCCTACAACACCAATCCAGTATCTGACCATGCCTTCAATTCTCAATCTTCGTTGGCACTCGTAGTCATCAAGGCGAAGTCCTCGAATCGAAAGGAAAATACTTCGACATTTTCTGTAGTTAATTTGTGTAGTAGACAAAGTTCATCACAACAATACTCCAACAATTGATCTGCACCCGATACCACAGCCCCAACAGGAGTAAAGCATCGATGATTTCCCCTGAAAATCGAAGTGGAATCAAGAAACAACCTGTGCATAGTTCACTTCCCGCTACAAGAACCCAGCAATGACGTTCACATCAAACTTGAAAAATACAATATTTGAGCTCTGAAGCTGCATTGCCTTCTCCAAGATTCTCCGGTGCCGTACCTCGGTTGATGGAAAAAGATGGTATTTTGCAAGAACGAACTGGCCCAGAGACATCTACAGTATGCTTGCGACTTATTAACTGCGAATACTTGCCGAAAACTAAATCATTATTCATAAGTGACGTGAGTGAGTGAGCGAGCGAGCGAGAGAGATGAGTAGATACCCCATTTAGGTTATTCGAAACACATACCGCAATGAAAATAATATTTAAAATTTTCAATAGTACAACCTAAAATATTTGATTTTCTTAAGGTTAAATTGTTTATAAAATACACGTAATTTTTCAATAGTACAACCTAAAATATTTGACTTTTTCAAGGTTAAATTATTATAAAATTCGTTTAGTGAATTGTACCTTTTTTTTTTCTTAGTTCGTTGACGTTGTCCCTGTTTTCATCAAAATTTAAATTATATTTTATTTTAAATTAATTTTAAAAATATTCTTTGAATCATTTTAATATATAAATATCTAAAAAAAATAAAAAAAAATGTTATTTTAATAGGCTTTAAAAAAAAAATATATATATATATATTATACACTGCCTAACACCCCCTTCATCTCCAACCAATACCACTGCTAGCTTCTAAATAAATAAATAAAAAATGATCATAACTTAAATAAAGAATAAAAAGTTTTCCCTCACATTGATCCAAATCTACCGTGGAACCTGCGGATCAAAAATTATAATCACATCATCGAGTAATAGGAAAAGTTCCATTTAAGAGGCTCAGAAGAAAGAGGCAAATAGAAATCAGGATTAAGAATGTTACAGAAAGGGCGAAAAAAAGATAGAAAAAAAAAAAAGAGGAAGCAGCAGATCATGGAATCAAAAACCAGCAAAATCTAAAAAATAGACAACAAACCAAGAATAAAAATCCTTATTGGAACTAACCCTTTACAATCAGTTTTTTCTTTATCACAAAATTGATATTCACCACGAGAACTCAGTTCCTTGCCCAGTCTTCGGGTCCACGAGTGGGCGCATAGGCCAGCCTAGCAGCGGAGGCGAACCTGGTGGAGTTGCATCTCGACCAGGTGAAAAAAGGCTCAGCTCCACAAATGGCCCTGGAGGAGTCTCATCTCCTCTTTGGCAAGCCCTGAAAGAGATTGATCCGCGCTTAGTTGAGGCGTCAGAGTTTCTGCCGGGGCTTAAATGAGCACTTTCTTCTAGATGGTTTTGGTTTGCATCAAGGGAAATGGTTTCATTGTGCTCATCAGCATATCTTCTGCTTACCTCCAGGTCCCGAAGATTCCCCAGTGCTAAAGAATCAGCAACGGGATAGTAAACAAGCATGCAAATACACACCCCAGCACAGCATGAGAGGGCAAGAAAGGCTGAGAACGCAAGAGCTTCAAATAGAAAATGCTCTGGCTTAGATAAAACAGATAGTCCAAGTAAGAGAATCCTCAATGGAAGGAAACTTGAAACTGAGAATATTAATGTGTACACTCTCTTCTGCAAACCCTTATTGATGACCAATTTCAAAATCCGCCTTCCAAGCCAAAACAGGTAGACAGTCAGTGCAGAAGCAAAAAAACCAAGAAGCATTGTATTCAATAAAGGGTAAGTGCAAAGAGCAGTATTAGAGGCGGCAGCATTTTGCATCCCATGAGCAGCAGAGGTAAAATAATGAGGAAACCTTTTCGATATACTCTTATCCTTGCGTAGTTGCGGTCCAATTAGTACAGCAAGCAGCTGAAGGACAAACATTGGTAGGCAATAGAGAACAACATATACAGCAGTTCTTCCATTCCACTTGCGACAAAGAATTCCCGATTCCATCTTCTGTAAGGGAGCCCGGAGGAGAAACATGAGGGTGAGTAATAAGCAAGGCTCTGCAAAACCCAAATTCGAGACAATGTAGCCTTTGCAGACAGTTTCCTGCCATTTGTAGTCAAGGGCATTCAACACTCTTCCCTTCCGTCTCAACAAACTTAACCGGATAATTTCACCAACACCCCACCAGATTACAAACAAAATAAATATGATTCGGATGATCCAGGGACCACTAAAATAACTGAGTTGAAAATAGCCTTGACTACGAACACGAGAGCGCAAGTAAAATGAGTAGGCAATGCACAACAAACCAAATAGAATCAAAATAGCGACTAGACAAATTGTCACCACACCGAATGCATCGGCAGCAGCACTCGTCAGGGGCATTACCCGAAGCACGAATTCCACGCATGCTCTCTACCAGCATGGATACAAGGAATCCTCCTCTGGTCGTGTATTCACTTCCTTCCGAGGATTAATTTTTATTGGCAGTTCCAAAAATAATACTGGAATTAGCTTGTTAAAAACCAAACCAACAGGTCACTCAGAGCAATTAACCATCACCATGCACTCCAGTAATGATGACAAAGCCATGCATGAAGACAGACATTAGCCAATCCCAAGCTAACACACCAAATCACTACTTCAAATAATCTTTTCTGTCTGGCTCAAGCTATCCAGCCCAGTCCCCTATAGCATGAAAGTTGAAAATACTCAGAAAAGGAGTCAAATTTCAATCGTACTTGTCAATTATATATCAATGCCCAAATCCTTCAAGTACCAAGCTCAGAAAGGCTTTATTAAGACAATGAAGCATCAAACAAAATTAAAAGCCTTGGAGGCTTTTTTAACAAGAAAACAACATATGGAGAAGCTCATAATTGAACGTAAGCCAGCAAGAAAGCGAGTCATGTTGCAAAAAACAAGGCTGCTTATCAACCAATCGCATATTTGACGAGTTGCAATGAACATATCTTGCCCAAATTTAAGCCTATACAAAGGCCACATTTTACAAGTACTCGGACAAAATCACATGTATCATACTTTCCATGACATTCAAGAGCAGCCAAAATGATTAGTTACATTCGTAAATCAACATAAGAATTCCCAGAAAAAAACATTAAACAACTATACACCACCAAAAGCAAAAAAAAAAAAACCATTGCCAGGTAAGAACAACACTGGCATGCAGTAAATAATTGATAATTAACCCAACTATCATCAGGCTGCATTGTAAACAATACACACGACCGCGCATGTTCTTGTAAAAAAAAAAAAAACAGTTCCAGCCTCCTTAATTCCTCTTCGGAAAATACAAAAACAAATTTAAATCTTTATATTCCACATTATATAGATCTCAAAAACATTAACCTCGGTAAAATTTTCTGCTCTCCAATTTCAAAAAAGAAAGCATGATCAGATTTTTCGTTTTCATTTCCTTCTATTTTCTTTCTCTTTCTCAGCAACCAAACATAAAACATGCAAAAAAGTTTAAGAAAAAAAACCACAAAAAAACATACTCATACGATAATCGGCATTTCCAAATCATCATGCACCAAGTAAAAAGAAAAGATAAATATAAACACATCTCATCGAAAAACAAGAAAAAATCCAAACAGATAAAAACGATAACGAAAATGAGAAAAAAAGAGATCAATCGAGAGCTTACAAATCAGAGAAACTTGATCTGGTGAAGAGAAATGGAGATTCCAACAGCCACTAAACGAGATCAAGAAAACCCTAACTTAAAACACGAAACAAGCGAGAGAGAGAGAGAGAGAGACAGAGAAAGGTAGGGAGAGACCAGAGGGAAGACAGACCATGTAGTTAAGTGGGGCTTTGTTGGAGACAGCCTGTCTCCAGCTGTGAAATCCGAACCTATAGGTTTGGATTCCAGACTTTCGCTTCCGTGGTTACCCCTTTCCTACGTGGCTCTGCTTTGGCGGCGTTTACGGCGAGCTGTCTTTTTTTTTTTTTTTCAAAAAGATACAGCTAAGAAATGAAAGAGTGGGCGATTGGCCATCAGGCTAAGCGAATCCAGGGACAAGGATTAGTGTGACTCGCTCTGTTTGGTTCCAGCAAACTTTGATTGTACAAACAAACAGAATTTATTTATTTTGTTTTCTGGAACGTGGCTGTCTAAAAGCTTTCTCTTGTTTTCTGGACATTTTTTTCTTTCATGTCTCATCATTTAGGGACTAAAACATGATGGAGATTAAGTTGAGGGATTAAAATGTAAAAATATAAATTTTTAGGGACCAAATTGAGATAAAAACTCCAAAGACCATGGTCAAGTTTTTTCAAACATTGTTCACTAAGGTTGTGTTTAGTGTGCTGGGCTAGTTAGAATGAACTAGATTGAACAAATAACAGTCATGTTCTATGTTTGGTGTGTTTTGAATAGGAATACACAATTCATTTTATTTTGTGTTTGGTAGATATTAGACGGGAATCAATCAACACATGGTCTAGACTAGTTCGGGTTTAAAAAAAAAAAATTAATCTACCTGACCCGGTTAAAAACTCAAGTCAACTTGTGACTCGGTCAACCCGAGATAAAACATAGGTAAAAAATCTATTGACTTTTTAATATATATCTTTTGGTCAAAATAAGGTTGTTTTGATTTCTTTTTAAATTTGGGTCAATTCAAATTGATCCTCCCGACTAGTAACTCGAGCTTTACCTTGGATCAACCCTCAAGTTGATTTTTAAAATTATGATGATAATATTTTTTATTCTTCCATTACTTTGGGTTAACCCAAGCTGACCATCTTGACCCCTGACTTGGATCTTGCTCCGGGTCGACCCTTTAGTTAGGTCTTAAAATCATGGTAATAACCGCTTTTATTTTTACGTTGGCAC
>Ga0307507_10012733_pt1 | contig 10337 bp, 5 predicted proteins | sample 7_EM_MG_FD_207223 | JGI IMG/M metagenome (GOLD analysis project Ga0307507, IMG submission 207223) | Populus trichocarpa ectomycorrhiza microbial communities from riparian zone in the Pacific Northwest, United States - 7_EM | ecosystem: Host-associated > Plants > Roots > Unclassified | place... | reverse complement strand
ACGAGCTAGAAACTGAAGGGTACAACAAGGAGGAGGCAGGCCGTGAATTCATACACCCCGCCAAGGAAGAACCTGTAGAAGAAGACCCTGGCCCAGATGTAGGAATTGATGCTGACAAATGCAGAGGATGATCCATACCTTGACCAGGAACTGCCTGTTATGGCTGCTTTCTCCTTTGTTTCTATATGTTTGTCAGGTCTCCTAATAGATATGTTAGTAGCATGAAGCACCAGTTCTGCTCTGCTGCATGTAAAAATAAACAGCCTGTTTGCTAGCATCATCCCGTTGAAACTTGTTGCCGTCTGTGTCATCTCTTGTAACATGGCAGTGTTTCATTCTGTGTCATCTCTTGTAACATGGCAGTGTTTCATGAGCTTCCACTAGGGTTGGAGAAATAGCACATGCAACAACTTTCTTGAAATTACAAGACAGAATCTATTTTTCTGAAACTTTAGAAGGAACAGTCAATGGCAAGGAAAATTAGTTGCCTTGGAACAACAGATCATACCTGCAGGAAACCACCTTTCACAAACAGGAAGAAAACTTGGAGCAAAACTTTCATTTCATTGATATAACATGTTGAAAAAGATCGATAACAACCTCAGCATAACTGCCTCCACACTTGAAGTTTAAACTCTTTGACTTTGGGTATCCTTAGCCCGTTCTTTCCCAGGTCTAAATGAGAGTTTATTCCTTCCTTTCTTCGGATGAACAGAGATAGGATCAGAATGATTCTTGCTGGGTATTCCTGAAACTATTAACGCGGAGTATGATGCCAGATGAATGATGAGTTGCAAGAAGAAACTGGCCAGAAGAAATTGGAAGGATATTTTTGGAAATCTTACAAATCCTTGAGATGTTACCTCTTTCCTTTTCTGAGAGAATTAAAGTCACCTAGAAAAAGAGCTGACAGAGATGCTTTAATTGTTATGTAAAAGATTTGGGAGAAAAAAAGAGAAAGTTAAGGATTTGTATTATGAACATAGTCCTTATGTTTTTTTTTATCAACCAAAAAAAGTGTTTTTCTTAGAATAAAAAAATAAAAACACTTTCCTACCATAAAGCATTACTTTTTTCTTTAACCGGAATTCAGTTTCCTTAACCAACTTTCTTTATGTTTACCGAACATAGAAAAGTGAAAAAAATGGTTTCTAGAAAAATAAATTTATAGAAACAAACAAGGCATAAGATAAATAAGACATTTGAGGAAAAAAAATCTCATGGAAAAAGAGCTGAAAAAGAGCTGATAAAGATGCTTCAATTGTTCAGTAAGAGATTTGAGAGAGAGAGAGGAGCTGATAAAGATGCTTCAATTGTTCTGTAAGAGATTTGAGAGAGAGAGAGTTAGGAATTTGTATTCTGAACACAGTCGTTATGTTTTTTTGTCAACAAAGAAAAGTGTTTTTCTTAGAATAAGAAAAAGAAAACACTTTCCTGCCATAAAGCATTACTTTTTTCTTTGACCAGAATTCAGTTTTTTTGACCAACTTTCTTTATGTTTACCAAACATAGAAAAGTAAGTAAAATGATTTCCAGGAAAATGAATTCTTAAAAATAAACAAGGCATTCCATAACTTTTCTATGTTTGTTTCTAGAAAAATTAAATTCTTAACTCTCTCTCTCTCTCTCTCTCAAATCTCTTACAGAACAATTGAAGTATATTTATCAACTCTTTTTCTAGTGATTTTTTTCCTCAAATGTCTTATTTATCTTGAAGTTTTATCTGTTCAGTCTGTCTACAAATATTCTCAGAAATAAAATTGCATAATGATTGAATGATAAGCAAGCCAATTCTGAACCACTGCGCAGCTCCCCTTGATACTGGAGAAAACATGGGCAATCTAAAATGCAGAACGGAGGCATAGGCCGAGTACAATTTCTTAGCTGAGCTTTGTCATTACCTATTGATGAAAGACATGTTGGAGAGAGAGCCCTTTCTTTGCAAGATCCTCACCCCCATTTTTGGGTAATTGCATGTAGAACGTGTCCAGTTCCATTCTTAATTGCCTCTGCCATCTTCCATCACAGCAAAAAGTCTGAAACCATCTAGATAGTGGTCTAGTGGTAAGAACTTGGGATCAAGAGGTTTGCTTCTTCTGTGGTCTCAGGTTCGAGTCTCGTGGTTGCTCATATGATAGCCACTGGAGGCTTACATGGTCGTTAACTTCAAGGCCCGTAGAATTAGTCGAGGTGCGCGCAAGCTGGTCCGGACACCCAAGTTAAACTAAAAAAAAAAATTTCATTGTGAGCTTAAGCTTCAGAGCAATAACCATCCCCCGTCAAAGTACTCCTTTTATTCTACTCATCAACTGCTCATTCCAGAAATATCAAAATCTTTTAACCACGCAAAAGTCATATAACTATTTACCACCAATCGTGTCTCCATGGATCTACACCTCTACAATCATTAAGCTGACCTTTGGAAATAGAAACCCATCAGTTTGAAGGTAATATCAGATTGCAAGGGGATAACAAAAGATGACAGCAAACCACATGAGCAAATAATTATTCACGAAAAACTCATTTTTCTTGGTAGAACTGCCGCGTGGGTTGATTAACGCTTTTTTTAAGTTTAAACTCATAGCTTCCCGGCGATCACCATCAAGCTTCGAAAGAGAGTAATGCCATGGTAATTGATTGAGTATGCGAGGCAGTTCTCAAAAGAAAAACAATCTAAATTTGCTTTTTAATGGCAACCACTACATGATCGTCTTGACCACTACATGATTGGCATTGAGGATGCCGGATTTACAGTGAAAGTCTCTGTGTTGTTGTTTTGGATGGTAACCTTTATATTTCTGATAGTCTTACTGCTAATAATAAACCCAGAATGACTCTGTTTGCTCCCTCATTACCAAACAATGAAGAAGATAATGGTCACGTGATGACAAGAGGGCTTATAATATTAGTTTTTTATTTGAAAATATATTTAAATAATATTTTTTTTTTTAATTTTTAAAATTTATTTTTAATATAATACATTAAAACAAATTAAAAACATTAAAATAAATTAATTTTATATAAAAATAAATAAATAAATTTAAATTTTTTAAAAACTCTTATAAAATATAAAAACAAAGGAACTCAATACTATTTAGCTTTCAAAAATTAATAGCAATGAACAATTCTCAATCAAGTCCTTCTAATTAATTTTCATTAACTTCTCCATCAAATTGTCTTCAAAACCATAAAATATAATGAGACGAAATACATTAATAGAAATTTACAAAATGACCCAATTGAGAAATATGGGAAATCTTGGGATCTAATTTATAAACTTCACAAGTTTGGGATGTGATTAAGAATAGGTATATTGATCAAGGACTAAATTAAGAACAAAATAAAACATCAGTACTTTCTTTTATTAATAAAACCACGACCGAGTCTGTACGGTGCCGGTGATTAATAATCTGCTACGGCCTCAAAAACCCACCGAGTGTTTAGCACCGGAGATTTACCACTCTGCCACCAATTAGCAGACCATGAAGTTCCGGTACGCCATGGTATGTTCGTCCAATCAGAACAGAAGCATGGAGGCTCATTCTCTGCTTAAGAGGCACGGATTTGATGTCTCCTCTTATGGAACTGGAGCTCACGTTAAGCTGCCTGGACCTTCCCTCAGAGAACCAAACGTTTACGACTTTGGCACCCCTTATAAGCAAATGTTCGATGATCTCAGGCGCAAAGACCCTGAACTGTATCCTCCTCTCTCTCTCTCTCTCTCTACTCTTCTTTTTCTATAACCTTTGGTTGCTGAGAGAATCTCCTTTCCTTTCCTTTTTTTTTTGTTTTGGGTTGTTTAATTGGGCTTATGGTATCGTATTAATTGGTGCGAAGTTGGGTTTTTGTTATTTTGGGAATTACTTCAAAACCCAGAAAAGGGTTTGAAGAAAATAGCTAGATATGGTTGCATCTGTGATGGAACTGGCGTTTGTTTTATTGAAAAATTGTAAGGAATTTGAATTTTGATCATGGGGTTTCTTTTTTTATTTTATTGATTTAGCTTCTTAAATGTGAAAGGAAAAGCTTATGGTAACTACGTATGTGATTTTAAAGAAAAAAGTTGAAACCTTGACAAGAGTTTCAGTTACAAGCGAAATGGGATATTGCCCATGCTTAAAAGAAATTCAGGTGTGAAACTGGCACCTCAACGCTGGCAAGACAATGCTGCTGATGGTTCCTTTAGTGTGGTGTTCACTTTTGAAGAAAAGGTCTTTGATATGGTTCTTGAAGGTAAAGATGTATCTTTCGTTTTGCATTTTTTGTTCCTTTGGATATTTTGATAATAATGAGTTTTGCAGTTACTCTGTTCATATGCTTGTATAAAAAACTCACTTTTAGCCATTGATGAAAAGAGCCTTTAGATTGGGATTCTCCATTATTTAGTAATTAATGTCTGAATCTTTTTGTCCCCAAAAAAAAAAACGAAAAGAAAAGAAAGTAATGTCTGAATACTAATCTTGATGGTGAATGGTAGAGGTAACTTCTTTAGCTAAATCAAAAAGGTTGGCATCCTAAAAGTGATACTCTTTGAGGTTTTTAGCTCAGTCTGTTACTTATAATGCTCAACAACACTTGATAGAAAGTCTTTAGGGAATTATTTAATGGGGTCAAGAACAGTGAAGATGAGATTGAGCCTGTTCTTTATGGTGCACTGCTCCTTGCTGCTTTGTTTAAGAAGCTCCTCGTTAGTGGAAGTTCGATCTAAAGATTTCAATATAACTAAATGAATCTAATATGTGATGCGTTGTGTGTTGTATGTAGAAGAACATGGGAAGAATGGGTGGACAAAACTGTTTGCTATTGACAAGTTAATCAACTTGAAGGTGTTCTTCCTATCTATGTAGAGATGTTGGAACAAATACTGCTTTAAGTTTGGGGGTTTTAAGGTATCTAGGTTGTTTTGTTAATTTAAATTGAGATTACCTCTATGGCTAACATTAGATGAAACCAATCTGCGGCCTGATTACAATTAGGTTTTTGGGGGTCTAGTTGTCCTTTTGGATTTAAGATATCAGATTCTTACTAATTAAAACCTTTTCCCTTTTAAGTTTCTTTTAGAATTTTTAGGATTGCATGTTTTTGCATGATTAATATTTTAGTGCCTCTGTTCCCTTTATAAACTTAGAGCACAAGGGAGAAATAGAATATAGCCAGCGTTTTCATGTTGTTAGCTGTCATTTCTTACTTTCTATCTAGAAGTCATGCCACGGGGAACCTTTCAGGCTTTCTTATTGTTTGCACTGGACTGTATGTTTTGAGCTACCAGAAAGGTAATGTTGGATTTTTCTGTGGGTACTTGGGAAGAACGATGGAAATAGGATGGCATTCGCTGTTCTTGGCATGTCTTCCCACACCCCTTGGTCCATAATGTAAAATATCTCTTTACATGGATGGTCTCTAAGCTATGTCAACTGTGAATGGCTGAGATTTCATAGAACTTTGTAGAAGGATGTTATGTTTATGGGTTTTATGGAAATCTCAATACGAGGCTAAAGGATAAAGAACGAATGATGATCACTCCCGAAGCTACAATAAAAGGGAAATAGTTCAAGCAAGCTCACCAGACTAGTTTAAAGAAATAGCTTATACTGTTAAAAATACCTGAATGAAGGTCCAGGGTGTTATAGCTCACTCACAAATGTTCAGCTTTCCCTTTTTCTTGTACTATAAGATTTATGAACTATTGCAATTGTTGTCCCAGTCCCGTTGTTTCAAAGTCTTGATAACATTTGTGTTAATTTGATCCATCTCATAACCATGTCTTTGATGTGAGTCTGAATACAAAATTATGAAGCTCTGCAATCAACTTAAAAAGCCGAATCTACATTTGTTCGCCTGGTTGTAAACTGATTTGGTGATTGGAATGCAATGCATTTATCATAAGTTCAAAGTGTATCCATTTAAATAAGTATGTTGATATCTATTACATATGGTATGGAAAGAGAAAACATATAGGAACTAATTGGGTGGGTGCTAGCTAGCTTAGCAGAAGGGTCTCTTGGTGTCATAACAAATAACCCGGGATCAAATCATGCTGACAATTGAGATGGGGAGATTAAGGGAAAAGGAAGGCCTACCCCTGTTATAAAGCCCAAGCTCCAATGGGTCTTCTGATAAACAAAGAAAGGAATTAGTTGGTGTAATGGAGTTTGGATGGATATATATATTGACGAGCTATCTAACACATGCTCAAATAGATACAATAGACTAGTTTGTGAGGGAATGAAGAGTCTCTTGAATATACAAGAACACTTGATCAGAAATGTTAAGGAAACTGAAACTGAAAAAGGAAAGTTTAGTCCATAAAGTTTCCAAGTAACTCCTAGATTGCCTTGTAGAATAGTCAAGTGTTTACAAGTACTTTCTATTGACTTGATTTGTTCAACATTTGAATTTACTTGAAGTGTGTGTTTATTCATGGAGTTAAGCTTCCATAAAAATCATTCACCTAAGTTGTGGAGTGCTGAATTATATTATAATCTGGTTTAATATCTGCACCCCCACCCAATAATGATGTAAGAAACCATGTGCCGTTCACTTCTCGAGTCTGAACATTTAGTTAAACATGTGATGAAAAGTTTGATGACCATGATGCCCTGAAGATCTCCCTGATGCACAACGTATGCAGATGCATTTGGTTTGTAATGCTGCGCATATATATAGTGTTTTTCCTTATCAAAATCCCTTCATACAATTATTTGATCACTGCTTTGAAAATGTGCAGATCTCCATAACCGTGATCATGTTCTTTTGAAAAGTGTGCTGGTGATTAACTTAGAAGTAAAAGATAATCACGAGGAGGCAGCTGTAGGAGGTCAGCTCACTTTGGAACTCTGCCAAAAGGTAGAAATTCTATTTTGCATTGAATATCCCATCTATTGTTCAGTTCTCTATGTGAATAGATTTTGAATGGATGATTGTTCTATATAGATTGAGGCAGTTGAATCATGGGAGGACTCCATTGATGAGATTATCACTGCATTTGAGGCAAAGCACCGGAGAAAGCTGGTGTATAGCATTTCCTTCTACTGACGATGCATCACCGACACTAACAAAATGATTCATCCTTTTTTTTCCAGACGTGGAGGCTAGCAATGCTTGTGATTAACTACCTTTTTTGCTGTTTAATATGTAAATTTATTGTCCCAATTCCTGGGAATAAAACTGTCTCAGTTCACAAACAGAATTCATGGGATTTTAAGCTCAATGCATCTGCTCAACCATGGAGACTCGTTTTAAGTTCCAAAATTTAAATTATCTCAGCGAAAGAGATTAGTTCAAGAAATCGCTAGTAATGCCTGGCAGGATTCAAAACTAAGAGTTTGAATGAGTAAATTTTATTTATTTATTTATTTATTTATTTTATCAAAGAAACAATCTCTTAAGACAATAAATGGCATTATTTTTTGGCAAAATACAACAAATCACACACACGCAGTGTATTAAATCAACTCCTTGTTTATTATATATAAAAAGTTGAATTTTTTTACTTATTTGGATGAAACCCGACTAGAAAACAATATTGACAATGTTACAAATCCTGACTAGAAGACAATGTTGACAATGTTATTATTATATATAAAAAAATTCTCTAGAGGAGCCCAGTCTTTCACAGTACATCTATATACAAAACAATGTGGATTAGGATAGCATAATGATGAATTTTGCCTTCATAACAATATTAATGGCCTGATTTGAGGTAATAAGATCTTAGATTGATTAGGGATACGTCAGTGTTTTTTACATTTTGAATCATAGTAAAACAATAAAATTCTCTTAATTTTTTTTTATTTAACTGGGAGCTAGGGTTTTTTCGAGTTTTTACTTTTTAAAGCAAAGTAGAATGACTAAATTATATCTCTAGAAGCAAGATTTTTTTAAATTGGTGTTCATGAGTGTTTTTGTATTTTTTTCATGGTTTTTTTAGTTATAATCACGTTGATCAATGAACAATTTGGTTTTTTAATAAATATAAAACATTATTTAAAAACCAATAGTGGTTGGCACATTCAACGCACACGTCAATGAGTAGTAGACACCACTCTCTTTGAACAGTTTTGGAAACGACCCGAAATCCTCTTCCAGGTGGTTAGACACGTGTACATGGTGGCGCAACAACCGAGCTCTGATGAGATTTTTTTTTTCTTCTCCTCCCTCTTTTCCCTCTCTTTGCCTTAAGTTTCACACCTGCCTTTCCAAAAATTAAATGTGTTTTGTCAGTTTGCACTTGTATCAATTTTGGTCCTTATTTTGTATTGCTATTTGTTTTACTTTTAATGCTTTTTAAATTAATTTTGTTTTTTAATTTTTCCCTTAAAATTAGATTTCATTTAATTTTTTTATCCAATTTGGTCATCCTTCTTTTGATTTCTATTATTTTTGTTTTTTTTATCATTTTCTTGATTTATTTTATTTTTCAATTTCATCCATATTTATTTTATTTTATTTAATATCTATGCCAGATTTGATCCTCATTCTTTTGATTGCTATTTGTTTTGTTTTTTAATTATTTTTCTTGATTGATTTTATTTTTAATTGCATCCCTTGATATTTGAATGATTGAGAATTTTGCTTCATGAATTTTTGTGTTTGCTTTTGATAAGGTAATCCTGGTTTTATAACTCAGGTCATGGATATTGAAAATTAGCCTGATTTAACTTCGGTTGTTTTTTTTTAAATTAATTTTTTTTATTTCATCATTAAACATTAGATTATTGGGCTTTGAGCTTCGTGATCTTTTCTGCTTTCCTTTCTATGAAGTTATTATGATCTCATGTCTCGGGTTGTAAGTTAGTCGAATTAACCCGGGTTGAATTGAGTTGTTTTAATATTTTTTTAATTGATTTTTTCTTTTAGTTTCCGCGTTTCATCATTTAGTTTACTTTATGCCTGGCCTCCATTGTTCTATTCAATTTTTTTTTTGAAAACCCCGACCTAAAAATTTAAACCTCATGGTTAATAATGTATTTTTCCCAACCGAAAAATATTAAAAAATTAGTGAAAATTTTATTATGGGAGGTAGAAACCAGGAAGAATTAGTGAGCAATCTTAGACGAAACAATATACATTTGTACGTGAAAAGTACTGACAATCAAAGATTTGATGGAAACAACACGTGGGGCAATTTAAATGAGTGGTAATTTTGTAAATACAAGCAAAACTTTCTCCCCTCTTCTCCATTAAAGTCATCGGCCAAGAGAGTAAGGAGGGATAGAAAAATTGCAAAGAATTTTTTCCTTCTCTTTTTCCAAGCTAAATATATGAATTAATGTGGAAATTCATGTGATTCCCACCAAAGGAAGCCATCTTGAAAACCTAGAGAGAAATTGGTGATTTTTGTATTGTTAGAGAGAGAAAGCTTGTTAGGTGAAGGAATGAGAGATTTTGGGTCGTTTTCATCAACAACTTATTAGCTATTGTCGAATTAGCAAAGGTAATGAGTTTAATTTTAATTGATTGCAATTCTTTTTTGAAATTGTGTGAGGGAATAGAACTATCCAAATTTTATAGGGTTTATGTTTTGATAATGAAATTGATAGTTTGACTAAACTTTGAGTTTATTGGTGTAGAGAATTATGTAGTAGGATGTATTTTGAGGAAAATTAAAAACTAATTATGGTAATGGAAACATTTAAGTGGTCTACTGTTAGAGCTCTAAGCACGAGGATGCGCCAACGAATGCACACTACTTAGAATTCGAAAGCAATGGACAGCGGCAGCCTTGAATAGGCAACAGTGAATTTGGCAAACAACGTGTAATGATTCGTGTGAGTCATTGAGCTTTTGACATGGATGTGGATCTTGGATCATTAACCTTCTAAGTTGGCAACAAACACAACAAAAACTGACAGTTGGGACTGCCAAATAGGAAGTCCACAAGTCAAAAGGAAGTAAATAACAAAATTCATACAGCTTGTTCTGACCTATATCACAAGTCCTTTCTAAACTCCGATTCACCTAAAAATTTACCCCAACATAGACAAATACATCTGGAATCGTTTGGTAAATTTTCAACTCCAGCCAACGGTTGGATTTAGAGTTATGCTTAATAGTGTAAAACTGAACGGTAGAAAATTTTACGCCAAAATCCGAATCTGACCTTGCTTGGGTCGTATTATAAGGCTGAATCGTATCAGGTCTACTATGACAGCAATAAATACAAGTATTTATGGAAAATGCATATGGAAATTATGTATTTAAGTACTTAGGTTAAATTAATTTCTAAATGAATAAATATATGTGTTTGGTCAAACAAAAATGTTGATTTGTTATCATTGGAATTGTAAGAGGAACGTCTAGTATGGGACCCGACTTGTTAGGAGCATATACAATAG
>Ga0307507_10012732_pt1 | contig 10338 bp, 4 predicted proteins | sample 7_EM_MG_FD_207223 | JGI IMG/M metagenome (GOLD analysis project Ga0307507, IMG submission 207223) | Populus trichocarpa ectomycorrhiza microbial communities from riparian zone in the Pacific Northwest, United States - 7_EM | ecosystem: Host-associated > Plants > Roots > Unclassified | place... | reverse complement strand
GGACATATTCCCCCCCCCCCCCCCTCTGTACTAGTAGCGTGGGCTATGAATTATTATATAACCATAACCCTTGGATTGCATAAGGCATAAGTCAGCACTCTGGCCGCACCAGCAATGCTAAAAAGCCCTCCCTCTCTAGCCCCTAGGTATGATATTATAAAACCACCTTTTTTCCAACTAATCGGAGCCTAAATCCGACTTCTTAATTGGTGCTAATCCAATCCTAGAATATAGCTAAGGGCGTATCATATTATATAGTAAGATGGTAGAAATCCGCCTCGGACATCCGTGCCCTAAGCTTGGAGAAACAAAGTGAAGGGCTTATGCTTGTCCCAAGAAGGAATGAGGGGAAATTTATTTCAACTATAATACCATGTGGGACCTCGCGCGAAGCTGTGTGAACTATTATACCTGATAAGCTAGGGCGTCTTTATGTCGTTTGGACCACTAGTACTTGCTCTATCCTTCGAGGTTTCATTGCCCGCAGGGGTATTCTGCCCCTTGGTATTACTATTCCCCTAGGACGCGCCACTGCCACTGCGCGCGGTAAGCTAACAGGGGCTAGTACGGTATCAAGATCACGCCGGGCATCCTGAACTACTAATATAATTTACCCAATGCAACTGGTGAGGAGGGATCAAACGGTGCGCAATGAGGATGGGCAACTAACTTACCCTACTTGACAGGCCCATTCAGTCTGGAGTACTAGGGGATCGATAGCTTTCGGAATTTGCAATTCCTGATGGGAGGCGGGAGCATACTTTTGTTTTTCTTCTCCTTCCTCTCTTACTATTATACCTTATTAATCGTGGACTTCGCCCCTAAGCATATAGCCCAGAGTCGGATTCTACCACCTCGTATCATAGCAGGACCGATTCGTCCCGCCTGCAGCCTCATTGAGGAAGTCTAAGGTCTCTAATCTCTTAGTTCTTGTATCATAGGGATTTTTTTTAAATCCCCCCAGCCTTCCTAGGGGGGGTCATGGAACAATGGCTCCTCCGAGGTAAAAGATAATGAACTGCATTATATCACCAAACGTAGGGAGAACTATGTAGGGGTAGATAAGCCCTCAAGAAAAGGGAAATTATGAACAGCAGATTGTCGCCTAGGCTAGAGTTTGACGGATATTGATTGTGTTTTGACTTCACAGGTTGTCACCCGGGGCTATAGGCGCAGTGAGTGTAGGTACTGTTGCGTTAGAGAATGGCAGAGTCTGTATAATCAGACGTCGCCCAGCAACTTACGAATATTTAGACGAGCGCTTGGGATGCGTTGAACTGCCAGGGACTATGGTATGATTTTAATGCAGGAAAATAGAGGAATACAGAGAAAATAGACACGATTCATCCCTCATAATCATGAACGTGAATAACCGTAATCTAAGAGGATGTAGGGGCAGTAGTAGCTCCCAACTCCTCCAACGCCACATTAGGATGCAGTACAAATACCGTTTTCCCACCGTCCGCACTGCTTCCTTCTGCTGCCTCGCCGACCAATCCCTCTCCGCGGATTTGCATCAAGATGTTGTCCTATATGAATGTCAACTTTGGCTTCATGTAGGGGTTCTATGAAATATGGAGTACAAACCTTGACCATGCGCTTAAGCACCTTGCCGATAAGCGCTTTCTCTTCCTCAAGCTCCTCCTCAGTGTTGATCTCCTCCTCCCTCATCTCGAGATACCATGTCTTAAGTTCCTCTTCCTCGACACCCTGTCCAGTAGTTATTTCGTCGTCACTGATACGACGCACAATGAGATTGAGAATCTGCATGTATCGGTCGTATGTAATCTTCGTCTTCTCCCGAGGCGGTTGACTACTAGACATGCCCGGGGTGGAGACCGCGGCAGTAGGTTCGCGGCTTTCTTGATCCACATCTTCCTGCATCTCTTCATCTGCTTCATCATCGACCTCGACGTCGTCCTTCTCTACATGGATAATGGACTGCCGAAGAAGGCCAAAGGCCTCATTTACAAAACCTTCTGTGACATCTTCTACACAATTCGCTTTGGCGATGGCCTCAGAAAGACGGATAAGGGATTCGAGCTGACGGACAGTAATTCGGTAACTGTTTCTTCCAACGCCGCCTTGAGCATCGTCCGCGCGCAGCTCCTTATACTTCTGAACAAGAAGAGTGCGGGCTTCCTCTGTGAATACGGGGCGGAAAGTTCGTGCGAATTTGATATATCGCTGTAACTGTTCGGTGGTAAATTCTGGGGTGATGGCCGCATCTCTATTACGATGGAGCCCCACGATGTGTCGAGCTAGATGGGTATCGATCGCTTCGTTGCATTCGTCAAGAACGACAAAGAAGAGATCGAAACGGGACATGATAGGCGCAGACATGTTGATATTGGATCGGAGAGTAGTCTTCCGGTTGTATCGGCCTCCTACGGGATTCGCTGCTGCAAGGATGGATGTTCGAGCATTGAGAGTGGCCTGGATACCAGCTTTTGCTATAGAAATCGTCTGCTGTTCCATAGCTTCGTGAATTGCTACCTGGTCTGCGACATCCATTTTGTCGAATTCATCGATAGCACAAATACCATTGTCTGCCAACATCAAGGCTCCAGCTTCGATGGTAAATTCACCAGTTTCTTCGTCTTTGACAACTGCTGCTGTGAGGCCGGCTGCCGAAGAGGCTTTACCGGAGGTGTATACGGCACGTGGGAGGAAGGAGCAAACGTATTTCAGGAACTGAGACTTGCTGGTACTGGGATCGCCTACAATACAAATATTAATATCTCCACGAAGACTCATGCCTTCTGGGGTCTCCTTATGAACACCCCCCATAAGTTGAAGTAGAATCCCCTTTTTGATAATTTCGTGACCGTAAACAGTGGGGGCTATCGAATTGACCAGACGCGAATAAATATGGTCACTGTGGACCATACTCTTGAGTTCTGCGATTTCGGCTTGTGTTAACGAGTTTAGGAAGTCCTCTTGTTCTCGCTCATCATCGCCCATTTCTGCCTGAGTGCCTCTTAGAAGGCCTTGAACCTCTTCTCCCTCTGCGCTCTTTCGCAGTCCAGAACCAGGAACCCCACTTGTATCGCTTGTGACCATGCAGGCGAGAAAAGCTAGTCGGTAAGTTAGATCTCTTACGCCTAGACTCTTTAACCCCGTAACACCTGTGCTTTCCGCTCCGCCTCGTGGAGCATTCTTCATGTCTTTCATACTCTGTGCCTTCAAACCTGGCAATCCTAACATGCTGACATCGGGAACCACAATTAATGTCCCGGTAAAGATACATTTCTCTCCGGCTTTCGCCCTCTCCACGATTTCGCCTCTTAATATGATGTCAAGGGTTCTCGGCATGCTCCCCGTAGGTATTTCGCCAGAATTCTCTTGCACACGGACCTTTTGCCAATCTACAAAAGATGATTGCTTAATCTCCAATCTCCAGCTAACACGATTACCGCAGGTAAGGTTAGGGCATTGTGTAGGTTCCGTATACCGAAATGTTTGCTCAATACCGGGGATTTCAGTACGGCAAGCTTCGCAAGTGAATGTAGCCAGTAACAATTCGGGACGAACTTCGGAGGTACGAGTTACAGTCGCTGATATAGAGGTCAGAGCACCGATTTGAAGGGTGCGCAGAGAGCGAATGCGAGTAGTAAGTGGAAGGTTGAAGATCCCCAGAGAGAATATTTTGTCGGTTGTGTGATTAACCTACGTATTCAAACTTAGCGGGAGCTCTTTATCGGTCAAATACAATAGCAAAAGATGGTAGAAGGGTGTAAAGCGAGACACTATTCCGATGATAGATAATCGATATGAACTCACAGTCTCGGACTGACCACCTCTCCCAGTCTTCCCCCAATACTCAGGCTCATATCGTCTAATGCAAGCCTCCAATCCTCTCTTTAAAAACGGCAAGAAACGATAATGCCTCTCTGTTATTGCCTCGACAAACCCTTTCACATGTGTATTGCTCCAGTATGTTAAATGCGCATAATCAACAAACAGCGTACTTGACTCAGTCACTGCCATGCTATGAATGGCAGCAATGTAGTATTTGTCGGTAGTGGGCGGGGCGGCTGCCGCAGCTGATGACGGAGGCGGCGGCGGGTTATCCGGATCTTCAACAAAACTGTACCAATATGAGCCAATGCAAGCGAAGTATAAGAGTAGACAGCCTAGAATTACTTTTCTAGAAAGCCAATAAAAGCATTCATGATTTGGTCACCAGCTTCATCGGTAACCTTTGGAACCTGGCTCAGGTCGGTTCTCGGTCGATTAGTCCTGTTTACAGTTCCCCTTGCTCCAACAACCTCATCATCTTGGTCTACATCCATTTGACCATCGTCGCTGGTGCCATCTGGTGGCCCAGGGGCACTGGATGAGAACCTGACCGATGAAGGTGTAGGGTTATCACGAGGGCGAGAGCGAGGAGCAGGGTCTGGTAAATCTGAGGATAGAACTGCGTCTACTAACGATGACATGGCGAATTGGGAGGAGAAACGGTGTGGATTCGATGCTTGGAAGATAGGTGGGGCCTTGTTTTGTTTGGAGGGTGATTGAGTATAATTGCAAATTGAGGGGGTACAAAAAAGTGGGAGAGACGCGTAGAACCAAAACGCGAAAGAGAAACTTGACAGCCAATAAAGGGTCCAACCACTTACTACCGCTTTAGGACTAGCTGCTACAACTTTATCTTTCTCATCTTATCTAATCAATCAAGCTCTAACACCCGATTGGCAAACGATAGACCTCTTCAATGGCTGGAGGCTCGGAGCTCTCCAGAACCCTCGTCGAAAAATCTATGCTACCTTTTAACCTCCGAATATTCAATATTTTGACACCCTCAACTGAGAGATGGGCTGATTCTTACTAATAACAGACCTGTTACCATCTCCAATCAGCTTTTTCCTGAAATTTCAACAGTCCTCCCATCTCTCCCCCGCAAAATGTCTACTACAACTAATCTACACCCCCCCTCCTCCCATGCTCTTCCGCAGACCCCTCTCACTCCAACAACAAGGCATATGGTCCTTTGGATCCATGATCCAGATGGCTCACCCACCCTTTCCAAACGGGAGGCGGTCTTAAATTATGATCTCTTTCCTCCTCATGTTGCGAGACCTGGAGACATTGCCGAAGTAAAATTGATGTCTTCGTCATCCACGGGAAACGTATCTGATGACAGTATAGCAATGGGTGGAGAAGCTATGGAGAGGAAGAAGAGCTATGCCAATTCAACAATGGAAGAGGAGGGAACTGGAGTTGGTGGAAGAGTAGGAGGAGCAGGAGGAGGAGGGAGTACCAAGGGGGAAAGGAAATTTCTGTTTGTAATACGGAAATTAGAACCCGAACAACGTGCCAAACCGAACCTCCAGGTGGGGCCCTGAATGTCAATTTTCGTGAGGTTTAACTGATTGTTTAGATCTCGCTTGCTCGTCATGTCGCTGATTTGTTCGGGTTTCACTCAAGGGCTACCGTTACTGTCACAATTGTATGTTCTACATGTCTAGGTTTTGTATGTGCTACTAAGAACAATCTTAGATCGACAGAAATCTTCACGAAGCCTCACATGTTGAAATCTACTTCCGAGACCAATATATCTCCCGTAGCGATATGTGGCGCATGGCCACCACATTAATGACTGACACCTGCCCCTACAATTCACAAAAGCTCCTCTTCATCTCCTCAATCCGGGGAAGTGTTGGGAACATTTGGGTACGTGGGCGGAAGGTCCAATCTGCATACTTCTCGCCACAGACTGTTCCAATATTCCGCTCAGAGTCGGCCCGCTACGTTCTTTTCGTACAGATGAGCCGGGAGATGTGGCACTTTGACACCGACGATGGTGGAGATGGTGACCAGGGCGAAGGGGGTGGAGGAGGAGTGGGTGGTGAAATCGTCTTTAATAAGCTTATAAATGGGTTCTTGCCTGAGCTGTTCAAGCGATGGAAAAGGATTAACGCCCACCATCTAGTTTCTATCGTTTTATTTACAAGAGTAGTTTATGAGCATGGGGAACCAGTGGGAATCCTGAATGGGGATGGGAAAGAAAGCGAAGAATTTCTGGGAACTCCTGGAGGGATAAACATCGGCGAGGGGAGACGCTATAGGGATTTTTATCGCGTTGTAGTCTCCGACATGGCGAGCTCAGATTGGACCATTATCCTCCACCGACTGAAGAAAGAATTTTCAGTCTTCCTCCGGGATATTCTCGTCCTCCCAATAACAGATGATGAGTTTCCACTTGAATCTAATCAAACGACACCTATCTCAAGTGCCGCAGATTCTATGGCCTCTCGGCCAGGTACGCCATCTGTCCCTACCTTTGCCGACATGCTTCGACCTGCGTCATCTTCTACAAGCTCTCAACCCTCTCCTCGGATTCCCCCACACAAATCCGTTCCGATAACGCAACGCAAAAAACAGCCAAAAATGATCATCACTGGGCGGCCTTCCGCCGCTATCCACGGAAACATATTAGAGGCGATAAACCTAGCAACACTCCAATTCAGCAAAGACTATGTTGACCGTGACCTCGTTCGCACCGGAATTAGTGTTGTAATCATAACTCCTGGAACTGGCCATTTCGAAGTTGATTATGATATGCTAAAGGCTACAACAGAGGGGCTAATCATGACTGGTATGGGTGTGGACTTAGTTTGCCTGAGCAAAGTGCCTCTTCATACCGTCCCTCTTTTCAAGTACCGCAGTCCCATCCCTATCAGTGTTCTTGCGAAGCAAGAGCAAAGCTCCCCTAAGATTTTTCCCCGAGGTCTCAGCCCACCAAAAGTCACTATCACGCCGTCGGACGCTACGGCGCCCGACCGTAGCCAGGGTGAATGGGTATACGCCGTTCCCCATTGGATAGATATTTCCTTCTGGAGTGCTGCTTCGGAGAAGAAAATCAATAAGCGAGGCCGCGTTGAAAAGAAGAAAGAGAAGAAAAAACCAGCCGGCGGATTTCGTGCGAGAGCGAAGATGTACGAATTACAAATGATGGGTATAATGGAGAACGAAATTTCGGAAATATCGATCCCGTTTCTGCACGATAACCCTTTTTGGAAACCATTGCCCACAGAGGAGGAGCAGGTGCAAGCAGATGGTAGCAGCACAAAAGGAAGTGTCAAGCCGGGGACTACTACCAGCACAACAGCCCCATCAAAGTTCTTGAAAGAAGCTTTTAAGTGGATGGATGAGTACGACAGTGCAGCGTTCCGTCCGCTGCCCGTCTTGAAAGCGCGAGAAAGGGCAGCATTAGACCGCCGGATCGACGGCGAAGATGCAGAAAAGATCGAAAAGACCCTAGAGGAGGTTGACCCTTTGGTGCTTGGCACAAGTTTCCATGGTGAAGCACCGGGTCGCCAAGTCAGCTTGCCTGGTGGGGCATTCTTTGACAGGAAAATGAAGGAACGGAGACCAGAGCTTGAGAGTCCAATTGAATTACGAGAGGAGATTCCTAATACAAGCGTCACAGGCACATCATCAGCTGTCCCGCCCTCATCTGGGCTTCCGAAGCCCAGCCGGTTAGGTTTGGTCCGAAATATCAGTTTTCCTTTCAAGTCTTGGGGTGCTGCCAAAGCTACTGCAAAGACGGGAATAGTTAGTACAGAAGCGACAGCAATTGCGGTTGTTTCTCCAAGTCCCGGTAGCAGCGGGGTTATGGTTACTAGGGGGTTTGACACTAGTGAAGTTGTAACTCCAAAAAGTCCTCTATCACCCAGAACCACCCATCAGGAGGAAAGTCCGACTATTGCGACAAGTGGAAGTCTGAGGAGCCCTGAAAAATTAGGGTGGGGAAGCAGACCTATTTCGATCAAAAATAATGCGATAACCTCTTTGGAAGCAGCTGGGCGGGATCGCCGGAGGAGTGTTGTAGGCAGTCCTTTGGATCGTGCGAGCATGATCAGGGAACGGGAATCCGTCGATATTTTGAAGGCGGCTAGTTTAACGAGGCACGGGCGACCTAGCATCGATCTTGTTGCGAACGCAGAGAAAACCGCAACAATTCCACCTACCGTTAGCCCAACGAGTGCACTCTCGCCATGGGTACAAGTGCTCAATCCTAGTAACCCAAAGAAAAACACACCAAGTGCTGTGAATCAATTCCGGCGTTGGCACCACGTATTCCCTAAACCGATCAAGATCTCCACTGTCAAATGGAAAAGCCTTTGTTCTCCAGCTGCTCTGCCATTGACGACCGAGCACTTTCCATCGGCAGAACAGCTCCGCGACGAGTACCAAGAAAATCCATATGTGATCTCCCAAAATGCAGATTACGATGAAATAGAGGAGAGTAGCAGCAGCAATCGCGAGGAACTCGTCCGCGCAATGATTTCACAGCGTCTGGCACAAGGTTTCCAAATTGTTGTCGGTAGCTCAGTGGCAGAGGCCACCGCCGGGCGAGGCGGTGATCCGGACATATACTCAAAGACCTACATGGTTAAGGCAGGTAGCTCTTGCTTCATGAGCCTCGGCTCACAGATCCACCAACTTATCTGTGATGAGGAATACAACGTTGAGGTGAAGCGATATGTGCGCAAACCGACAACCGCGATAGGTGCATCTAAATTTACGACTGCCGACGAGTACATCAGCTATACGAAGACAGTAACGGGTGAGCGGTATATCCCCGTCAAAATTGCATTTAGGTCGCCGATTGCAGAGTATAACTGGAATTATGTGGATCAATATATCGGTGGATACGAGGACACATTAACAGAACAACTTCGATACTGGCGCGCGCGATTCGTCTTAATACCAAATGACCCACCGGAATCAGCTAGGAGAGGAGGGCTTCTAGGTCATTCGAATGGCGGAGAGTTGAATGATGAGGAGATCAGATTGGAGGGCATCAGAAGACTCACGCAGGTATTCCAAAGGAATAGGTATATCCCGCCCGAAGAAAGGCAATACGAGAAATATGGAAGGCGAAAAGCAAAAGAGAAAAACCCTCTCCAGATTCTCTATAAAACTGTGGACCCAAGTGTTGTTGTAGCGCAAGAGTTAGAAAGTCTTCCCCTCATTGAAGACCCTACCAACAATATGCGCCGGAGCCAGCTTCTCACAACCGAGATGTTTGAGAAGAAAAATCTTGACCTGAAAGCCATCGCACAAGAGCTCCAAGGCCCTAAGGGTGTCCGTCTGCAGGACCGTCGCTGGCATCTCAGATTCCACTCGAACTGTTTTATTGGAGAAGATATGGTCACATGGATCGTCGAAAACTTTAAGGACGTCGAAACAAGGCAGGAAGCGGAAGAAATCGGGTTAAAACTCTTTAAAGCGGGATTATTCCAGCATGTGGACAAACGGCACCAATTCCGAGACGGAAACTACTTTTACCGAATCGCAGAAGCTCACGCTAACACCCCGAGGCCCACTTCCAAGGGGGGTTGGTTCGGTGGGTTCAAAAGTGATAAACCTGCACAATCTACGCCCGCATTTGATATTTCTTCGAGCCCGCTGCGGAGCAGGAGTAGCACAATGGCGACAGATGAGGGCTCGGAAACTTCCTCCACGTCGGGGTACCGAACGCCAACTCCCACACCTGCGACCAAGAAGAAGGTCGAAGTAGAGCTTAGCAAAGTGATGAAATATGACATTGATCCATCGCGAAAGAGTTACCGGAAGGAACTTATAAACCTTCATTACGACCGCCTACATAACCCTGACAACTGCTACCATATTCGCATTGACTGGATGAACACGACCGCTAAGCTGATCGAAGACCAACTTGCCTCTTGGGCGCGTACTGTTGATCGTTATGGGCTCAAGCTGGTAGAAGCGCCTATAGATGAAGTTTCCACAATCCCCCGCACATACCCCTTCCGCAGTCCGTATATTTTCAAGTTCTGCCTCCCTCCTCCCCCACCTCCTCCAACACTGCCAACAGTCTCACCCACCACTGAATCGATGGACCTCTCCACAATCTTATCTCCAACCCAGCCAGCCCCACTACTCCACCACTCCCACAACCAAAACGATAGCCACTTTTATCACCGCCTTGCCCTTCGGAAGCTCGGCTTCGTCCTGGATACAGAGGCAGCAAAGAACTTTCCCCCAACGGTATCCGTCAAATACTCCTGGGGGGCACCAAGCTACCGCCACAGCCAGTATATCCACCGCTCTGGTGTGATATTCTGCCAGATCACGGACGATGGCTCATTCCTACTAATGGCAAACCGGCAATACACCATTCGCACAGCAATGCTCTATCCACCGCCGGCCGTAGCGCTCGGTTCCGGCACAGATGTCACACCAGAGAAAGTGAAGGACGAGATTGAGAGTTTTTGTAAAGACCCAGAGGCGTTGCGGAGGTTCTACGATGAGGTCAATGGACGGGTTGGTGGGGGGACAGCCGTTAGCCCGGGATCCCTCATA
>Ga0307507_10012731_pt1 | contig 10338 bp, 9 predicted proteins | sample 7_EM_MG_FD_207223 | JGI IMG/M metagenome (GOLD analysis project Ga0307507, IMG submission 207223) | Populus trichocarpa ectomycorrhiza microbial communities from riparian zone in the Pacific Northwest, United States - 7_EM | ecosystem: Host-associated > Plants > Roots > Unclassified | place... | reverse complement strand
TAAAAAAATATCATAGTTTAATACTCAGTGCCGAACACACCCCTATATAAAAACTTTAATATGCCAAAATTTATGCCATAAAAGTCACTTTTATGCTATAAAAGTGACATGCCGAACAGGCCCTAAAGCTTAAACAATAAAATAAAAAGTGCGGAGGGGGTTACGGTGGTTGGGTAGGGCTAATGAGAACGAGAAATTCCAGGTGAATGGCCCAATCCGGGGCTTGGCATCTGCTGTGGCTTATGAGCCCGCGTGTAGGGCACTGTCTGTAGCGGGTTTAGGATTCCGTTTTGATTAAAGTTTTTCCATTGCGGAGAGATGTGTGTCTAGCAGGTAGAGGGAGAAGGGCCGGGTCTTATTCTTGGATGTCAGACCTGTGAGCCCTCTTGAAAAAGGGGTTCAGATAGCTCGGGAAGCTCGGGAGAGAAGGCCTCTATTGGTTGTAGGCTTGCTTCATGTCTGGGAGTGGAATCCACGTGGTCCTGCAGCAACTTTAAAATTCTTTCGTACTTGTCACCTGTGTCAGGGGCGACACCGCCCCGCCCCAGCGGTATCCTCACGACCATCTCATGCCCACCCCGCACAGCCCATCAGAGCGGGGTTTTGCCATGTACGTCAGTTGTGCCACGGTTGACCCCGTTCCGACCCAGCAGTATCCTCACGATCCCCTCATGCCCATTCATCGCGGCCTGCGAGAGTGGGGTTTGGCCATACTTGTCACGTGTGTCAGGGCTGACGCCGTTTCGTTCTAGCAGTTGTCTCACGGTAGTCTCGTCCCCATTCCGTGTGGCCCACGAGAGCGGTGTTTGGCCACATTTGTCAGCGATGTCGGGATTGACGTCCTTCCGTTCCAGCAGTACCCTCGCTACCCCCTCATATCTATACCGCACAGCCCGAAGGAGCGGTGTTCGGCCATACTTATCAGTTGTGTTGGGGTTGACGTCGCTCCTTTCCAGGCAGTGTTCGCAACCGTCCGGGGGCCCGGCGGGGCCCCGGACGGGACGGGACCGCTAGCTGTAGTCCGTCCGGGGCGCCCTAAGGGCAGGACGGCCGTCTTTGGGTAGGACGGCGGGCCCTACAGGGTGAGACATGTTAGCGCAGAGCAGGGGGGGTGGACGGCGGGGGACTGTGGGGGACGGCCGGGGACGGCGAGAGTGATGTCTTATGAAGCAACAATGAATCGTTCGGATTCAATCTCTTTTATTTATATGATACTAAGTAACGAAGAAACCGCTAGTCGAGGCATACGGCCACCGAACGGCATTACAATCCCGGGGTAAGCCAACCCAACCTGCCTATCCCGCAGCCCCTCTGGTATGGAGCCAACCGCGCAACACGTGGTAGAAACCCAATCACAGAGCCCCGAGTGTTCGGCCAGAATACAGCCATCGCAAAAACAACAAGAAAAAAAAAAAAAAAGAACTAACCGGCCTTCTCGCCGTCCAATAACCCTCCAAAAAGAAACCCTCCTCCCATAGCCATCCACCAAACACTACCCATGAAGAGACCCCAGCCCGAGGTGTACGATTTCAACTCCAGCCAGTACCGGAGTGAAATGATGGGTTTATCTAGACTGTGAGTGAATATTGATAAATAGGACATGATATGCCATGTTTGGAATAAGGTAAACCCCAAGGATACTTTGAAAGCTCTTGAAGTTTACAGCCTTGCACAAGTTTAAATGCATGATCTGGATCGCTATAATGAATAATTAAAGTGATGGGCTGGATGAAAGTTATGTTGCTATTTACAATCTCTTTTTTTTATTTTCTTTCACGAGAATTATCACTTGCGCTTGTTTACCTTCACACTCTCCCGGAAATCTAAGTCAATCAGCGCCCTCGTAGATTAAAGCAATATCTGTAAAAAATCACTCGATTATTAGCTAGGGACATTGGAGAAAGGCTTGAGATGGTGGGAGATGGCAGGAGAACGGGGGGTGTAGGAGCTGGTGGGGGACTGCAGGGGACGGCGGGGGACTGCCGGTGACCGCACGAGTGATGTCTCATGATTTCAACCTGGCTGGTATAGTACTAGAGGTCCAAGCGCTAGGACTATAGTCCCCTGCAGTCCGTCCGGTCCCCACCCTCCCGGGCGTAGTCCATCCTAGCACCCCCAAAAAGACGGACTACGAGCCGTAGTCCGTCCCGTCCTCCCCCAAAGACGGACGGACTGGACGGTTGCGAACACTGTTTCCAGGAGTATCCTCACGACCCCCTCATGCCCATTCCGTGCAGCCCCGAATAGCGGTGTTTTGCTGTCCTTGTCAGCTGTGTTAGGATTGACGTCGGCCCGCTCCAGTAGTATCTTGACAACCCCCTCGTGCCCATACCGCGCAGCCCGAGAGAGTGGCGTTCGGCCATCTTTGTCAGCTCTGTCGGGATTGACGTCTTCCCCTTCCAGGAGTATCCTCACGACCTCCTCATGCCCAAACCGCGTAGCGCAGGAGAGAGGTATCGGGCATATTCGTCACCTATAGCGGGATCGACATCGTTGCGTTCCAGTAGTACTCCCACGACTCCCCCATGCCATGCCCATTCCCCGCTGCCCACGAAAGCGGTGTTCGGCCATATTCGTCAGGCGTGTTAGGATTGAGGTCGCTCCGACCTAGTAGCATCTTCACATTCCCAACGCCCATGCTGCGCAGCCCCCAAGAGCGGTGTTTTCCCATATGTGTCAACTATGTCGGGATTGACGTCGCTACGGCCCAGCAGCATCCTCACGACTCCCGAACGCCCCTTCCACGCAGCCCGCGAGAGCGGTGTTCGGCCTTCTTCGTCTGCTGTGTTGGGATTGACATCGTTCCGTTCCAGTAGCATTCTCACGATCTTCTTATGCCCATATTGCGCAGCCCGCGAGAGCGATGTCATACCATCTTGGCCAGCTGTGTTGGGATTGAGCTTGTCATGTTCCAGCAGTATTCTCATGATTGCCTTGTGCCCATTTTGGGCAGCCCGCCGGGGCGGCGTTCCACCATTGCAGTCAACTGTGTCGAGGTTGACCTTGTCATGTTCCAGTAGTATTCGCACGACTCTCTCATGCCCATTCTCGGCAGCCTGCGAGAGCGGAGTTTTGCCCCATTGGTCAGCTGTGTTGGGATTGACCTCATCCCGTTCCAGTAGCATCCCCACGACTGCTTCATGGCCATTCTCGGCAGCCCAAAAGAGTGGTGTTTTACCATGTTCGTCAGCTGTGTCGGTGCTGACGTCGCTCCGCCCTAGGAGTTTCCTCACAATTCCCTCATGCCCCTTGCACGCAGCTCGCGAGAGCGGTGTTCCGCCATGCTCGTTACCTCCGTCGGGATTGACATCGTTCCGTCCCAGTAGTATCCTCACGACTCCCTCATGCTCATTCTCGACGGCTCGAGAGAGTGGTGTTTTGCCATATCTGTCAATTGTGTCAGGGCTGACGTCGTCTCGCCCTAGGAGTATCCTCACAGCTCCCTCATGCCCGTTGCACGCAGCACACGAGAGTGGTGTTCGGCCATCTTCATCAGCTATTTCGGGGCAGACCCCGTCCCGTTCCAGTAGTATCCTTACAGCTTCCCCATGCCCATTTTTGGCGGCCCACCAGAGCTGTGTTTGGCCACTCATGGTGGCAGCTGAGCTGGGATTGACCTTACTTTGCTAGATCTTCCGATCTCCGAATGCGACTTCCTAGCAGCCTAGGGAATTGCTGTGTTGCCGCAGCGATCAGTGGCCTGCACATCCCACTTCCCCAGTTCTAATAAAGCGCCAACTCTCTCCACGCACCAGGAGTACCGAATGAATGATATATAGAGGGCGGGATTGCTAAGCAGGATTCACTTACCGGCGTCTGCCAACGGGAAAGGAAGTCAATTAAGACCTTCGTACACGACTAGATGCCAACTGCAGTGCACTTTCAATCCACCTTCCACGATCAAGAGGTATTCGCACAAGTTGCAGGATTCACGGGGTTGAAAAACAAGAAAATGATGAGGAAAAAAGATCAATAAACAGACGTTGTAGCGGTGTTCGTGTCCGTTGTCCCCTCTCGTCAAGGGGGATCTCGCTATCGTCTTTGTTATCTGGTCTAGTTTTCTCTAGCCTTCTTAAGTGGGAAGTGCTGGATAGCTGCCCTTTTATACTTCTCTGAAAACTTTGCCCTCACGAACACCCCCGACGAGTCCAACGCCATAAAATACTAACTACAACGGTAATACACAAGCGAGGCATTCGGCAAAAACCTACAAACCCAATTCCACGCCCTACCGTGAGCGGCACCGTGAAGCTCCGCAAATACCCTAGAGCTATCCCCCTCTGCATCACACGAAGTGAGAACATACTCGAGTACAGCACTTTAAATCCGGTTTCTATAGCTATGATAGGGCCACATAAATTGTGACTGTGCTTTTATTGTTAGAAAGCCTTGATGTAATGCTCGGGAAAAACTACCGGTACCAGCACTTGCGGCAGGTCAGGCGTGCTACTAGTTAGCACAAAAGGTTGATAACCAAGATGCAATGATGATATCAAAACGGGGGTTTCTGCGATGCTGATCTGACCAGTACTTCACAGACTCTCATTTTGGAATAGTATGCACAGGCTAGAAATAGGCGTTGGCACCATATTATAATACTTATTTTTTTACCTTTTTTATTCCGAAAATTCATATAGTTATAATAGTAGACTATCTCATGATAATTATTCTGGTTCCTGTGAGTGACCTTTTTTTTGAATTAATTTTCCTGGCCACAAGCTAGACTTCTTAGTGCCCGAAAATGCCCAATTATGACAATCTGGGATTATTATAGTTACTACTGTAGCTTCAACTCACGTTTTGTAATTATTAAGGCTTAAAACTCCCTGGGCGATCAGACGCGCCCTAAAGCCTTAAAGTGGACATGTAAAGTAAGAAATTTGTGAAGCTAGAAATGGTGGTCAATGATAGGGTCAGCTGCTGTAGGTTAAGCAAGGCAACAAGTTTGTTAACATTGTTCGACAAGATCAAATGCCAGAGGGGTGCTCGGCCGAACAGAGGACCGAGGACTTCGTATCTCTAGCGAGACCCCATCTTCCTAACCGCCGAAACACACAAATGCCGAGGTTCTCATTCCCTCCCGTGTTCCATGAGTCATCACAGCTCATCACTCGAGTACCAAGGGGGTTAGAACTATTGAAAAGCGATCCAATGGCCAAGCTATATACCTGAAACATGCGCGAGCGAGAGATATTTGAGAACTTCATTCTATCTTAGGGGGCCAATTATTTATGCAGTGAAACAGCAACATATATCTGCAGCGGAGAAGAAGTCAAAGGAAACAATATAGAAGACAAGAGAAACAAATCAGAACAGAGTTGCGTATCTGGTGATTGACTGAGCAGTGACATGAAATGGCGAATAGGGTAAGTTTAACTCGGAGAGTAGGAAACCGGCACTAGGGAGAATGACCGGCTTTGTCGTACTCTAAGACGTAGAAAGTACATATCCGAAAGCCCAATTTCAACATGGAGAGGGTTAGAAAGTAAGCTAGGTTTTCACAGCGTCCGATACTGTACAATAAATACAATAAAGCAAAGTACTGTAACCAGCCGTGAACTCGTTAGTCTCCTTTAGCCGAACTAGTGTAAGAGAGATACCCTTGATCCCAAGGGGAACGTAGGGGGGAGGGCTTCTACAGCAAGCGAAGAGGAGGAAAAGAAAAATCAAATTAAATCTTTTAGCTAAGCAATAAACTCTCAGAGTTGTCAATAAGAGTATAATATAGTGCGCCAGACTGGACAGTTCCCAGCAGCACTCTTCCCCGCACAATCATGACAATCCTCCCAAAGCCTCATCCTTAAGTCGTTTGTCTAGCCATCCCCCAATCTTTGTATGTTAGCTATCTAAGATGCACTTGTTACTAAGGGGATTAATTTTTTAGCTACTTGCTGTAGAGTGAGCCTCTATAGGCTAGGAAAGGACATTATTGCCTGAGATGAAAGGTTGGAGTATGAGATGTCGTTTTCCGGTATTGTACCTTCTAGCTGTAATTTGTGGTGTGATCAATTGTTTACAATCCGGTAATGTATGGTAGTCCGAGCACTACTTGGAGATGGGGTTTGAGCTGCTGATGTATATCAGATAAGAGGCAGAATTAAAACATATGATATTGGTATGTCAGCTTTCTGTTTCAGGAAGCAGCTGATGTTCTCTTGCATGGTAGCCCCTACATTAGGTATCATACTAAGCTCACTTTTGAAGCGGGTTCTTAGCTAGTTTCCCACCCCAAAGTGCCGGTTCAGTTGAGCTTACGATACAGTGCTATTGAAAAGCTCTTGTGATGGTTTTGGGATCGCGGAGACTAACAAGGAGGGGAGGTACCCTGAGCGGAAGGGATATATTTGGCAGCAAGGGTATGGCGTGTTGTGAGAAGTGATGTTCAAAAAGATAGTCAGAGTGGAAAACTAAACGTCTCTTGTGATAGTAGGGAGGAGGGATTATCTTACCATTCGGCGGAAAGGTGAGTGGCATAGGATAGATGGCAAAAAGAAATGAGAAAGGAGTGAGGGAAATCGGAGAAATAGAAAATATTCGGTAAATTACTCAGGATAAACTCTACTCTATTGATTCCCGCTATGCGCTCACTCTCGCGTGCACAGGATGTATCTATGTCTAACTTATGTGCATTCCTATGAAGCTTCCATCCACTCTCCCTATAACACAACATAGTTGCTGTCTAAGTTATGTAGTAATACTGTACAAGTAACGCGGAATTAGTTATGGACAAACATTGAATAACTTAACCCAATAGGCGTGAGGAACGAAGGACAAATCAAAAATGTGAATAGTAGAGAGAAGGGGCATGGAAAAGCACTGATGGACTACGAATGCAGACAAAATTGGTTAAACAGGCTCCAAGCAATAAAACAAAGAGTGAGGAGGGGGGGTAGGGTGGTTGGGTAGGGCTAATGAGAAAACGAGAAATTACAGGTGAATGACCCAATCCGGAGTTTGTCATCTGCAGTGGCTTATCAGCCACGTGTAGGGCACTATCTATAGCGGGTTTAGTATTCTACTAGATTAAGGTTCACCATCGCGGAGAGAGGTGTGTCTAGTAGGTGGAGGGAGAAGGGCCGGGTTTTATTCTTGGATTTCAGACCTGTGAGCCCTTGTGGAAGGAGGTTCAGGTAGCTCGGGCAGCTCAGAGGACAAGGATTCTTTTAGTTATAGGCTTGCTTCATTTCTGGGAGTGGAATCCTCGCGGTCCCGCAGCAACTTTGCAATTCTTTCATGCCCATGCTCCACAGCCTGCAAGAGCGGTGTTCTGCCATGCTTGTCATGTGCGTCGGGGCTGACGTCGTCCCGCCCCAGAAGTATCTTCACCACCCCCTCATGCCCCTCGCACGCAGCCTAAGAGAGCGGCGTTTGACCAAATTCATCAGCCATGTCGGGATTGACATCCTCCCGTTCCAATACTGCCATCACGACTCCCTCATGCCCATTCACTGCGGCCCATGAGAGCAGTGTTCGGCCATCTTGGTCAGCTGTGTTGGGATCGACGTCGTCCCGTTCCAGTAGAATCCTCACAACCCCCTCATGCCCATATCCCGCAGCCCGAGACAGCGATGTTCGGCCAACTTGGTCAGTTGTGTCGGGATTGACCCCGTTCCGTCCGAGTAGTATCCTCATGCCCATTCATCGCGGCTTGTGAGAGCGGTGTTCGGCCAAATGTGTCAGCTCTGTCGGGATTGACGTCGTCCCGTTCCAGTAGTACTCTCACGACTCCCTCATGCCCATTCTGGGCAGCCCGAAAGAGTGGTGCTTCGTTAATTAAAGGCCCAAATTTGTCGGCTGTGTCAGGATTGACGTCGCCTCGTTCCAATAGTATCCTCACGATGCCCTCATGCTCATGCATCGCGGCCCATAAGAGCGGTGATTGGCCAAATTCGCTAGGATTGTTGGGGTTAACGTCGTCCCTTTCCAGTAGGATCCTCACAACTGCCTCATATCTCTTCCTGAGGGCCCACGAGAGCGGTGTCCGGCCACACACGGCGTCAGCTGTAGCGGGATTTACGTCTTTCCGTTCCAATAGTATCCTCACGACTTCCTCATGCTCATGCTGGATAGCTCGAGAAAGTGGTGTTTTGCCATATCCATCAGCTGTGCCAGGACTAACGTCACTCCACCCTAAGAATACCTTCACAATTCCCTCATGCCCCTTGCATGCAGCCCGGGAGAGCGGTGCTAGACCATCTTTGTCAGCTCTGTCGGGGTTGACGTCGTCCCGTTCCAGCAGTAGCTTCACGATCCCCTCATATCCATTCTCGACAGCCTGAAGGAGTGGTGTTTCGCCGTATCTGTCAACTGTGTCAGGATTGACGTCGCCTCGCCTCAGCAGTATCCTCAAGATCCCCTCACTCCCATCCATCGCTGCCCAAAAGAGCGGTGTGTGGCCAAACATGTCAGCTGTGTTAGGGTTGACGTCATCTCTTTCCAGTAGAATCCTCACGACTGCCTCATGCCCCTTCTTAACGGCCCACCAGAGCGGTGTTCGGTTGAATATATTGTCAGCTGTGGAGGGATTTACGTCCTTCCGTTCCAGTAGTATTCTCACGACTCCCTCATGCCCCTTGCATGCAGCCCGCGAGAGTGGTGTTCGGCCTTTTCTATCAGCTGTGTTGGGGTTGACGTCGTCCCGTTCCAGTAACATCCCCACTACTGCCTCATGCCCATTCTCAACGGCCCACCAGAGCGGTGTTTGGCCATACATGGTATCAGCTGTGCTGAGATTGAGGTTGCTTTGCTCTAGCAAGATCTCCCGATCTCCGAATGCGACTTCCTAGCGGCCTCGGGGATTGCTGTGTTGCCGCGGCGATCAGTGGCCTGCACACCCCACTTATCCAGCTCCAATAAAGCACCCGCTCTCTCCGGGCACCAGGAGTGCTAAATGGATGATACAGAGAGGGTGGGATTGCTAAGCAAGATTCACTTACCGGCAGGTATCAAGGGGAAAAGTAGTGAATTGAGACCTTCGTACACGATTAGATGTCAATTGAAGCTCGCTTTCAGTCCAACAGCCACAAGTAGGATGTATTCGCACAAATTCGGCGGGTTCACAAGGTGGAAAAACAAGAAAATATGAGAAAAATGCAATAAAGAAAAAGTTGCAGCCGTGTTCGTTGTTTCCTCTCGGCAAGGAGGATCTCGCTATCGTCCCCGTTGTCTGCACTAGTGTTCTCTAGCCTTCCGAAGAGGGAAGTGCCAGCTGGAGAGTCACGATTTTATTCTTCTTTGAAAAACTTTGCCGAATCCCCAGCTTATGTATTGTAGTGGGAGTTAATATTTTATGGCGTTGGACTACCGTATGTGACTGTCGTCGGGAGTGTTTGTGGGGGCAAGGACTCACAAACACAACTCCACCCCCTAACCGTGCCAAGGTTGCGGCGTGCGGCCGCAACCCCCGGATGTTCGCCGGCTCACAACCTGGGGCCAGCTCAACGGAAGTTTGTGGCTCAACGTCACTTTGTGGCTTACCATCGAAACTTTGTGGCTCAACGTAGCTTTGTGGCTCAACATAACTTTGTGGCTTAACATCACTCATAGTTTGATGTAACTCTGTTGCAAAAGAAAATGTCTAGGCTAATAATTTCTAATATTAAGTAACAAGGAAGGCTGGAAGAAACTAGATGTAAACCAGAATATTATATTTAATGCATTACTCAAGTCAAGTTGAGCCACAAAGTGATGTTGAGCCACAAAGTTTCTATGGTAAGCCACAAAGTGAAATTGAGCCACAAACTTCGGTTAGGCTTTTTTGTTTTTCTTTTAGTGGGCTCATCGCCTCGTCTACCCTAACTAACTATGCCTACAGCCCCTAAACCCGGGCCTTGCCAAATGCATCTCCCTCGGTAATAATACATGACCAGTCGAACCAGCTTCTACCAACCGTAAACTAACGGACGATTCTATCTCCATCCGTAGCCAACTGTACCCCGGACTGTTCACCAGGCAGACTCGCAAAGCTATAGTTAGAAAAGAAAACATTAACTAGATCAACCTACCCATTTCTGAAAATCCCCCAGGCTTTTGAGGGCGGGCTCCGCAAAACTGGCATCGCAATGGCCAACTTGAAAGGCCTGGGCTATATCAATCCACATCCACCACTGGTCCACCTTCACATATTGCAAACCTGTCACAAACGGTGACTAAGCAAGGCAGACTCTCACATGACTAATAGTTATGAGTCATCGGTTTGTTATCTTTCACACTATGAGATCAGTTGACTCATAGGCTTTCACATGACGACGCAATAGCGTGTCATTGGTTTATTGTTATTGGTTGAGTTTCGACATGACGCGATGATGGTCATGTGGTTTATGTATTTCGCACATGACT
>Ga0307507_10012729_pt1 | contig 10339 bp, 9 predicted proteins | sample 7_EM_MG_FD_207223 | JGI IMG/M metagenome (GOLD analysis project Ga0307507, IMG submission 207223) | Populus trichocarpa ectomycorrhiza microbial communities from riparian zone in the Pacific Northwest, United States - 7_EM | ecosystem: Host-associated > Plants > Roots > Unclassified | place... | reverse complement strand
TCAAGGAAAAAACGAAAATGGAAAATCGTGCAGAAAAGCTTGGCGAGCTTTCACGGAGATTAGACAAGGAGTTGAAGGAGGAGAAAGCCGTGAGCGAAGGGTTGATGACAAACCTTGCGAAGTTGAAAGAAAAGGCCGAGTCGGACGAAATGAAAGTCCGGGAACTGGAGGAGCAGTCAAGAGATGTGATGTTCTTCCTTGATGCACAGCAGAGGATAACGTCGGGAACTGGGTTCGAGTCCGAAGCTGCGGGTGGCTCCATTGAGGTTGTGACGCCTCCAGAAACGGCCAACATGAATCGGAAGAAAAAGAAAACCAAGAAAGGCTAGATTTCCACTACACTCGCTGTACCACCAGGCCCCGATAGTCTATAACGATAGAGAAAATTGAAAGCTAATTTCTAATCCCGTCTTCGTGGAACCCTAGCTGTTAACGTGTAAGTTATGTGCACTCTGTAAAATTATGATAACATACGTATTCGGCCGACAGCCCTCCAAGCATAATTCAGATAATCCAATTCAAAAAACCATGGCGCCACATGTGCTGCGTACTTCTCATATATTCCCAACCAATACAATCTAGTGCACCAAGGTCCAATAACCATCAATTCAAACGAAAATAATAAAGTCTACTCACAACAAGAAAGCACACACTCCATTTATCCAATCCACGGTGCTTAGAGCTGTCGATTGACCCAGGTTTGCAAGCCTGGCTTTTGACAATCCGAAGGTGATAGCAACTGCGAGTACGAGGATGCGGTAACATGTTAGTTTTGGCCTTCGGGACTCGACATCGAATACCCTGAAGTTATCACGTCGTCTGGGGTGTGGAAGTTGAACATCCATTTTTTTTACGTAGAAAGCAGTTCTCCAGCGAAAGTGGACTGAAGCACCTCGCGTTTTTGAGGGAGAGAGACAAAAAAATTAAGACAGGTGTATTGTCATTTCCTGGGTTGTGCCATGCGGAGAGATATGCTAATTATAACTTGGGTGATCATTTGGCCAAATCTTGATATACATTTTCTAACATTTTACTGTTGTCGTACCACAATAAGGTGATTTTTAAAAAATACGGTAGCAAGTCCAATTGTCCAAGTAATATGGAGTGAATACGAGAATGTGATTAAAAGAATGTGATTGTGATATTTTCCGCTTGGCAATGTTGAAGTGATGAACAGCTGGGAATGAAGGCGAGATAGTCTTCAAGAGGGATGCGGGTACCCAAATTCAACATTTCCAATCAGCCTATCCGACATTAGTCGTAGTCAAAGAAGCCAAAAGACTCGTTACTAACCGTAGGCGTCTGGGGAGATTGAACCGACTGGTATGGGCTAACGCCAAGGCATTGAGCTAAGCTGACGAACGTATATCCCTTTGCGCGAAGCTGTTGGAGAGCGTATGGGATGACATCGTGACTTGGTTTGTTAGTTATTTGAGTGACTTGAATTATTTTCGGATGAAACCGACATACACAGTCGAAGCTTCGGATTCGGGGGGTAAGCTCATTTTGATCCCGTAAGTTAAATTTTCACTCACCCTTTGTCTCGTGGTTAATCGTCAGAATGGTGGGTGGTCTCCTAGCAGCGACATCGGCGTACAATGCTTTGGACTGTGCGACAGAGGCGCCAGTCCCATCCCCAGAACTTTAAGAAGTATCATACAAAAAAATATGAAGCAGGAACATGCTCGCGTACTCGAAGTCCCATATAGCCACACTTTGTCCCCGAATCGAAGCAGCAAGTCGCACCTGGTCATTGTAAGCGCCATATGCTAGACTGGGGTTCAAAATTCTGAATAAATAATGAAAAACTTGAACGTACGGGGACGCATAAAGGCGGGATATGCTCCAGTAATGCGCAAAAGAGCCACTAAATGCCAGTCAACTCCAGAATAAGGAATTTGGACGAGAACCAACATTCAACTTTCCACATTTCTTCATGGACTAGTAAAGAGTCAGGTTGGGGCACGCCAGAGAACAATAGAACTTTACTTTGATCCCGTGTAAGTCGGGTAAGATCTGTATGGGACCAAGTATGAGAAGCAACCATGTGGCCTTGGTCATAGATGAATTTAGCTTGCTGTATACCCTCTGGGGAGTATATGCATCTATCTGAGAAATTGTTAGTAGTGAATTCAAGGCGAGATAGTTTAGAACTCACAATTGTTACCGTCTTGTAATAAGAAGCGTCAACATGAAGCGTGCCAGCATCAGTGGGCTAGACGTACTGAAAAAGAAGGTCCCAACAGCATTATTCGACTTCAAGATGTTATTAAGATCATAACTGGATGAATATTAATTCACCGCCAAATGAAACACCGGTGGACTGACATATAATCGTATGGACCATCATCCTAATAAAAAACATCAGCACTTCATTAAGTTCATTCATCATCAAGAGAAGAAATACCCACGAAAGTGAGGGCAACTGTGTTCGGAACTGTACAGCTGGTGACTACTCTAGCTAAGGATTGTCTCTGTTCCAGTCCAGGAGCAGCAGAAGCGATAAGGGCGAGATAAGAAACGAATGCCAGACTGTACAACATCACTCGGGAGGATAAGTGGGGTGCTTTCGATCGGGACCTTTTATACTACTTTATGCTTTGATCGACGTCGATCAACACTGAGCAGCCCCTATTGCCGTTTATACGACCTTCTTGCGATAGCGTCTTTCGAAAGTATCCAGCGTCACGGGGTACGTGCAGCGTGATCTTCGTAAGTAAATCAATTAAAGAAGCTGAATAATAGTCCCATATGGACGAGTGATGATTGTATATCTTATAGTCCCTCAAAGAAAGAAAGATCTTGGGCGGACAACCCACCCGTTTGAGCATTGCTCGGTGGCCTATTACTCATTTGGGCCACGAATTCTGGTCTGGAAGGTGGCATTAGTCGTGGGTGCACAAGCGTTGATGGAATTACGGATGGTCTTAGCAATGTCCCGGAGGGTGGAGGTGGTAGGCGCCATGCGTTCGCCGAGTCTGCCAAATTTTCAGAAGAGAAGGCAGCCATCGCAAGTGATTGCTGCGACTGCATGTCCATTCTACGATCGTCTGAACCAGCAGTCTTTGAGCTCGAGGCAGATCTGTCTGGAGGCGGGGACAACGCTTCTGGGATAGGCGAAGGCGGGGCCAGCCAACGTCCACGGGCAGCTGCATTCTCTAGCAAGCTTAATGTGCGGGAATGATCAGCTTTCTTTGAGGCTTTTTTTCGAGTATGAGAAGTCTCGGACTGTGTAGCTGGTGTCGATACAATAGCGGGAGAACGAGACACAGATGGAGGGGGTTTGGAAGCTTGGAAGTTGTTGACGGCTCCCCTAAATTCACCGGAGTTGTGGTGGTGAGTGTCTGTCATCTTGATAGAAGGGACGGAGGAGCTTCCTAAGCTATCTAGAGGGAATGAACTGAACTGTGGATCCCCCACAGCAGGAGACGAGAGAAAGTCCGAAAACTCGTCGTCATCTACTTGGACGGACTTCAACGGGAGTGCCGTCAATGAGGGAATAGGAGGCGCAAGGACTGGGATTGAAGCAGACCCTGAGGACTCGGGGACCTGGAGGATGTCTGATTGTATTCCATCGGTAATCGGCCGAGAAGAGAACTTCAGTAAATCGACGGTCTCTATACTTAGATGTCTTGAAGACGTGGGTTTAATGGGTGCTTTTTCGAAAGTAGTCCACATTTGATTTGGAGAATTGGATTGGCAAGTCGCAGCTTTGCCTGAAGACATCACAGGAACTTTCATCGTTAATGGGTTTTCTGGTAATGTCGGAATGGATGTGGGATCGAACAAAGATAATAAATCATCACTCCCTCGGGGTTGCATGGGTCGACTGGGTGGGGGAGGCAATTTGGCAAATGGAGACTTCTGACGCGAAGGAGGGGCAAGTGGACGTGGTGGAGGTACTGGAAGGGGTGAGTCTAAAATAGTAATAAGATCTCCGTTTTGCAGTGTGTTGCCATCACTTGATGTTGGAACATCCGATAAGAATTTAAGGTCGTCTGCAGATAGAGCTAGGGAGTCAATTGATTGCGTTTTCGAACGACCAACAATGCGACCAAGGAAACGAGAAACAGCTGAAGGCTGGGTAGTTTCCGGTTGGATTTCGTCTTTTGCAGCATCAATTGTCGGCATTGCTGACGGCGACTTGGTATCAACCTCCGAAACAACATTGGGAGGATCGGGAACCACAAGCTTCGTTCGGTCAGATGTATTATTACTTGGTTCAACGGCTGCTGGAGATCCTGCCCGTGGTGTCGAGGTCTTGGGGGAACTCGCACCTGAATCGGCCATCGGGGAAGCAGATTGTTTTGAGCTGCTATCAACAGACAAATTGTGGGCTTTTCGTCCAAAGAAGGAAAATATGCCACCAGCTTTCTTCTTCCCGTCATCGAGTGGCGACTCTCCCTGGGCGGAAGGATCTACAATTTTCCAACCAACGGGCGCAACATCGTCTGATGTAACAATAGGTCTAGCTTTAATAGCAGCTTCCCAAGAATTTGAGCCTTTCGATGCCAGGTACATGGCCATTGGGCTCGAACGTGTTGATGTATAGTGTCTGGTGAGCTTGAGCGATTCAGACATATGCTTCATTGTGAACGTCTTCGCAAATGGAATAGTAGGAGTCAAGGTCATGTCATCAGGTGATAACCTGGTCAAGACAGGATCTCTTCAAAGGAGTCTGGGTCAATGTCAAGGAGGTAAACCATTGTACAACTCACAAACCGAGCATCTCAAAATCCGGGTTATCATTAATTCCAGCACTAGACGGATCCAGGTCTTCCCATATCTCTTTTGAAAAATCTTCGAAGTGTCGCAATATGGAAGAAAGTAATTCGGGAGGCTGCGTGAGTTATTAGACAACGTAACACAAAGGCGAAGGATGACATGCAACATGACGATCCCGTTCTTCCTTCTGCCTTCTAGCAGCTTCCCACGCGTCCTCTTGTTCATGGCTCCCACGTTCAGATTCGACTTGCCAAGCCGAGTTCCAGTTGGCGGGGTCAGTTGAAGGGATTGGCAGCAACACTGAGTTAGTCGGTGTCCAACTCCCCTTATCCAGATTGTCTTCTCCTGTCTCAAAAGAACCAAACCCGTCAACTTCCTCAGACAACAAGGCAGGGATAGGTTTCGGTGGTGAAATCGGGGAGGGTGACGACTGCGGAGTGTCGTCTTCCTCATCTTCGCTCCCTGGCCCAACATGAGATCCTTCCAAAGTTTCTGACGGAATAGAGTGAGGGGTTGATACTTCTTGAAGTCGGGAATTGGAGAGAACCCAGGTTTCCTCATGCGACGGGAGCGACGAAGAAGAACGACCTCCTGCTTCCTGGGTTTCAGTTCGTGGGCTTTCTTGCTGCGAATAGCGTCCTGTCAAAGAATTTTCATCGGATGTAGGTGCAGGATTCCATGTGGATGAGATCTCTGCCGTACTCCATATGTGGTCTGCAGACAGATCTTCTGCACTCCAGCCTGAGGGCCACGAAGGTGTAGACAAGTCGTCCTCGTTGTCTGCATGTAGAACAGAAACGGAAGGAGCGGCCCAAAGTGGGTTAGGCTCGGGAGGGACAGGTTTTGGTGAATCTCCCCATGCATTTCGCCAAGGATCTTCCATGTTCAATATTTTATAGCTAACTTGGAGAACATCACGGTCGAAAGAGCTGACGCGGCAAGCGGGCCGCAGGGTCACAGTCACTTGACGGTCGTATAAAAAAAAACCGTCTTTCCAGTCTTTCCACAACAACTCAAAATTGTCGATTTGCTATGGAAATTCAAATATTCTTAACATGGTCAATCTTTCTTCGAGACAGCAACCAGAAAAGTTGAAACTGCATGATTGCGTCTCCATCTGACTTTTTCTTGTGATCTGTTGTCAACTGAATCCTGATGTAACATATGTTGGCTTTTCGTGAAATGGGTCCGGATCATCGAGCTTACTGTAAGTCTACTTTTGTAGGTTATGAAGAATTGTATTTTTTTTTTCCCGGAGATCATCAGTCCGAAAAATATATTAAAAAGCGTTTTCTGTCATAAGATCTAGATGTTTCAATCTAAGGCTTGCTGTCCCAGTGATGAGTCGATGAACAGTGATGATGCATTGATGCTCAAGGAGCAGTGGCTGTGTAACACGTGACCCTATTAGTTTCTGTCATTGCGCTTGTGGGTTCTGAAGCCGACCAGTGGGAGGTTCTGCTCGTCGACTGACCCTCGCTCTCTGAAGCTCCTTATCCCGATCTTCACCTCGACATAGCAATTCCTCTTCTATGCAAGGGCCAACCTCTGACCGACACATCCTTGACTGGGACGAAACGGACGTTCATAATTGGTTCTCAAGCCTTGGATATCCACATTATGAAGCTCAAATTCGAGGTTAGATGCTTTCCAGATATTTTTTATGTCACATTTGACACTTGAGTACTATTAGAACATAAGATACAGGGAGATTCTCTGTGTGAGCTGGATTCGGATGCTCTCAAAACACTAGGGATCACTTCAGCTGGGCGGCGACTGTCGATATTGAAGTCAATATACCTTGTCAAGGTGGCACACAGTGTTCCAATCGATGAAACGCACTACATTCCTCCTTGTTCGTGCACGGTGTCACATATTTCGTCCAATGGTTAACTCTCGTTTTAGCAGCTGCTGAGCGTGGAGAAAATGCAAGCATGGAGAAGTTGACTTCCGTAGTCAAAGAACAAGGTAAGCCTTTTGCAATAACGTATCATGTTTCTAACTGCCTTAGGTCAACAACTTCGTATTCTGGAAGAAAGCAACCAGAGTTTGAGTGCCGCATTACAATCATTTATTGACGAGGTTAACCACCTCCGGTCCTCGATGTCCCAACCGGTAAGAGTTTCTACCTTTTAATAACGAAATCATCCACGAACACTTTCCAGATGGATGAAAATTCTCTTAAGAGGCAACCTTCATTCAACTGGGACGTCAAACCCCAGAAGTCTCCAACGAAGGCCGAAAATCCAGATTCACCATTTAGTTCACCCCAAAGACCTGAACATGAAATTCCTGGACACAATCGTACTGCCGGTCCATCAACCCAGAATGCACCTGCAGATAAACCAAGAATCAACATTACTGAAAGTCCCTCCAAACCTTCCAAACCCGAGAGCACGGATAACCTTAAAAGTTTCAAAGTCAGTTTGGAGGACCCCACTTGGAAAGTTCTCCCGGCAGCCCTCAAGAAGTACCGTATTCACAATGATACATGGCAAAATTATGCTATGTTTATTTGCTATGGTCCATCTGGTACGCCATTCGCCGCACTAGCTATTCTATGTCTAAAGTATAAACTCCAGGTAACCGGATAGAACGTTGTCTAAGTTATGATGAGAAGCCTCTCCTTTTATTCCAAAAGCTGAAGGATGCCAAGAAGAATCCTGTCTTTATGCTCAAACATATCAAAGATATTCGCTCCCCCATCGCCGTCGCTCAACAGAAGCATGCAGCTCGAAAAGCCTCGTCAGTAATATCACAGGAAACCACAGCCACTACCACCGCGACAGTAGGACACAATAGAGTAGGTTCGACATCACGCGTCGGCCATAGACCTCCAAAACTCGAAGTGCAGGACTTATCCACCCCAACTTCAACCACAGGAATCAATCTTCAACCTGGCTGGGATAACAACGGATCATTCCCCCCAGGATCTTCGCATAATGATGACAATGCGATTCCTAGTTCTGCATCAACGCAGGTCTCTCATCTAACGGTATCATCTACGAATTACGGTGGTTCAACTCTGGTTGCCCCGAGTCCAAACTCAAGCATGAGTCAGGATGCTTCCAGGTCTAAATCTGATGGCGACAATTTCGACGCCTCCAATGGAGGAGCGACCGCCCGTGAAATGCCACCCGCAAGTAGCTACGGCAAGTCTTATGCTGTCGCAATTTATCCGTATATGGCAGAACAAGATGATGAATTTGATGTTGTGGTGTGAGTGATACCTTCTTTTTCTTTGATTTGTACAAAGTTTGACTGTTTTTGATAGTGGAGACACATTCATCATTTTATCAAGAGCACGAGGTTGGTGGGTTGTCCAGCGAGATCCAACAGGGTCAGGAATCGTCGACCCAGATGCAGCAAAACAAGGTTGGGTACCTGCTGGTTGTCTCTTGGAAACCAAGGTGCCGGTTGCTTCTGCCATTGCTGAGGCTACGGCAGCAAAGAAGAGTTCTGCAGACGAGCCTGAAACTCCTGCTTCGAAAACGCCTATTTTGCCGCTTAGCATCATCTCTACAAGCTTCCCAGGAATAGCTCTCATGTCCTATCAGAAGAAGGGCGAGGAGGAGCTTGATTTGGTGAAGGATGATCTATTGCGGGTTTTTAAGAGGTATAATCACTGGTCTTATGTGAGTGTCCGGTAGTTTGGAATGTTTGACACTAATAAATGGCGTAAAAATAGGCCGTGAAAGAGGTGGGTGGAGATCGCGGATGGGTTCCTGTTCGTGCCTTTTTGTTCGACCGTGTTGCGTTGAATTAACTCTCTCCTTCACAGTCGTGGTTCATTGGAAGAGTTTCCGCAACAGGAGTTGCACCGCCCACGCCGAATACGGGTATCAATAACAACTTGGATGACAATCCTTCTCCCATGTCGCCCGCATTCCCTCCTACATAAATCGTTTCTAATTGTCGTCCAATATTACCCTTCCTTTTCAATGCTGGCAATTCCCCCGAAATACCAATATATATATATCATCTTTCTCGTGGTCGTCTAGGTCTCTTTGCACTCAACTGTATTCTTATACTCTGGCAGATATCCTCTCGAGCCTTTTGGTAAAGTGACTACGTATATGTACTCGTAGACCTGTGTACAATTGTTGCTTTCTTTATTTCCCTCAGCAAGTGTGTTCCCAGTCCGGCCCGAACTAAGGTCATCTTCCAAATTCAGAAATGATTTCCTCTTTAATGTCAGACGAAGACTCAGAAACAAAAGTCGAGGTGCGTTTATGTCCTAAAAATTGTATTCGTAATCACGGGAACTGAACTTTCTCTGACCAGATCTCGGTCGATGCTGCCAATGAACGGAAACGGCAAGGTAACGACCTCTTTCGAGTTGGAAAATGGGAAGAAGCGATGACAGCATATCGATCTGCGCTGGGATGTTTACCTAAGAGGATGGTCAGTGCTCCCGGGCAACGGCCAACAGATTCAGATACGCTGAGCGATTCGGGCGAGGTTGGAGATGAAAATCAAGGACTCGGAGAAAGCAGCAGTGGGAGTAAGAGCAAGGAAAGGGCGGGTGATAAAGCAACAATTGAGAAAGAGGAAGAAGTCATTGAGGTTGTGACACCTGCTGTTGAACAATCTGAGAGGGAGATGAAGACGCTTCGGGCAGTTTTGAATGCCAATATCGCGGCTTGTTATCTGAAGCTGGTGCGTCCTCCTTCCATTCAGTTTCATGAGACCCTGAATTAGCCCAGGGGAACCACAAGGACGCTGTCGAATCATGCACCCAAGGTCTGCTTCCAAAAGTCGTTCCCTTTCATTTCAATTCATGGGTCGATAGCATTACTCGATTCTCCAGATTATGTGAAAGCACTGGAGCGGCGAGCAACCTGCAATGATACTCTGAATACTTGGTCAAGTCTAACATCTGCACAAGAAGGTATATCTCAAGTCTTCTTCAAACCGTTTGCTTAGAGCCGAAATAATTTTTAGATTACAATAAACTGCTATCTTTAATCTCTTCCCCTTCTCAACTTGCTGACACACGGAGAAAACTTCAAGCTCTGAAGCCCAGATTAGAAGCTGCACAGAAGGGAGAGATGGACGAGATGTTGGGAAAGCTAAAGGGGTTGGGTAATAGCATATTAGGTTAGTCGGCGACTCCTCTTCCTCGAAACGAGCATTGATCGTGGTTTCAAGGGAATTTCGGTTTGTCGACTGACAATTTCAAGTTTGTACAGAATGGTCAAGGAGGTTATTCAGTTAATTTTACGCAATGACGACTCTTTCTAATCAAGATATGATATTCCATTGCGGAAGATCGTCCACTTGCTCGGAGGCCAAATCTACAAACAAAAAGATCAGAATGAAGACTCCTTTTGTCCACACCTGTAACAAACCCTTGCCACGATTCTCCCTTTCACCAAAGCCATTGGCACCGGTCCATATACTCTTGAATCCCTAGAAGCTGTCAGGTTGTCTCCACAAATCCAAACATGACCCTTAGGCACAATAATATGTTCACTTGGATCAGCGTACTGGCCCGTAGGATCTATGCAGACAATATCCCCTGGCATTCCGATCAGACGTTTGCATACGAGTCGACCCCGGGAGATGGGGGATTCGAGTGTGATGAGGTCGCCTCGGTTAAGGAAGGCATTCG
>Ga0307507_10012728_pt1 | contig 10339 bp, 10 predicted proteins | sample 7_EM_MG_FD_207223 | JGI IMG/M metagenome (GOLD analysis project Ga0307507, IMG submission 207223) | Populus trichocarpa ectomycorrhiza microbial communities from riparian zone in the Pacific Northwest, United States - 7_EM | ecosystem: Host-associated > Plants > Roots > Unclassified | place... | reverse complement strand
ACCAGGAAATGAAGCCTCTTGCATGTAAGGCTCAGCCGACAAATGGATCCGTTATCATCCAGGTCTTCGACGATTTTCTCGACAAGTTCGTCCGGCAGATCAGTGATGGTAGCGTATGCAGAAGGGGTTTGTACGAGAGGCCCATCGATTTTCACCTTGCGCCGCAGCCGTCTCTTCATTGTCGTTGTGGTAGTATGTCTCAGAAAGATAGGGTACCGCGCGGCTCCCACGATTTTTGACCTCCCCTGAACAATCCGGTCCGGCCCACGCCAAATCTTCCCGGTCAGCTTGATGTCGCACGACACGCACCGCGTTTTCACTGTATTCATGACCTCCATTGGGTGAAAATCGACGCGTTTTCTCATGGATGACACCTTCCTGGATCCGTTGTTTATGAGATTTTGGGACTTTGAGGGGTTCTCGGGTTTTGAAAGATCCAACATGCACGGGGGACACAGCAAACTTTCACCAGAAGTTTCTGATTCAAGCTTTTTTAAATATAATTGAACTACACATAAAATACATTTGATGTTAAAGAAAAACGCAGGAATTAATAGACCCGAACTCGTCAAAATAACCACTATCAGCTTCCCTGACAGCTTCCTCCTTTCTCCATGTTAAAAATGTATCAGGTGATGACATTGAGATGAATTTGAAATTAGTTGGTGGTATGTAGGGATCGGCGGTGGCCAGAGGATCGGCGGCTCTCACAGGCTGGGATACTCGTCCATATTCGAAGAAAATTTGCTGAAGCCGATGTCGGAAGCCAGAGGGTTGGCTTTTGCAGGTTTACGGGACCCCTTTGTCGGCGCAAATGTGGCAGACGTCAATATATCGGCTGTGCTCCTGGGATGCATGGCTGAGAGACAATTTTACCTTGCCAGCAACTTGCCAGAGAAAAAATCAAATCGCAGGCCGGAAAGATTTGGCGTGAGCCGGACCGGATTGTTCAGGGGAGGTCAAAAATCATCGCACCTTTTATAGAAACTGGCGTGGGAGACGCGTGGTACATCAATTTAAACTCAGATTTACCGGTCTGTATATCGCAGGATTTTTCCTTTATATACAGACACCGGTCTATCAGAAAGACTCGAGACATTGTTTAAGTATGATTCCGTCATGTGACCTAATTGGCATAAAAGAAGTGATGTCAGTATCTTGGCCAACATCCACGGTCAAACGCACTGGGCGCCGAATCTGGTCCTGAATAACATTTTATAATTGGATTATGATTGAAAGTGTTGTTCTTGATTGGGAGGTCGTCCAGAAATCAGAAGCAAGGACGCCACTGGTGAAAGGGATCAGTGAGAAGGCAGCTAGTAATTGTCAAACCATAACCATTGCGTGAATCCCTTAATAATTTAAATCAGCCAATGGTCGATCTATGGCCATGGTGCAGCAAAATGGACAGTCGCTCCATCGTTCTTGGTGCCGGGACAATACCCGAGTAAGCCCACTGGATGGAAAAATTAGTGTATATATGTAGCTACAAGGACGCAACAAGGACGACAACTTGAAGGTGGTGTACATTCAGATAACCACCATCGCCGATCCGAGTGAAGGTAGGTACCACCTACCTTGAACTAATACAGCTCGTAGCTACGAATTTATTGTCAGCTAGTTATAAGATTTGAGAAGAGTTGCAATGCACCCCATTGTTCCATTGAGAGACATGTCAATTGCGTGATGAGAATGGCCCCAATCAACACCCCGGTCGCCTTCAAATTGCGTAGTATGTATGGTGTGGCAGATGACAAAGTTTGGAACAGCCACCAAGCAGCCCAGTCAGTGGGCCTGAGAAGGGCGCTGGGCCGCGTTCAACGCGGTTTGGTGGGAGAGGTTAGATGAGTGCAAGGATAAACTTCATGCCAGTGCACAAAAAGGACTTGACGGGGAAGAAAGAATCGGGAAGGGAGAAAGCAAATCGTCAGACGAATTGAGCTGGACCTGCACAGCTGGTGGGGAATTGAAGATGCGGCAGAAAGGCTTTTATACGAATTCGGAGCCATTGGGATTCAAGCTGCTGATTTCTTTGGCATGATAAGTGATTGACATCACTGATCTGAGCTTTGGACTTGGGCCTCATGGTTGTTTTTGGCCAACTCGTATTTGCCATCAAGCCGCTTAAGACTAATTATATATCACTGAACGTTAGGAGGAACAGAGGTAGGTAGCACTTACATCCCTATGCATAAGGCAGGGCTGTGTCGTAGTCAGAACGCGAATTTCAAATCAAAGAGCGAATTCTGTTGCATCATTGTGATACGTAGTGGTCGTGATCCATGACAGAAAAACGTTTTTCTCCAATAAAACCCGTTCTCGTTCCGCCGACCGCCGTTCCCGCAATCAATGACTTGCACCACGAACCAAGTTCTCATCCCGAACCAGATTCAAGTTGTAAATAGATGCCTCATACGTCGAGTCAAGCAAACAATGGGTTTTAAATCGAAATTATTGATGAGCAGGGCCAGCACATTGATCAAACGTTGGTGGCAGCGTCGAGAACACTTGACGAATATCGAAAGTCATCACTTGATATTGAATCAATCAAAAGAAATGACTTACCATCCTCCCCTTCATGTATTAGCTTGGATACAGTCGAGTGCGAGCTTTCCTGACAAGGGTTGCCGCAATCGGGATGTCGTGTCCCACTCCCTTTCCAAGACATTCTCATCATCAGGCTCTCCATGCCCATCCGACGTCGATTGTCAAGATGGTAACCTAAACGAACCGACAGAGCGACTCGTCCCATTGGACCTCCGGGAAGACGTAACAGGGGTGCCCTCCTTCCCTCTTGAGGGTGTCGGCTCTCGGTCATTGCTATATTCTTCATATCGTCACTTATCGAGAACGTACTGTCCTTGCTCGCCCATTCATGCGTCCCCTCAGGTCTTAAACCCCTCTTCCACAGATGCTCCCAGCTTGCCGAACGACGCTCTGGAAATAGTGGTGGCAGTCAATGACCTCAAGAAAGCGGCTGCGATCATCGTCGATCCACTGCGGTCTCGGCCCACTTTGGCAGCCGACTCCATAGAAGTTCAATTCTCTTGATAGAGCTGCTGGTGGGAATCATCAGGCCATTGTGAAGGAGGGGAGATCAGCCTCTGGACTGGCCCCAAGTGCCGAAGAGCACGCAGGAGATGCGCCCGCGGTTTTGCACGAAAAGGGATGTGAGATTGGCGAGTTTCGGTCAAGTAAACATGACAGATAGTGCTATGGAGTAGAATATCGAACTAGCGCGTCGAACTGGCTAACGATTCGTGTAATCCTCATCCGGAAGATCCGACAACCTTGTCGTATTGGATGGTGGTATTGAACACAGGCGAGCTGGGGTCAGACATGACCCCAAAAGATCAAGCAGAATCGATGCGTGGCCTGGTTCCTACTGATTGTTGCTGTGGTAGTGTGCCGGCTCTACGGCTGGGTTGACCCAAGGAGTGTTCATTTAGGCTACCCTCCAGGCATTCTTGCTTAAGGGCTTTTGTAGGCCTTTCAAGTTGTTAGTGGGTCAGGATCATCTGGTTAGTAGAGGAAAATATAGACGCACTTAAAGGTAGCCCTGCCATTTTCTCCATTACTCCATAGTACGTAGGGATGTGGGACTCCTGTTTGGAAGGTACCCAACCGCCACTACTCGCAAGAACGCACGGAGTATCTAGATGAGCTTTAGATGAGCAAAGAACCTAAAACTTGGAAATGTAAAGGAACATCGCCAACGTTGTGAATCAAGGAGAATGAGGCTCAGCCAGATCTCGACGTTTGATATCATGAAAGAAACGAATTCAATTGGTTCATTGTAGGGATAAAGGCAAGTCAGAAAGCCGTGGTCAGTGTTGGCGTATCAAACGTTTGGATTCGTCACACAGTAACTTGATGGTTGAACAACTGACTTCAACCACGTTATCTCAAAACTGATAATACCTTTCCCTAAAGTCTCTTGTGGAGGTACAGCAACTCGACTAGTGCGTGTCGTAAATTTGCTGCAGCTACCCGATTAAAGTCTGCAAACAGTCCCGTAAAGCTCCATCGGACTCTCACCTTGGATCAAGTATCGTCAATGGGATCAGTCACCCATCTTCCAGATGAACTCCTCGAAAACATAGCCGACTGGCTCGAGAATGAATCTCTTATGCAGCTTAGTATGACTTGTAGGAGGTTTCACTTCCTCGTCTTGCCCATCGTCTTCACCCGAGCCAATATTAAGGATGGCAACAGCACCACATGCTTCTACTTGCACGACCCTCCGGCCCACATCCTGCGCGCACTTCGTCTCGCTTTGTTCGTTCAGAATGTTGATTCCCTTGGCATCACCTTCGGCTACCATACCCATACAGTCCTACCATATGCTTCTGAGCTATACAGGCTAGTTTCTCGCCTTCCGTCCATGAAAAGGTTCTACATACGTTTATCACATTCACTGTCATCCGATGCTCCCCATCCAGGGTGGCAGACGGAAGTTCTTCGTCTTTTGGATCTTGTGGTCCAAAAGTCATGCACGCTCTTATCTGTGGCTGGTGGAGATGGAATTGCAGGAGATAATGCATCGGCTACTGGGTCCCAACTTTCACGCCCTACCATCAATCCAGCTGAGCGACTGAGGCGCCTGCTGAGGCATCTCCGTGGAGCCATGAAATCTGTCATCCCCCAGAAGTTGGCGCGTCTGTCCAGACGTAACCATTGTCATGGGTTATGCGAGTTCCGAGCTCTTTCCTTCGTCCTTTTCCATCCACCTTTCCTCAACTGGACGATATCCATACTCCAAACCAACTCACAGACCCTTACCGCGGTTTCTTTTGAGACTAATAAAACCCCCGCGAGTGCATGGCCTGATATTCTTTCGAACATCACTCTCCCATTCCTGTCCAACTTCAAGTTGACCCCGGGCGGCTTGTTCATAGAGAGGCGAATAGTCAAATTCAACAATGTTCTGCGTTTCTTGACTAGACATCCTTCAATTGTCGACTTGGACCTATACGCTATCACCCGCCCGAGAAATCGTCGTCATCCTCAAAGGTTCCTTCCGGCCTTACAAAATCTGAGAGCAGATCCCTGGCTCATTTCTTGGTTTCTGAATTGTAAGCAGCCTTTTAGATACCTCACATCACTGAAAATGGTGTCGGAAGTCTACCCTCTGTACCTTCCATTCGATTACAACGCCTTCGACGACGCCCTATATCTCCTTCCTGGCGGCGCTCCACATGTCATAGCCCTATATATCTCATTCTACCCAGAGGCCGGCATCGCAGAATGGCTTGACAAACACATATCACAGGAGAACAGTCCGCTCGCCACTCTCGAAGGGGTAACTACCCTCAACCTCTTCCAGTCCTATTGGAGTATGTGGCGGAGTGATGTGAGAGCTCTGATGCCTCAGTTCCTCGCTCTGTTTCCACAACTCCAACATCTCATCTACACTGTACCCCCACCTGATGTGGAAAAAGCAAAGCAGACATCATTTATTCGGGAGATTATGTTGGTGTGCCCTGGGATGAAAACTGTGACGTTTGAATTAGGTTCCCCAGTCAATCTTGATACGTTGAGGGACTGAGGACGATACGCGAAACTCGTGGTATTACTTAGGTTCCCAAAAGCATGTAGTTTTCAAGTTTCAAGTCGCGACGGGGGGGAGGTGGGGCCCGTCATCAAGCCAAGTTCGCAAGCGTCCTCATATCGTGATGCCACATCTTAACTAGAAAACTCCCTCCAACCACTATATCACCTGCCGCGCGAAATTTACTAGCCTGCTCCCATATGGACTGTCCGGAAGAGATTCTCATCAAGATATTTGAATTCGTCTATTATGAACCGTATAGATGCGTCGATCAGCAAAGTCTCGCTGCCCTCGCGCGGACATGTCGGAGGTTTCAGAACCCCGCCCTCGACATTCTCTGGAGTAACTTGCCTACGCTAACACCTTTGTTCTATTCTCTACCTGAAGATTTATGGACAATAAGAAATGATGGAAAGATTCAGTTGGTGTGTAGTTTCCGGAATACTTACAAACGTAGATTGCCTGATAACCTGTCCACTCAGAGTACCCATCATTCTTGGACACCTGAAAATTGGAAAGCTTGTCTGAAGTACACCTCTCGCATCAAGCGCCTCGGTGGTTAGGATCCACAGTCACCTTTTATCCCAACCATCGCTGGCGAAAGGGAGCTCAGCGTTTTGCATAATAATCACATCTCCCTCCCCAACTTAGGCGACCTTCGATGGAGATCCAGTGTTTTTGGTGATGTCCATTTCACCGATCCCCTCCAGACGCTCGCGGTGTATTGCTTTGAATTCGAACAAGTTCGAGATGTCGGTTTGCAGACATCAGTGTCTCCGACAGCTTCTCTGCACAACAACTCAGTTGTCGCAAGAGGTCTTATGCTTTTTGTCAGCCTCTAAAATTGAAGTCTTATCGGTAAGAAATACGGCTGAGGATTTGCTCCAGATTCTCCCTAGCACTGAGCAGGGCTTCTCTTCCCTCCGCTGTCTCACAATTTATACATCCCACCTCAAATATTGCTCAGTGTTGCTAGAGCGAATTAATACACGGAGTCTTAGATCATTCGAGGTCATACATCTGCATCTCCCTGACTCTTTGTCAATCAAGGAATTGTTCCAGACTCTTGAGCGGCGATGCTCACATGCGCTCTTGAACTCCGTATCCCTCCACCAACGCCGTCAATACATGGCCGGGGTAACCGAAGAAAACTATAGCGCGCCCGAATATGGTCTCGCGCTGTCAATCATTAGGCTGCTGTTCGCGTTCAAGAACCTGGAAATATTGGAAATTGAGTTGTTTTGTCCTTATCGATTGGATACGTCGGATATCAAACTCATGGCCAACATGGCCCTGCATGCGTCAATTTAAACTGGGATACGGTGACAAAGGATTCGGTCATCCCTCAAAAATTTCAATGGGGTGTTTGTTTTCCTTCGCCACACACTGGCCAGATCTAGAGGAGCTTAAGCATCTCGTTGACGTTTGATTATTTATGGAAAATATCTCACGTTCGAGGGAGACCTGATCGCGGTTACAGTTGCCCCAAAGTTGTAGACCTCGCCCCCGGGAATTCACGCATGGCCTCATGTTGTTGTAGGGCTATGGCTGAATTTTTGGATGATTTCTTCCCAAGCATTGATGGTGTAATTACGCGCCACGAAACCTACCTCGAAAGATACACTGGACCGTGATACTTCATTATCGATATATTGGCGCAACTTGCGAGGGAGAGGGAGGAAGGGATGGAGGCGGATTCGCAGCCTGTATACCAAAATGCTTGTTGGGCAGCACATAGGAAACTCTAACTTGGATTTACGTTTCTGTGGGTCCATCGACTCGATGAACCCTATAATCACGCAGCGGCACAACTAGCAAGCGTGAGGGTAGCGCGGGGGCGCAGGAAAGGGTGCTGCAGGATGATATATCTTCGTATGCACTCTTTCGCAGGTTCCGTTCCCTGGTTGTGAACGTAGGGTTGAGAGCTAGAGAATTGGGTAAATAAAAAAGTGGTCAATCATGGCGCCAAGTGGAGCATGAAGGCAGTGGATGCGATACTCCCAGTAAGAAGTCTTCCCTTTGGGCAGTCAACAAGATTTAGAGCCGCGAACTCGGCAGGATGTTGACTCTTTCCGAATCAACCATATGTAGGCATACGGCCCATCCGAAATGATCCCAGAGCAGGGAGAGACGCGCTCCTAGCGTGTTGAGAGCCGCCTGAAGTTTTGCGTTTAATGTCATGGACGCAAGCGATAATTTTTCCGTGTGCTCATATCTTCCCAAAAAGATCATGCAAACCTGCGGAATCAGAGTTGAGACGCGGGCGTCCTCCAATGTTGGAGGATCAAGAAGCCCAGAAAGTGGCGGTAAGCTTCAGTAACGCCGTCCGTTCAGGTCCAGAGGCAGGTTGAAGCAGAGGATTCCAGTTCTTCCGGAATGCCAAAAGGGCACTTATCATATCCCGCCTATGCTGAGGTGAAAACAGATCGATCAAAAGAAAAGGGAATCCTGATTCCTCACCGCAAATAGACGACCTTCCAGGAGAGGGGCGGGGGAGGTTAGTGATCTACCCTCCGGAATTGGTAACGTCAAGTTATTTCGTGAGAGGTACGTCGGGGGACCTAAGCTTGTTTCGTCATCTATGTCACCTACGACTTTCGCGAGGGCTCCGTTCAATGGGGATATATGCGCGGCGGTAGACCTGATTGACTTGGAAATTCTTGAGCTTGCCTCCGTTCGTTCGTGGCAGGATGTATTGCTGGCTTCGTCGAGGTGAAGCCGGATAACGAGTACATCAGCACACCATCGAGCCAACGCTTTAGCCGCGGTGACGTTGTCGCCAGTACAGGCATTCTCAACGCAAGCCGAGGTGAAGCATGCTGGCCGAGCTTGATATAACTTCCCATCTTCCAACATGCAAGCTGGCGTAACTCGGGTCGCAGGAAGTAATAAACGGCGACAATGAGCGTTTTAGTGGTGCAGTCAGCCGGACCCCCGATTCATATATCTGCAGCGCTCGCACATTCTCAGAATCATCTGGAAGGTGGAGTGTCAAAGTGGCAATTTCCTGATATGACCTTCTGCCCTTTGAGATACCTTTCCTTCAATAATTGGTCATATATCCAAGACCTCAAGGTTTTTCAATCTCAATAACTTGCGAAGAACATAGATCGGAGAAACTCAACAGTCATTAGCACGTTGCACCAGAGGGATGAATTTTAATTGCGTGGCATAGCATAATGGGGTTGCGTAGAGGTATGCATGGCAAGCATGGATGGATAAGACAAGGTAAAGAAAAAGACAGCGACAAATCCCGGCGGTAAAATTACTCGGCATCCACGACCGTCGTTTGCAGGCCCTATGCGATAAGACGTCAGACACGCTGTAGTGAAAGAGGGCAAACATACCTTGAAAGACGTTACAGGGACGTGGCTGACATATGTGTACAGTTTCTCCTTTGCGTTCTCCTCGTCGTTACGCTTCCCTAAAAAACAAAGACAACAAAAATCATCAGCCCCGATCTCCGTAAACGCAAACGCCGTAAACGCACTCTCAAGCTTAACCCGCAGCCTATGAGGAACAGTCTTGATTCCCCGCGCCCACACGGCCTGGTTGAGTTTAGGATCGATGCGAACGTCAGAGGTCCCCATGGTCTTCTCGGCAAAGTCGACGACAGATTTCACTGCCCAAGGGGCACGCTTCTTGAATGAGCGGCCGTGCACGCGCTTGTGCAGGTGGATGGTGTACTCCCGGGTCACGACATCCTGGAGGGCTGAGCGGGTTTTACCACCGGTCTGAAGCGTTGTCGTAAGTCTCGATGCGATTCATTGTATGAGACGTGAATACCTTTTTCTTGGGAGCTGGAGCCTGTGTCCGATGTCAGTGATGAGCTGGAGGGCGTATAGGACAGCGAGGACGCACCATGTCTTGAGGATAACGATGTCGATGAGCAAGATAATTCGAGCACCGATTGTTTGGTGAGGATCTGTTGTGTAAACAAAATAAGGTTCGGAGTGGCTTGCAAGTCCATCGGAAAATGCCGGGATTCAATACTTACTTATGACTCAGCAGCAAATGCAGACAAACAAAGAAAAGGGTCAAGGAAGAAAAAAAAAATTCTGTCAAGTGCTTACGATACAAGTCCGCATTTAGACGCCCCTTTGTGGAGTTGTACCCTCTATGCAACTCCCATTCTCTACGATTCTCGATTGCTCTACGCTAATTGTCATAGCTGATCGTTCTGAGGCATTGTGCTCAATTCAAGGGCACATGTGCGTGCAATAGCCCCTCCACACGCACGGACATCACATGCATGATGTCTCCCACCCCAAAATGTATGGGAAGTTCAGTCCTTTGCGGCATCCCCTTTTGGGTAAAGTGTAGGAACAAGCCCTGGAATCCAAGCCCATGCGAACTGTCCCCCAGAATCCTATAAAACCTGATCCCCAACTCCACTTGCCCTTGAGCTTCCTTCTTCTCACACAAAACGCACTTTGTACCCCTTCGTTGAATTTCCCCCTACGAACCTTCATAATGCGCTTCGCTCTCGTCACTGTTGCTCTCGCCGCTGTCTCTGCCTCAGCTTCCACCCTCTTCCGTCGCCAGGAGCTTCCTAGTATGTTACTACTCAGTCGCACATTTCATGGTATTGATATTCTTCACCAGCTTGCGCCGCTACATGTCTTGCGAATGCTCCGCTTGGCGAGTGCACTGCCACAGACGACGTCTGTCTCTGCAAGAACCAGGCCTTTGTCACCAGCGCCGCTGGTTGCATCGAGACGACCTGTACAGGCTCCGACCTCGCAACCGCTATATCCGCTGCCCAGCAACTCTGCGCTTCCGTTGTAT